>MDSZ01098379.1_pt1 | contig 12888 bp, 9 predicted proteins | sample 811201 | NCBI WGS metagenome assembly MDSZ01 (sample SAMN05326647, study PRJNA326480) | marine metagenome | isolation source: seawater | place: Indian Ocean: North | collected 2010
GACCTTTGGCAGTGTATGGAGTTCTGCTCGTAATCGGCCGGATTGCCACCTTTCCCGCGCGGGCCAGTTTTTCGCTAGTCCCTTTATCAGCAGGGGCTGTTCCTTGTCGCAGTAGGCTTCAAGAAATTCGGCATAACCTGGTGCTGCGGTTACGGTGGCAATGGTGTGTGTGTTGTCGCCGCTCATAAATGGTACCACGCATTTGAAGATTTGCGGGTTCAGGGGCGCTGGATTTAGCTGCGATTTTCCATGATGCTCCCTTTGGAGAAATCACGATAGGAGCAACCTGGAGCTTTATCAAGAAGCGCTACTCAACAACGCAGAGCCACTGGAGGCGCGATCTTCGCTATAAACGTAGCCAGGAAATGTTGTTTAGGAAGATGGTACCGAACGTTACTGCTGCGAAAGACGCGCTCGCATCAAATGGCTGTCGATTTTTGAGACGGTGCAGATTGCTGCAAGATCGCATGTGAATAAGATCAATCCGGACACTGAACAGTGTTCCAGTCTTCAGAAATGCAGCATTCGGGAGGATTAAGAAGAGGTGGTGATGGCTCCCCAGGCCGGACTCGAACCAGCGACCCAGCGATTAACAGTCGCTTGCTCTACCAACTGAGCTACTGGGGATCACCACGCTCGGGGCCTGCGCGTTGCCGCCCCGTCGATGGAGATGCGTATATCAAAGGCTTGATCCGTTTGCCAAGCCCCCGAGGGCGTTTTTTTCATCAAGCCGTCATTTTTTTGATCTCGGTGTGGAAAACTCGATATATTTCAGATGGCTAGTCGTTCTCTCGTGCTTGGAAAACCCTACGTTGCGCTACGATTGGAACAGCCTGGGCAGACTAAATCGGTTGTGCCTTTTTCTGACTTTGGCGCAAGAAGGTGTCCGTGTTGACTGCCTGGCCGATTTTCAAGGTTAGTCGTCAGCGACTTTCTGCTGCTTGTGTCGGCCTCAAGATACGTTTAGGAAGAAACCGACGGTTCCGGAAAAGGCCTTGCCTGATCCGGATGAAACGGGAATCCGGTGCGGTCTTTTTCTAGTCCAGATCCGGAGCTGCCCCCGCAACTGTGAGCGGTGAGTGGCTGTACGAAAACCACTGGCGTCCTGATGGGGCTGGGAAGGGGTACAGACCGCGCTGAGCCGCAAGCCAGGAGACCGGCCGTCACATTGTCAACCCTATGGCGCTGTCGGGCGGACGGCTGGGAGAAGGAATGACGCATTCAAACGGCGAGAGGACGACGCTGGTCCTCGGCGGTGCCCGCTCCGGAAAAAGCCGGTTCGCGGAAAAGCTTGTCCATGAAACCGGTCTGCAAAAAATCTATATCGCGACTGGTGCTGCCCACGACGATGAAATGGCCAGCCGGATCGCCACTCATAAAGATCAACGCGGCCCGTCCTGGCTCACCGTTGAAGAACAGCTCGAACTTGCGGCCGTGCTTGAAAACGAATGCAGGCAAGACCGGGTGGTTCTTGTTGACTGCCTGACCCTGTGGCTGTCGAACCTGCTGTTTGCAGACAAGGACATCCCCGCCGAAACGGCGCGGCTTTGCGCGGTTCTGAAGGATCTTCAGGGGCCGTGCGTTTTCGTTTCCAACGAAGTTGGTATGGGGATCGTGCCGGAGAACCGTCTGTCGAGGTCGTTCCGCGATGTGCAGGGACGACTGAACCAGGATATGGCGCATAGGTGCCAACAGGTCGTCTTCGTTGCTGCGGGCCTGCCGATACTTTTGAAACCCACATCACAACCGGATATCAAATTATGACCACTTCATCCCTGCAGCCGGGCGCAAAAATTCCGGCAACGATCGTCACTGGGTTTCTCGGAGCAGGCAAGACCACGCTGATCCGCAATTTGCTTACCAATGCCAATGGCAAACGCATTGCCCTTATTGTCAACGAGTTTGGGGACATGGGCTTCGACGGTTCCCTGGTGAATGGATGCGCTGATCCCGATTGCGCCGCGGAAGAGGTGGTTGAGCTTACCAATGGCTGCATATGTTGCACCGTTGCCGACGATTTCCTGCCAACCATGGAAATGCTGCTCGCGCGGGATAATCCGCCGGAACATATTGTTATCGAAACCTCTGGCCTGGCTCTGCCGCAGCCGCTCGTTCGCGCCTTCTCCTGGCCGAGCGTCAAGCCGAAGGTAACGGTAGATGGTGTTGTCACGGTGCTGGATGCTGCTGCACTCGCTGAAGGCCGGATCGCACTTGATGAAGATGCACTTGCCGCGCAGCGTGCCGCCGACGAGGCGCTTGATCATGACAGTCCTGTTGAAGAACTCTTCCACGACCAATTGCGTTGCGCAGACCTCGTCGTTCTCAACAAGGCTGATCTCGTCTCCGAAGACGCTTTGAAGCAGGTGCATGAGAAGATCGCCGCCGATGTTCGTCCGGCGGTTCACGTGGTGACATCCGAAAAAGGCACGCTTCCGATTGAAGTTCTGCTCGGCAGAGGCTCTGCTGCTGAGGACGATATGGCTGATCGGCACGAGCATCATCACCATCATGATGACCACGACCACGACCATGACCATGACCACGATGATGATCATGATCATCACCATGACGACCATCATCACGATCATCACCATCACGATGATTTTGAAAGTCACGTGCTGGCAGTCTCGTCTTTCGCCAGCCTGAAAGATGCAGAGGCAAAGGTTCTGGAAGCCATGGCGCAAAAAGGCGTCCTGCGTATCAAGGGGGCCGTAAAAATCGAGGGCAAGGCAGCACCTGCAATGGTTCAAGCTGTCGGACCGCGTGTCGAAACCTGGTTCGCCGCCGGCGCCGAGAGCAGCGGCAGATTGGTCGTGATCGGTTTGAAGGGCCTCGACCTGACTGCGGTTCGTGGCCTGCTGGGTGAATTGACGGCTGCTGCCTGACACGCTGGATAGAAGCTGGAAATAAAGACCAAGCATGCACATTCTCGCCAGCCAGACGCGCCGGATCGATGACGGTGGGGACGCGGTCGATCTCGGCCAGTCTCCAGCCGACATTCTGTTCCTGTCCGCTGCAGACACCGAACTGGGAAGCTTTGCCGCTGCGCAATCACGGCTTGGAACAGCCCGGGCAGACCTGCGGCTCGCCAATCTCATGGCCCTGTCGCATCCCTATTCGGTCGATCTTTATGCCGAACAGACCGTCCGTGGGTCTCGGCTGATCGTTCTGCGAATTCTGGGTGGAGTGGAGTACTGGCGCTACGGCCTGGAAAGGTTTGAAGAAGAAGTCCGCGCGAATGGCATCGATCTGATTGTCATTCCAGGCGACGACAAGTGGGACGAAGAACTGACGTCTCGCTCCACCCGATCACCAGCGGAAGTGCATCGCTTCTGGCGATATTGTGTGGAAGGCGGCGCGGAGAATTACGCCAATGCCTTGAGATATGCAACGCACCTGATCGGAAAGGGAGAAGAGCCCGCGCATCCGGTGCCTCTTCCTCGCGCGGGTATCTATCTTGCTGGCAAGGCCGCCCCCGATATAGCGCAACTGAAGGCCTCCTGGCGGGATCCTGAAAGACCTGTTGCAGCGATCACTTTCTACCGTGCTCTGGTGCAAGGTGCCCAAACCGCACCACTGGATGCGTTGATCGCTGCTCTCGACAAAGCCGGCGTAAATGCACTGCCGATCTATGTTTCCAGCCTGAAGGAAGCGGAATCCGTCGCCGTTCTGGAAAGCCTGTTCGATGAGGCACCGCCTGATGTCGTGTTGAACGGTACTGCCTTCGCCGTCTCGAAGGCCGGAGCAGCCCATCAGCCGACACCGCTCGATCGACCCGGCAAGCCCGTGTTGCAGGTCGTCTTTTCGTCTTCCTCCAAAGAGGGCTGGGAAGACAGCGATCAGGGCTTGTCGATACGTGACCTCGCCATGCATGTCGTTTTGCCGGAGATTGACGGCCGGATCTTGACCCGTGCTGTCTCCTTCAAGGAAGAAGGGGTCTTCGATGAGGCCACCCAGTCGACGCCGGTTGCCTTTACGCCTGTTCCGGATCGGATCATGTTTACCGCGGCGCTTGCAGCTGCCTGGGGGAAACTCGGTCGGAAACCGGCTGCAGCCAAGAAGTCGGCCCTTATCCTGGCAAACTATCCGAACCGAGACGGGCGTCTTGCCAACGGTGTAGGGCTCGACACGCCTGCGTCATGCGTTCATTTGCTCAAGGCCATGGCCGCCGCGGGCTATGACGTCGGCAAGGTTCCAGCAAGCTCCGCCGATCTGATGGAAATCCTGACTTCGGGCGTAACCAATGCCCTGGAGGGCCGATCAGGCAAGGAAGAGTATCAGGCCTTGTCGCTTCAGGACTACGAGCGCTCCTTCGACACGTTGCCAGACGTTGTTCGGTCAGCAGTTGTTGATCGTTGGGGAGCACCGTCGGACGATCCTCATGTAACGGATGGCCATTTCCGCCTGGCCCTGCACCGGTTCGGCAATCAGGTGGTCGGTATTCAGCCGGCGCGTGGCTACAACATCGATCCGAAGGAAACCTACCACGATCCGGCATTGGTACCGCCGCACCACTATTTTGCCTTCTACATCTGGCTGCGAGAACAATTCGCTGTCGATGCCGTCATTCACCTCGGCAAACACGGCAATCTGGAATGGCTGCCCGGCAAGGCACTGGCCCTGGCTGAAAGCTGTTTTCCGGAAGCCGTTCTGGGGCCAATTCCGAACATCTACCCTTTCATCGTCAATGATCCAGGCGAGGGGGCGCAGGCCAAGCGACGGACTTCGGCCGTCATCGTCGATCACCTGACACCGCCTTTGGCCCGGGCGGAGAGCCATGGCGTCGCCGAAGAGCTGGAGACGCTGCTTGATGAGTATTATCTGGCGAGCGGCGTTGACCCGCGCCGCCTTAAGGCATTGACGCGGGACATCCTGGACACTGCTGCGCGGCATGGTCTGGACAAGGATATCGGTATTACCGAGACCATGGACGAGGAAACCCGCCTTGCGCGCCTCGACGCTCACTTGTGCGACCTGAAGGAACTGCAGATCAGGGACGGGCTGCATATTCTTGGCGAAAGTCCCGAAGGCGATCTTCTGATGGATCTGCTGGTTGCGTTGGCAAGGGTACCGCGAGGCAACAGGCCGGAACAGCAGAGCCTGCAAAGAGCCATCTCTTCGGACCTCGGTTTTGAAGGATTTGATCCACTGGATTGCGATTTTGCTGCCCCCTGGCAGCAGGGTCGACCGGAGCACCTCGCACATGTTCTGGAGGTTCCCTGGAGATCGCAAGGCGATACCGTTGAACGTATCGAGCTTCTTGCCCACGAAATCGTTGCGGGTAATCGCGGAGTGCCTGAGGCCTGGCAATCGACCCTTGCTGTTCTGGATGATCTAAACCAGGTTCTGCGACCGGCTGTAACCGGCTCCGGACACGCTGAAACAAGCGCAGTGCTGACGGCATTGGAAGGTGGGTTCGTTGCCCCCGGGCCGTCCGGCGCGCCTTCGCGTGGGCGTCCGGATGTGCTGCCCACTGGCCGGAACTTCTACTCCGTCGATGTACGTGCGGTGCCGACCGAAACCGCGTGGCGGCTCGGCTGGCAATCCGCATCTCTCATTGCAGAACGGTACTTCCAGGAAGAAGGCGAATGGCCGAAATCGCTGGTCCTGACATGTTGGGGCACTGCCAACATGCGAACCGGAGGTGACGACATTGCCCAGGCGCTGGCGCTTATAGGGGCGCGTCCAGTGTGGGAGCAGGGTTCGGGTCGTGTCACCGGGTTCAAAATTCTGAAGCTTTCAGAGCTTGGGCGACCGCGTGTCGACGTTACCTTGCGGGTTTCCGGGTTTTTCCGCGATGCCTTCCCGCATCAAATGGATCTTTTTGACAGCGCCGCCCGTGCGGTCGGTGCGCTTGAAGAACCGGACGAAGCCAATCCGATTGCCGCACGAATGCGATCGGAAAGTGCACGGCTTCAGGCTGAAGGGCTGGACAAGAACGAAGCCGAACGCAGGGCCGGGTTCCGTGTCTTTGGCTCAAAACCGGGTGCCTATGGTGCTGGTCTGCAGGCGCTGATCGACGAGAAGCTTTGGGAGGAACGTTCGGATTTTGCCGATGCCTTTCTGACATGGGGTGGTTACGCCTACGGTGGCGGTGCGGAAGGCTCCGTCGCCAGGCACGATCTCGAAACGAGGCTGAAAACCGTGGACGCAGTCCTGCACAATCAGGACAACCGCGAACACGATCTTCTGGACAGTGACGACTATTATCAGTTCGAGGGCGGACTGGCAGCGACTGTCGAAGCACTGAAAGGCGAAGCACCGACGGTCTACCACAACGACCATTCGCGGCCTGAGCGTCCGGTGGTCCGCACCCTTTCGGAAGAGATCGGCCGCGTGGTGCGCGCTCGTGCGGCAAATCCGAAGTGGATCGCAGGTGTCATGCGGCATGGCTACAAGGGCGCGTTCGAGATGGTTGCGACGCTCGACTATCTGTTCGCATTTGCCGCGACCACCCGGGCCGTGGGAGATCACCATTTTGACCAGCTGTATGATGCCTACGTGGATAACCAAGAAGTTCTGGATTTCCTCAAGGACGCCAATCCGGCGGGTCTCAACGAAATGCTGGACCGCTTTCATGAAGCAATTGAACGCGGCCTCTGGACGCCGCGGCGCAATTCGACCCATGCTGCACTGAATGATTTGAAAACAAGACTGGAAGGGACGGACGCATCGTGACCGCCGACAAGGACAAGCCGGAACTGACCGAAGAAGAACTCAATGCCCGCCATGCCGAGAAGATGCGCAAGAAAAAGGCCGCACGTGACAAGATCATGGCGACCAAGACCATCGAAAAGGGATTGCTGATCGTCCACACGGGCAAGGGCAAAGGCAAGTCGACAGCGGGTTTCGGGATGGTGTTCCGTTCTCTCGGTCACGGCCACAAGGTGGGCGTGGTGCAATTCGTAAAGGGGCGGATCGAAACCGGTGAGCGCATGGCGCTGGAACGGTTCTCCGACCTCGTCACGATCAAACGGATGGGTGAGGGGTTCACTTGGGAAACACAGGATCGGCAACGGGATATCGATGCCGCGAACGAAGCCTGGCAAGCCGCCAAGGACATGATCACATCCGGTGAATATCGTCTGATCCTGTGTGACGAACTCAACATCGTTCTGCGCTACGATTATCTGGACATTGCCGAAGTGGTCGATTTCCTTAAGAACGAAAAACCGGACGATGTGCATGTCGTCATCACGGGGCGCAATGCCAAGGACGAGCTGATCGACATTGCAGATCTTGTCACTGACATGACCCAGATAAAACATCCCTTCCGGTCTGGTGTGAAACCACAGGAAGGCATCGAGTTTTAGACCCGGGCACTTGGATCACGAAACCCAGAGGTAATCAAAGGGGATCGAGGATGAGCAAGCTATTCGATCACAGTCTTCGCACGGCCTCGCAGGCGCATGTGGAAACGGTCCGGAAATACGAACTTTACCGAACCGTTGTCGAATTTCTGGCTGCATTGACGTTTCTTGTCGGCAGCGTCTTCTTTTTCTACGACAACCTAATGTACGCAGGAACATGGTTGTTCGTGATCGGATCGGTTCTCTTTGCCGTTCGGCCGACGGTTCGCTTGATGCTGGAACTGCGGCTCGCCAATCTTCCGGTGCCAAGCGAATTTCGGCCATATGGCGCAGCACCATTCGGCAAAGATTGACGTTGCATGGTTGAGACAAAAGCGGTCGGCAAGGTGCCGGCAATCATGGTCCAGGGCACTGGCTCGAATGTTGGCAAAAGCCTGATCGTCGCCGGTCTGTGTCGTCTCTTTGCCAACCGTGGCCTGAACGTGCGCCCCTTCAAGCCGCAGAACATGTCAAACAACGCTGCCGTAACAGCCGACGGCGGCGAAATCGGCAGGGCCCAGGCGCTTCAGGCCATGGGCTGCCGCGTTCCGTTGAGTGTTCACATGAACCCCGTTCTGTTAAAGCCCGAAACCGACACCGGTGCTCAGGTAATCGTGCAGGGCAAGCGACATGGCACGATGCGGGCGCGCGAATATGGAAAGCAGAAAGCAGAATTATTACCGAAGGTTCTGGAGAGTTTTTCGATAAACGCCTCAGGTGTTGATCTGGTGATTGTCGAAGGTGCAGGAAGCCCTGCGGAAATCAACCTCCGCTCTGGAGACATCGCCAACATGGGATTTGCCGAGGCGGCGGATCTGCCGGTGATCCTGTGTGCGGATATAGATCGCGGCGGGGTTATTGCGTCAGTCGTCGGAACTTGTGCGGTGCTGGAAGAAAACGAACGGCAGCGCATCAAGGGCTTCTTCATCAATCGGTTCCGGGGAGACCCGAGCCTGTTCGACGAAGGCTTGCGAGAAATCGAGCGGCGCACCGGATGGCAAGGTCTAGGTGTTGTCCCGTGGTTTGCGGATGCTGCGAAACTTCCGGCTGAAGATGCACTCGGTCTGGCGGACGGATTTGGTGACGGGGGGCTCAAGATCGTCGTTCCCGTGATCTCGCGGATCGCCAACTTCGACGACCTGGATCCGCTCCGGCTTGAACCGGGTGTAACGCTTGAGCTTGTTCAACCCGGCACCCCGTTGCCGGGAGACGCCGATGTTGTGCTTTTGCCCGGGTCGAAGTCCACGATTGGTGATCTCGCCTTTTTCCGCAGACAGGGATGGGACATAGATCTCAAGGCACACCACCGACGGGGCGGGCATATCCTGGGCGTCTGCGGTGGGTATCAGATGCTGGGCAAGATCATCTCGGATCCCGATGGCATCGAGGGATCTCCCGGAACAGTCGAAGGCCTGGGCTATCTGGATGTCGAGACCATACTGACAGCAGACAAATCGACCGTTGCCGCACGCGCGACCCATGTTGCCAGCGGAGCCCCTGTCTCCGGCTACGAAATTCATGTTGGCCGAACGACCGGGCCAGACTGTACCAATCCCATGATGCGCCTTGATGATGGTCGGTCCGATGGTGCGGTCTCAGCGGATGGCCGAGTGTACGGAACCTACATTCACGGCCTGTTCACCGCCGATGCGTTCCGGACGGCATACCTGAATGCCTTCGGCGTGCGCTCAGACATCAGTTATGACAGGGACATGGACAGGATTCTGGATGATCTTGCAGGGCATCTGGACAGCGTCCTCGACGTGGAGGCCATCCTCAAGATCGCACGCGGCGCGGCTGAAAACGCCTGACCTAGAAGGCCAGCAATAGCGCCAGAAATGCGATCAGCAACGCTTCGAGTGCGTAGCAGCCAATGAGGATCCTCAAGGCGCGCGAAATATCTTCTGCCATCGCATCCTTTCGTCCACTCGCATTCAGATACCGGTCATTGACGGTGTAACTAGGATAGATCCGAGGTCCTGCAAGAGCCAGGTTCAATGCGCCTGCCATGGCCGCCTCCGGCCAACCGGCATTTGGTGAGCGGTGCTTGCGGGCGTCGTCCAGAATACAGGCAATGCTCTTGCGGACCGAGCCTCGGGACAAGGGCGCACACAAGGCGATAAACAGCCCTGCCAGGCGCGAGGCGGGCAGATTGACCAGATCGTCGAAACGGGCAGCCGCCCACCCGAAGTCTGCATAAACCTCGTTCTTGTGGCCGATCATGCTGTCGGCAGTGTTCACCGCCTTGTAGACAATCAATCCGGGCAGGCCGAGCACGGCGAACCAGAAGACGGGTGCCACGATACCGTCGGAATAATTCTCGGCGCAGGATTCGATGGCTGCTCGCGAGACACCGGCTTCGTCCAGCCGGTTCGGGTCACGTCCGACAATCATGGAAACCGCCTTGCGGCCACCTTCCAACCCGTCCTTCAACAGGCCATCCCGCACGGCTGCCACGTGACGGTAAAGACTGTTTTGAGCGATAAACACCGCAGCTACGACGGCCTCAAGCACCCTGCCATATGGCAGCCACTTCGCAACTGCCTCAATGATGACACCGGCAAGTCCGGCGCCGGCAAGCAGCGCCAGGAGTGTCAGCACGCCGCCGAGCTTGCGTGTCGCCGGTGCGAATTCCGTTTTGTTGAAATTCCGGTCAAACAGGCCGATCAACTTGCCGATCCAGACAACCGGATGCGGCAGGCGTTGCCACATCCAGTCGGGATCACCGATCAGGGCGTCCAGAAACAGCGCGGCGAGAAGCAGCCAGAGAGCGTGGTCGTAAAGCAGCATCCCGGTCCGTCAGACCTCTTTTAGCGCTTCTGCAAGAGCGTCTGTCAGACGTTTGAGATTTTCCGGTCCACCTGGAAGGCCAAAGCGGATCCAGGTTGGTGCGTAGTCGAAGATCCGCGTCCAGATCCTTCTGCGGGCAAGGGCCTCATGCAAGCCCTTGGGATTGCGCAGGCCGGCAAGCGCATAGAGTGGCGTGCCGCCGAAGACACTGAGACCTGCCTCGGAAAGTGCGACTGTCAGGTCCGCCATGTCTTCGATCAACTGCCTGGTTGTCCGATCCTGCCAGGTGCTGTCACGCAGTGCCCTGGCTCCGATTTCCAGCGCCGGTCCGCTGAGGCTCCAGCTGTCGAGCAGGCCGGACATTCTGGAAATGGCGGTTTTTTCGCCTGCAAGAAAGCCGATCCGCAGTCCCGCAAGACCGAAGAACTTTCCGAAGGACCGCAAAACGACAACGTTTTCGGTTCCGATGTGCGGCAGCAAGGTAGCGCCCGGAACGACATCGGCAAAGGCTTCGTCCACAACCAGATAACCGCCGCGTGCGCTCAGTGTCCGCGCGATTTCGATCAGGCTTTTGACATCTATCAGACGCCCGTCCGGATTGTTCGGATTGACCAGAACCACGATCTTTGCATCAGCGGGAAGGGAGTAGACGCTGGATACTTCGATAGGTGCTCGGCTTTCCCGCGTCCAGGCATCCCTGTGGCTGGTATAGGTGGGCGAGGCGAGAACGACCGGCCCTTCAGGAAGGATGGTCGGAAGAAGCGACAGCAGGACCTGTGTTCCAGGCGCTGCACAGACAGCGAGATTGTCGGGAATGCGATAAGCTTGGCGCGCAGCTGCAATCAGGTGTTCTTCGGCCCCGCGTGCCGGCAGGCTGGTCCAGGTGGACAGCGGCAGGTCGTCAGGCACGGGATAGCTGTATGGATTTATCCCGGTTGATAAATCCAGCCAGTCGTCATGCGTTCCGCCAAAGCGCTCTATCGCAAGGGTCAAATCCCCGCCGTGTTCCATGAAAATGCCTCTTGCAGTTGGCAGGTCGGCCGATCTGCCTTTCGTCACTCATCTAGCCGGTAGGAAGGCCAAAAGTACAGACGGTTCCCGACATGCGTTGCCGCAAGAACGTCCTGCGCATTTGTTCGTCCTGTCCCAAAAGCTGTTATGCGCTGTTGCCTGCCTTTTCAAACATTTATCCGTGTTCGGTACCGCACTTCTATCGTTAGGGTGCAAGGGAGGCGGGTACGGCGCAAGGCGACGCAACTTTGGGCGCATTGACAGATCCGTCAAAGTGCAGAAAAAAGAACAAAAGAAGAACAATGCGCACCGAAGGACGCCCTGATGGCAAAGACCAGCCACCATTCACCATTGCAGGACGTGGAACGCGACGCCCTGCTGGCTCAGCTTGCACTGGCGCGGCAGGCCTTGATCAAGGCGCAGCGCGGCATGCGCCCAAGGTCCGGGCTGTCACGCTCTGCCGCTGCAGTGATTGAGGAAATCGACGAATTTGCCTTTGTGCTGACCGGTTCGACCGAGTTTTTTCACACAGACGCTCACGGAACACCGCCAAGACAACCAGGTTGATCGTGGCGAGAGCCGACCCACGATTGGATTGATCAAAGCCCTCGTTGGGTCTCGGAAATCAACAGGTCGACAATCCTGTCGAGAGTGTCCTGGGGCAGGTGACCGTCTTCAGGAATATCACCAGCCAGTTCCAGCTGGCGTTCTGCGGAGGTGCCCCGGGCGGCGATCTCCCTCAAATGGTTCACGTCGGACACGCAGTCAAAATGAACGGCGTCCGGAAGAATGAGTTCAATCAGTTCCTCGATCATGTCCGGAAAGGCTGCCGTTTCGTTGCGGCCGAAATCGATCAGTTGTGCATTTGTGCCGTGTCGTTGTGCCTGCCAGCGGTTTTCCGCCAGCAGAAATCGTGAATATTGCCGCCAACCCTGATTGGCGCGGCGCAACCTGTAAAGCATGCGGCACAGGCATCTGAAAGTCGCCGCTATGGCGACGGCGTCGTCAAGCAAGGGGCAGACATCGGTAATGCGCATTTCCAGTGTCGGAAACCGGTCGGAGGGGCGCAGGTCCCACCAGATCTTGGTGGCATCTTCGATGACACCGGCGCGAACGAGAATGTCGACCGTGTGCCGATAGTCGAAATAGCTGTCGAACCCGGGTGGCAGGCCGGTCCGCGGCATTTCGTTGAAAACCGATAGGCGATAGGACTTCAGGCCGGTGTTCCGACCACGCCAGAACGGGGATGAAGTGCTGAGTGCGAGCAGGTGCGGCAGGAAATAGGCGAGCTGATTGAACAGCTCGATGCGCAGTTCTTCATCTTCGATACCGACATGAACATGCATTCCGCAGATCACCATGCGCTTGACCACGAGCTGCATTGTCCTGGCGATCTCGTTGTAACGTTCCTTGTCTGTGTGCGGCTGGTCCGTCCAGTCGGCGAACGGGTGGGTTGAAGACGCAATCGGCGCCAGGTCGAAGACTGCCGCCTGGCGCGCAATCGTCTTGCGGAAATAGCCGAGTTCCGTGCGGACTTCCTGCAGACTGGAGCAAACCGGTGTTCCAACCTCGATCTGACATTTCAGAAATTCAGGACTGACCCGTCCTTCGAGGTCGGTTTCGCAGGCCTTGAACAGTTCCGGTGGCGGCGAACTCGCCAACATGCGGGTCGATCTGTCGACGAGGAGATATTCTTCCTCGACGCCAATGCTGAAACTCGGTTCCTTCATGCTAGGCA
>MDSZ01182866.1_pt1 | contig 12888 bp, 15 predicted proteins | sample 811201 | NCBI WGS metagenome assembly MDSZ01 (sample SAMN05326647, study PRJNA326480) | marine metagenome | isolation source: seawater | place: Indian Ocean: North | collected 2010
GCTCAAGAATTTGGTGTAACACCGGATATTATAACAATGGCTAAAGCTACAACAAATGGAATAGTACCTATGGGCGTTGTTGCAGTTAGAGAAAAAATTTATGAATCGGTTATGGATGCTTCACCAGAAGGAGCTGTTGAATTGTTTCACGGTTATACATATTCAGGAATACCAGTAGCAGTTTCAGCTGCTATAGCAGTCCAAAAAATATTTGAGCAAGAAGATATTTTTAAAAGAGTTAAGAAATTATCAAAATATTTTGAAGATGGTTTACATTCTTTGAAAGATTTAAGTTGCATTGACAGCATAAGAAACTATGGGTTATTGGGCGGAATTGATATTTCAATGAGAGAAAAGCCTGGAAAAGCAGGTTTTAATGTCTATAAAAAATGTTATGATGCTGGGGTCAACATTAAACCTACCGGGGACGCTCTTATAATTGCACCTCCATTTGTTTGCGAAAAAAAAGATATTGATGAAATAATTGAAAAAATGCGTAGAGGTATTGAAGCTCATTTAAAATCTTAACTTCTTTAGTCATTTTGGGCCGAATCATCTTTGCAAAACCAATTTGATCAAATACTTTATTTTAAAAATTACAATTTATGCTTTAATAATACCATGAGTTCACAATACAAATACGAAAATCAGTCAGAAGAAATTTCTCATCAGAGCAAAGTTAAATTAACTGACCTTTTGTCAAGAATTAATCAGGAAAAGAAAATAGAGAGAAATAGAAATTTGGCATTAAGTATAGCTGCAGTTTCGGCAGTTACAGTATTTGGTATAATTTTAACACTTTAAATTCTTAAAATATTTAACAATTTAGGCCGCAACTAAACTAATGATTTAGTTTCTTAAATATAATATAAAATATTTATTGGCGAGGTAGCTCAGTTGGTTAGAGCACAGGACTCATAAGCCTGGGGTCGGCGGTTCGAATCCGCCCCTCGCTACCAAATTTATGGAAATACAATCAAAAAAAAGCTCTTGGTGGAGCACTTTTAAAAACTCATATTTAAAATCTCATAATTTAAAAAAGTTTTATAAAAATTTTGACAATAAAAAATTAGATGAAGAGTTAAATCAAACAATTGAGGTTTTTATTGATTCAGCCAGTTATTCTTGGACTTCAAAATATTGGAGAAAAATGATGATAGATCACTTAAAATTAATTACAGAATTTGATTTAAGGAATAGCGAGGATATACTAGCTAGAAATTATTTCACGTTTACTTACTTTAATAATTCTTTAATTGAGGAAGCTTGTAAAAATGTTCAAAAAAATACCTTCAATTTAAATCTCAATCTATTTAAAAAACATAAAAATTTTTCATATGAAGAGTCGTTAAATCATAATATTCTTACATTTCTAATATATGAAAATATAAAAGAAAAAAAAATTTTCAATTATTTTGAAAAATTGAAAAAAAGAAAGTTCAATTCTCATGGTAATAAACCAACTATAAATATTAATAATAACGAAGTTTCTCAAGATGATCTTAATTCTTTATTAGAGTATGAAAAGATAGAGGAAATAATTAAAAATGTTAAAGAAAGGAAAAATAATTATTTAGAAATAGGCTCCGGATCAGGTAGAACTTCTCAGACTATTATGGCCATTCAAAATAGTATAAAATATGTAATTGCAGACATTCCTCCAGCTATAAATGTTTCTTACAATAATATAAGGAGATTTTTTCCTGAAAAAAAAATTAGTTATGCTTTTAATATTCAAAGCAATCAAAAATTACTAAATATAATAGATAGAAATGATGTAATTTATATTTTTCCCCATCAATTAGATAGTTTCCCAAAAAAATTTTTTGATATTTCAATAGCAATTGACTGTTTGCATGAGATGGAAGAAAAAATTGTAAAAAGATACATGTCTTATTTTGAAGAAAAATCGAATTCTCTTTACTTTAAAGTTTGGGAAAATGCTGCTTTACCAAATTCCTTTTATAAGTACTATTCAGTACATAATAAAAAAGATTATTTTATTAAAGATACATGGAAAGAAATTCTAAAAGAAAAGTGCATCTTTCCCTCAAATTATTATCAGATTGGCTATATTTTTTAAATTTGTTATAATTTTATTTTCTTAAGGATAATTTTTAATTTATTACTTATGAAATCAACTTCTGATTTTTTTAAATCTGGGTATAAAGGTAATGAAAAAATACCTTTTGCTTTTTTTTCAGAATTTTTTAAATTTTTATTATTTTTAAAATAATCTTTGTATGCTTTCATTTTATGAATTGGATAAGGATATATTGATCTTGTTTCAATTTTAAGATTTAAAAGTTTCTTTTTTATTATCTCCGCCTTAGGGTGGAATACTGTAAATAAATGATAAACGTGATTACAGTTTAAATTTTCAATAGGTAATTTTAATGGGGTTTTTGAGAGATTATTAGTATATCTTTTAGCTAAGATTTTTCTCTTTTTTATGAAGCCGTCAGTTTTTTTTAATTTTATATTAAGAATGGTTGCTTGAATTTCATCTAATCTTGAATTGAGACCATTTTCATTTGCATAATATTTATTTTTAAAAATATTTTTTTCAACTGTCTCAATTCCATAAAATCTAATTCTTTTAATTTTTTTGTAAATTTTATAATCATCAGTAAGGATAAATCCTCCATCACCATATGCACCTAAAATTTTTGTGGGATAAAAAGAAAAACATCCAAGTTTTCCTAAAGTCCCAGCAAACTTATTTTTATATTTAGCTCCTTGAGACTGCGCACAATCTTCTATCACAGCTATCTTATTTTTTTTTGCAATTTTATTAATTTCATCCATGTTACACATCTGTCCATAAAGGTGTACAGGAATAATTGCTTTTGTTTTTTTTGAGATAGTTTTTTTTAATTTATTTACATCCATTAAATAATCTTCTCCTATATCGACTAATTTAGGTGTAGCGCCAGCATTTACTATAGCTGATATTGTCGGTATGGCAGTGTTAGCTGCAGTTATTACTTCGTCACCAGTTTTTAAATCTAAAGATTTAATAGATATGAGAAGAGCATCAGTTCCACTTCCTACTGCTATTCCGTACTTAGCTCTGTATTTATTTGTAAATTCTTTTTCAAAAGACGATAATTGGTGTCCAAAAAAAGTCTCACCCTCTAATAAGGTTTTATCAATTTTTTTTAGAAATACTTTTTTATTTTTTTTATATTCTCTTTTATAAGACCAAAACCTAATCATTAGTTAAATTTTTAAATTTTCTTGTATTCATCGAGACATTTAAGGTAGATTTTGAATTCAAAAATTTTTTTGCTGATATTTTTTTAATTTTTGAATTATAACTTTTAGCAAAATTATAAACTGATTGTGATTTACCCCCTATATTTACTATTCCTTTATGATCGCGTATTTTCAAAATTTTCAAAACTAGTTCATCATGAAATATAAAATTGGTTATGAAATCATAAAAAGCTCCTTTATGAACAAAAGGCCTCTCGGTTACAGATGTTCTTAATATTAAGGAATTTTTATATAACATTACTGCACATTCACCTCCAAGTTTTGACCAAGCGTAGTTATTAATTGGTTTTAAACAAGATGATTCAGAATAGTTTCCAATTAATCCAGGATAAACATAGCAGGTAGATATATAAATGAGTTTTATATTAAACTCAGAACAAATTTTTGTAATATTTGCAGTCCCGACAATATTTTTGTCAATACTCTGGCAAATATCTCTGTCATGTATGTTCATTGGTCTAGAGAGTCCTGCAAGATGAATTAAATATTTTGGTTTAATTTTTTTCAGACATTTTTTGATTGAAAGAATATTTAAAATATCCAACTCTTTTTTTTTTGGAAAATAAAAATTTAAATTTGTCTCATTTTGTTTTAGTTTAAAAGCTTGGGCGAATCTTCCAGTTCCCCCAGTAAAAACTATTCTGTCTTTATATTTGAACATGTGAAAACCACTCGCCTTTAAAATTTTTTTCTTTATTAAGTATTTCATCTTTATGATTCCATGCAAATAAATAAATACAATCTGTAAGATTTTTTCTAAAATAATCCATATCTTTAATTGGAATATGCATTCCAGGACTATATTTGCCAATTTTTTCTTTGGTAGTATCACATATAAAATCAATGTAATCTGAATTTATCTGGCAGTAATTGAGTATTGTTGTGCTTTTAGAAGTTGCTGCATAGCCACAAATAGATTTTCCTTTATCTTTAAGTGTATTAATTTTGCCTAAAATATTTTCTCTTGATTTTTCACAATTTTTTTTAAATTCGATGCAGGAGTCTATTTTATCTATTTTTTTCTCTTTTTCGTATTGAATAACTTTTTTAACGCTGTGAGATATTTCATTCTTTTCCCTTTTAATTATGTATCTCATTGAGCCTCCATGCGTAATTTGTTGAGAAATATTCACTAACTCAAATCCAAATTTTTTAAAAATCTTACTAATAGAAGATGCAGAAAACATATAAATATGTTCATCATAAATTTGGTCATAAGAAACTTTATCTAACATTGAACCAAGATATGGTTCTTCAAATACAAATGTTCCATTTTTATTAAGAAGAATATCAATTGCTTCAATAAGATCATTTAGATTAGGAATATGACAAATAACATTTGAAGCACATATTAAATCAGTTTTTCCTAAATATTCTTTTAAATTTTTTGCATTATTTTTGTTAAAAAAACTGTTTATAGTAGGAACTCCATTTTTAATTGCAACATCAGCAACATTTTTTGAGGGCTCAAATCCAATAAATTTGTCAGATTGATTTACAAAATTTTGAAGAAAAGTTCCGTCATTAGAGCCAATTTCAATTATTTTGGATTTTGTATTAAGGAATTTTTTCACATAATCTGAATATCTTTTAAAATGTTTTTTCATATATTCAGAACTTCCCGTAAAAAAAGGATAATTTTCATTAAACATTTTCTCAGGTTTTGGATGATCATTTAATTGGAATAGTGATATATCCTCATTAAATCCAACCTCCATATCAAAAAAAAATTCATTCTTAAAATTTTCTTTACTTAAAAAACCGTTTGCAATTGGCATTTTACCAAAACTCATAAATGGTTCCAATTTTTTATTAGTTATTTTGCATTTCATCTTTATTTCAATCCTTTTAAAAGATTAAGCGTTTCTTTAATATCTTTTTTTATATCTGATTTTAATTTTAAACCAAATTTGTTTAGTTTTTGATTATCGACTTGATAGCTTAATTGATTCATGATCTTTGTTTTAACAAATTTAATTTTTACTCCTTTTTTAAATTTTTTAATCATATCAATTATTTGCTTTACCGTATAATTACCGGTCAAAGCATTAAAAGTTGAATTTACAAATAGATCTTTTTCTATACAGAACTTAAAAACTTTAAAAGCATCTTTTAAAGATAGATAGGGTCTGTATTGATTGTATGCTGTTTTGTATACATAAATTTTTTCATTTAAAGATACATTAAAACAAAACTTATTTATTGCTGTATGAAATCGCATTCCTTTAGAAATACCAGCTATTGTACCAAATCTAAATGACATATACTTAAGATGTTTTGAATTTTTTTGGAGCAAATTTTCTTCAATTAATTTTATTTCTGCGTAAGGAGATTGCGGCCTCAATAAATGAGTATCACTTTCATTAACAATTTTTGCTTGTTTTCCATAAACACTTGTTGAAGATAAATGTACAAGTTTTGCCTTAGTTCTTCTACAATACTCAATTATATTTTTCATACATCCTAAATTGTTTCTAAACATCTCTTTTCTTTTATTAAAACTTCCTTGAGCATTCGTAAGAGACGCAAAATGCAAAACATAATCAACTTTTTCAAATTTTGCTAAATTGTTTTTGCTTAAGTCAATATCAAAAAAACTATATTTAATTTTTTTATTTAAGTTAAACAATGTTTGGTAGCGTTGAGTATTAAAATTATCGATCAAAAAAACTTTTTTGATTTTTTTAATTTTATATATATTTTCAATTAAGTAAGAACCTATATGTCCACATGCTCCTGTGATAAGTATTTTCATTAATTTTTTTTTATTATTTTTAAAAATTCTGAATAATTTTCAATGTAATCTTTAAAATTATATTCCTTATCACAAGCCACTAATAAAACTGCATTTCTAGTGAGAAATTTTATTTTACACCAAGTTTTAGGCTTTAATAAAAAACCTTCTTTCTTTTTAAAATCTAAAACAATTGTTCTTTTTTCATGTTTGGACATACAATCAATTTTTATCTTTCCTAAAACAGGGAAAACGAACTGCGAGCATTTTTTGTGAGCATGATCTCCTCTCGTAAAATTTTTCTTTCCATTAATAATAAATATTCTTTTTACATTTATAGGAAAATTTTTCTTTAGTGAAAAAGGAACTAAGGTACCACTTTTTTTTTTAAATGATTTGAATTTATATTTTTGCATTTATAAATTGTGTTTTTCTTTGTTTATATCACAATATACAACAGGCCATTCAAGCGATTTTGTATATTTTTTAAACCAATAAGGCAGAAATCTTTCTGCTAAAAATGTGTACATTCTTATATTGCTGTAACCTTTTAAGTCAAAACCAAAAACTTTTTCACACTTTTTCAACCAGCCAAACACCTCATTAAAATAAGTATCAATTACTTCAAATGAATTGCTTACAAACATATTTCCTTGATTAAATGAATTGTTATTTCTCACATAATGATAAAAATCATTTATGTCTTTTTTAGGTAATAATTCAATTGCCTTATCTAGATTGCCATTCCCATGAAACATATCAAAATGAAACCTTATATTAAATTTTTGTTTAAAAATTTCTCTATAATTTCTTAGCATCGCTAATTTACCATATTTTAATATCTTGGTGAATTTTGGTTTATCTAAGATGATTGGTTCACCGATTATTGCTTCATAATTTTTCCATTCAGAGGGCAAATATTTTAATAATGATTTAATAGATTTTCTATCAACTATTTTCTTATCTTCACCCCATAATTCTCTATAAGAACAAAAACCTACCCATTCATCATCTTTTTTATTTTTTAATAAATTTTTCCAGTACCAATAATAAAATGTGTATTCCCCATAATACGGATTTTTATTAGCTATATTGTCAAGAGTATTATCTCGCATCCATTCATTTGAAAAATTTTGGTTTCTAAGTCCAACAGGAATATAATTCAATTTTTTCACTATATTCAGATAGTCGTTATTCAAACACATGCAATAAATTTTTAATTTATCCATAGCTATCTAAATATTTTTTAAAAGATATGTTCTCTTTGTCTTTTTTGGAAAGAATAAACTTTTTATCTGGCCAATTAATTTTGAGATCTGGATCATTCCAATTAATACCAATTTCGTGATTTTTTGACCTATAATTAGTACAGTGATAAGAAACAATATTCTCTTTTTCTAGACCAACAAATCCGTGAGCAAAACCCTCAGGTATATATATGGAAAAACCATTTTTATCTGATAGTTGAATACTGAAACATTTCCCAAAAGTTTTCGATTTTTTTCTCAAATCGATTGCAACATCAAATATTTTACCTTTTATCACTGATAAGTATTTACCTTGTGGAAAACGCGTCTGCAGATGCAAACCTCTTAAAACATTTTTTTTTGAAGAGGAAATACAAGTAAATACAAACTTTTTTTGTGAAAAAAATTTATATTTAAATAATTCTTTAAAATATCCTCTTTTATCCTTATATACAGGTGAGTAAACTATTTTAAGATCTTTAAATTTTGTTGGTTTAATTCTCATATACTTAATTCATTGTTTTTTTAAAAAAATTAAGTCTAAAAAACTTAAAAAGGGAAAATTTTCAAAATTTTTAAAATTCAAAAATTTTATAAAATTATTTTTATTTTGAGCAATTAGTTCATAATTATTTTGTTTCATTAAACTAATAAAGTTATTATATTCAATTAAATAAGCGTAATTAATTATTGGATGAATATTAACTTGTTTCATTACAATGTCTCGAGCACTTTTTTCCGACATGTAAAATGGTGTGTGTGAAAAAATTATATATTTAGATTTTTTTAAAAAAATTTGTTTTAAAATTTCTTGATAATTATTAATATAATGTATAGAGCTTCCAAAAAAAGTAATATCAATATCTTCATCTAGCTCAGTTAAATTGTGAATTACTTTAATATCTTCTAAATTTTTATTTTGAATAAATTCTGTCACATATTCGTTATACTTTGGTAAATCGTGATAAAAATATTCCCAAGTTTTTAAATACCTTTTTAGGTATACATAATTATCTAAATTATTTGCTCCAAAATCGAAGAATTTTAATTTATTTTTTGTTGAATTGTACATTGAAACTACTTCAAGTAAAAAAGAACAAGTATTGAATGGTTTATAAAATTTTTGATTAATATTTTTTATAATATCTAATTGAATATTTTTATCAATTTCAGTTGGATGATTGTTTTTTGGAAGAGATTTTAAATTGGTTTCTACAAAAAAAATTTTGAAGATTTTGAAAATTTTTCTCGCTAAAAACTTTGGAAGTTTATCAAAATAACTTGTTCTTAAAAATTTGTTTAGAATTGAATACATTAATTCTTTTAAATTAAACTTTTTAAATAATGAGAATATTCACAGTTCCCATAAAATTTTATCGCTTTACCCACATCTCTTTTATTTATCCATCCTTTTTTAAGTGCAATCTCTTCTAAACAGGCAATCTTTAAGCCTTGTCTATTTTCAATAGTCGAAATATAGCTCGAGGCACTATAGTAATCTTGAATATTACCTGTATCTAGCCAGGTTCCACCTCTTCCAATAAAATCAGCTGATAACTTATTTTTAACTTTATATCTTTTCAGCAAATCAGTTATTTCAATTTCATTTCTTTTTGAAGGCTTTAGTTTTTTGCTGTACTCAACAACTTTTTTATCAAAAAAGTAAAGGCCAGTAATAGCTAAGTTTGATATATATTTTTTTGGTTTTTCAACTAATTTGAGAATTTTATTTTTTTTATTTAAAACCGCAACACCATAATATTGAGGGCTTTTTACCGGATGAAGAAAAATTTTAGCTCCTGTTTTAAATGAAATGTTTTTTTTTAAATTTTTTGTTAAACTTTGCCCGTAGAAAAAGTTGTCACCTAAAATTAAAGCTACATTTTCTTTATTTATAAATTTTTCTCCCAAAATAAATGCTTCAGGTAATCCTTTGGGTTTTAATTGTTCTTTATATGAAATATTTAAACCAAAATTATTCTTTTCTGGTAAAATCTTTTTAAATTGATTTAGCTGACCTTTATTTACTATAATTAATATATTCTTAATTCCTGCTAACATAAGTACTGATAGAGGATAAAATATTAAAGGCTTATCATACATTGGCAGTAATTGTTTATTTACCGCTTTTGTCAAAGGACTCATTCTAGTGCCCATACCCCCAGCTAATATAATACCTTTTTTAATCACAGTTTTAAACCTAGTCTTGTCTCATATTGTTTTTTTGAAATTTTTTTTAAAAATTTTTTATTTTTAAGATACCAAGCTATAGTCATTTTTAAACCGTTATCGAAATCAGTTTTAGGTTTCCATTTAATTTCTTTTCTAATTTTTTTATTATCTAAAGCATATCTAAAATCATGTCCGGGCCTATCTTTCACAAACTTTATTTTTACTTTATTTCCAATTTCAATATTCAAAATTTTACAAACTTTTATAATTTGTTTTACTAAATCAATATTTCTTAAGTTTTTTCCAGTGCCTACATTATAACTTTGACCCTTTTTACCTTTCAAATAAAGTCTAAATAAGGCTTCACAATGATCACTAACATATATCCATTCTCTAGAATTCAAACCCTTTGAGTAAATAGGTAATTCTTTGTTATTAAAAATATTAGATATCATCTTAGGAATTAGTTTTTCAGGAAATTGATAAGGACCATAGTTGTTACAACAATTTGAGATAACAGCATTGATATTATAAGTTCTCACGTATGATTTCACAAGATGATCGGCACTAGCTTTAGTAGCCGAGTAAGGAGAACTTGGTTCATATTTATGATTTTCATTAGACCTGATAGGAGTTTTTAAATCACCATAAACCTCATCAGTAGAGATATGAATTAATTTAGTATTCATGTTTTTCTTTTTAAGATACCTCAATGCTTCAAGTAAATTAAAAGTTCCTACCACATTTGCTTGAACAAAGGATTTAGGCCCATCAATAGATCTATCTACATGTGTTTCAGCTGCCAAATTAAAAATTGCCATAGGATTATTCTTAAGAACAATTTCAATAATTTTTTTTTTATTTCTAATATCTAATTTGAAAAGTTTATAGTTTTTTTTTCCTCTAATCTTATCACTATAAACATTTGATGAATAATTTTGCTTATCGATATTTATGACGTAATATTTTTTTTTAATAAGATAATTCACTAAGTTGCTACCAATGAAACCTGAACCACCTGTAACTATGAATTTTTTCATGTTAAATATAAAGATTTATATGTTTAATGTGTTAAATTAGTAAAAGAATTATGTTTTAAAATCAAATATTATATTTATATGGAATTAAACGATGTAAGTATTGTTATAGTTACTTTTAAAAGTGAAAATAAAATATTTTCTTGTTTAGACTCTATTTCTCAAAATCATGATATTTTCATAATTGAAAATTCAAATAATATAAATTTTAAAAATAAAGTTGAGAAAATAAACAAAAAGATTACCTGTATATTGACTGGTGAAAACAAAGGGTATGCAATTGCAAATAATATTGGTTTGTCTAAGGTGAAAACTAAATATGCTTTAGTCTTGAACCCGGATACTAAACTTAATAAAAACGCTATTGAAAATTTTATCAAAAGAGCTAAAGAATATCCAGATTTTTGGTTGATGGGACCTGGTAATGATCAACAAAAAGATTTTTCAATCAAAAGCGAAAAAATGAATGAGGTGGATAATCTAAAAGGATTTGCAATTTTTTTTAATTTAAAAAAATTTAATCATAGCTTCTTTGATGAGAATTATTTTTTATATTTTGAAGAAATAGATTTATGTAAAAAAGTAAAAAAAAGAGGCGGTAAAATTTTTATAGACAGTGAAATAATAATTAAACATGAAGGTGCAAGCTCAGTGGAAAGAAATAAAGAATTGGAATTTGAAAAAAATAGGAACTGGCATTGGATGTGGTCAACATTCTATTTTCACAAAAAGTATAAAGGATTTTTGACCGCTTTTTTTTTAATATCTCCAAATCTTTTTTCTTCTTTAATAAAAATAATATTTTATCAATTTATTTTTAATAAATATAAAAGGGACATTTACTATAGTAGATTAAGCGGAATACTCAATTCGATATTGGGAAAAAAATCTTGGTACAGACCATCAATTGATTGATTTATAAACATCTTAAATATATTAATTCTTAAATGTCTAATAATAAAAAAATATTGATTACAGGTGGAGCAGGTTTTGTGGGTACAAATTTAATAAAATTTTTGTTAAAAGAAACTAACTACAAAATAATTAGTATTGACAACTACTACTCAGGAACAAAAAAAAATCACTTAAAAAATTCTAGAGTAAAGTATGTAACAGGTAATACGGTAGATATTGATAAAATAATTAGGAACCCAAAAATTATTAAAACAGTATTTCATTTTGGCGAATTTGCCAGAATTTATCAAAGTTTTTTAAATATGAATGAGTGCATCAAATCAAATTCAGTTGGTACTAATTCAGTTTTTAATTTTTGTCTAAAAAATAATATTAAACTCATTTATTCTGCAACTTCTGCGTCTTTAGGTAACAAAGGAAGAGATAAAAATTTATCTCCTTATTCTTTTACCAAATCCAAAAATTTAGAACTTTTAGAAAATTTGAAAAAATGGTTTAATTTTAAATATGAGGTAATTTATTTTTACAATGTCTATGGCCCATATCAAATTTCTAAAGGTCAAATGTCTACAGTTATAGGTATATTCGAAGATCATTATAAAAGGAAAAAACCGTTACCCGTAGTTAGACCAGGTTCTCAAACAAGAAGATTTACTCATATCGATGATACTATCTCAATTTGTATTTTAGCTTGGAAAAAAAACTTATGTCGTCATTACAGTATTGCGCACAAAAAGTCCTATTCTATAACTGAGGTTGCAAAAATGTTTAAAACCAAAATTAAATATCTACCAAGAAGATCTGGAGAAAGATATGCTTCTGCTTTGGCAAATAAAAATTTATCTAATAAAATATATAAGTATTTCGGTAAAATTGATTTGAAAAAATACATTAATGAATTTATAAAAAAACCAAATTAGTGGCCTGGAAATTCAATTAAACTCTCTGCTTTATAACCTTTCTTTTTTAGAAGATCACTACCCGCTAAATCAAAAAGATTTATTACGAAAATAAACCCTGCCACTTTACCCCCAGATATCTCAATTAGTTTAGCTGCTGCCTCAGCTGTTCCGCCAGTTGCTATAAGATCATCTATTACAAGTATCTTTTCTCCTTTGTTGATCGAGTCTTTGTGAACTTCTATAGTAGCCTCACCATATTCAAGTTTAAAATCAACTGAGTGAGTTTCCGCAGGTAATTTATTTTTTTTTCTAAGCAAAATGAAAGGTTTATTTAGCAAATATGAGACAGCAGATGCAAAAACAAATCCTCTAGACTCTATTGCTGAAACTTTATCAAATTCAATTTTTTTCGCAATTTCTAAAATTTTATCATTTGTAAATTTGAAAGCTTCAGGATTTTTAATTAAAGTAGTGATATCTCTAAATAAAATTCCTTTCTTTGGGTAATCTTTAATTGATCTAATATGTTTTTTTAAATCCATAATTATGCTTCAAGTTCTAACAAAAAAGCTTTAATAATTAAATAATGAAAAAAAGAAAGC
>MDSZ01260088.1_pt1 | contig 12887 bp, 18 predicted proteins | sample 811201 | NCBI WGS metagenome assembly MDSZ01 (sample SAMN05326647, study PRJNA326480) | marine metagenome | isolation source: seawater | place: Indian Ocean: North | collected 2010
AATGTTGAGTACTGGGTTTCAAAAGTTCAGCCTGGAAAAGTTTTATATGAAATGGAAGGAGTATCAGAGGAAATTGCTAGAGAGGCATTTAGGCTTGCCGCAGCAAAACTACCGGTTCTCACAACCTTTGTTTCAAGGACTGCATTATGATTAAGTTAGATGAGTTAAGAAAAAAGACAGTGTCAGAATTGCAATCAACTCTGGAGGAGCTTGCAAAAGAGAGATTTTCGCTGAGAATCAAAAGAGGTTCTGGACTTAATCCTAAACCAAATCTGTTCAGAGAAAATAAAATTACTATAGCTAGAGTGAAAACAATTTTAAATGAGATGAAAAATGGAAAATAAAGCAAAAATTATAACTGCAAAAGTTTTAAAAAATGCCATGAACAAATCAGCAGTAGTTAGTGTGGAGAGACTTGTAAAACATCCTGTAAATGGTAAATATATCAAGAGGTCTACAAAATATCATGTTCATGATGAGAATAACAAATGTGTAGTAGGCGAACAGATTAAAATAAAACAGTGCAGACCAATATCAAAAACTAAAACCTGGATCTTAGTTGAGGAATAAATAAGATGATTCAGATGCAAACAATATTGAAATCAGCAGATAATAGTGGAGCAAGAAAGGTCATGTGTATCAAAGTGCTTGGTGGCTCTCATAGAAGGTTTGCGTCTGTGGGTGATGTTATTAAAGTTGCAGTTAAAGATGCCCTGCCAAAAGCAAAAGTTAAGAAAGGTGAAGTATATAACGCTGTTATAGTAAGAACAAAGAAGGGAGTCAGACGACCTGATGGCTCTTTAATTAGATTTGATAGTAACGCTGTAGTCCTACTAGATAATAAATTAGAGCCAATTGGCACAAGAATTTTTGGTCCTGTGACAAGAGAGTTAAGAGATCTGACATTTATGAAAATCATATCACTAGCACCGGAGGTCCTATAAATGCATAAAATTAAAAAAGGTGATTCTGTGATTGTGATTGCCGGCAAAGACAAAGGTAAGAAAGGTGAGGTAATAAAGTTACTTGATCATAACAAATGCCTTGTATCAGCTATTAACATGGCTAAAAAACATACAAAACCAAATCCAAATGCTGGTATAGAAGGGGGCATCATGGAGAAAGAGATGCCAATAGAATTATCAAACCTAATGATACTCAACCCTGTAACAAAAAAAGCAGATAAAGTTGGTTTTAAAACATTAGAGTCTGGCAAGAAGGTTAGAATATATAAATCTAATAGAGAGGTTATAGATATCTAATGAATACCTATAAAGAATATTATCAAGAAAATGTTGTTCCAGCTCTTATGGAAAGATTTAAATTTAAGTCGAACATGGAAGCACCTCGTTTGATAAAAATTACGTTAAACATGGGTCTAGGGGCAGCAATAGCTGATAAAAAGATTCTAGAAAAAGCTCAAGAAGAATTAACACAAATAGCTGGTCAGAAGGCTGTGCTGACTTACGCTAAGAAATCTATTGCGAATTTTAAGCTAAGAGAAGGTATGCCAATCGGATGCAAGGTCACACTTAGAGGACAAATGATGTATGATTTTTTTGAAAAGTTAATAAAAATATCATTGCCTAGGACAAGGGACTTTAGAGGTTACAGTGATAAATCATTTGACGGCAGAGGGAACTATACATTGGGCATCAAAGAGCACATAATATTTCCGGAAATAGATTTTGACAAAATAGACAAGATTAAAGGACTAGATATATGTATTACAACTAGTGCTAAAAACAATGAGGAGGCAATGGAGTTATTTAGACAATTTAACTTTCCATTTAAATAATATGGCTAAATTATCAATGATTGAAAGAGAGAAAAAAAGAGAAAAACTTAATAAAAAATATCTCTCTAAAATAAAAATTATTAAAGACAAACTAAAAGATAGTAAAACATCAGATGATGAAGCAATGGAGCTGAGATTAAAACTACAGAAAATACCTTTAAATGCTCTATCCGTAAGAAAAAGAAATAGGTGTGTCTTAACCGGAAGACCAAGAGGGGTTTATAGAAAGTTTACACTGGGAAGAACTAAATTAAGAGAAATGGCAATGGCTGGGCTAATACCTGGTCTAACAAAGGCGAGTTGGTAATATTATGAGCATGAACGACACAATATCTGATTTACTTACAAGGATTAGAAATGGACAAATGTCTAACAAAAAAACTGTTTCTGCTCCCTATTCTAAAATGAAAGAGTCAATTTGCAAGGTTATGCATGATGAGGGCTACATTGATGGTTTCAGTACTGACGATAGTAAGATTAAAAGCTTAACTATAGATTTAAAATATTTTGAAGGAAAGCCTGTAATTGATTACATTAAAAGAATTAGTAGACCCGGCCTAAGAATATACAAATCATCAGATGAAATTCCTTTGGTTAAAAACGGACTTGGCATATGTATTATATCTACATCTCAAGGATTAATGACAGGTAAAACAGCAAAAGAAAAAAAATGCGGAGGGGAGATTATTTGTTATATCTCTTAAATTATGTCGAAAGTAGCTAACAAACCAATAGAATTATCACCTGATGTTAAATTCAACGTCAACAATAATACTATTCTTATTGAAGGACCAAAAGGAAAATTAGAGTTTGTAAAACCAGATGATGTATCAGTTGAGCAGTCAGACAATCTTCTTAAAGTAAGCACTAAGTCCGAATGCACAGCTATGAGCGGAACGACGCGTTCACTATTATCAAATATGGTCACAGGTGTATCAAAAGGTTGGGAGAAAAAGCTTCTTCTAGTTGGAGTTGGGTACAGAGCCAAAGCAGACAAACTTAAACTCGAGTTAGTTGTTGGTTATTCGCATCCTGTTAATTTTGCCATACCTGAAGGTTTAGCAATAGAAACACCATCTCAAACTGAAATTGTAATATCAGGTGTAGATAAGCAGAAAGTTGGACAAGCTGCAGCTGACATAAGATCAGTGAGACCTCCTGAGCCTTACAAAGGAAAAGGTATCAAATATGCAGATGAACAAATAGTCAAGAAAGAGGCTAAGAAAAAATAATGAAATCAATTATAAGAAATAAAAATGAACAGAGATTACGAAGATCAGTTAAAACTAGATCAAAAATTGCTAACTCTGGAAATCACAGAATTAGTGTTCATAGATCTATACAACATATGTACCTTCAACTTATATCTCCAACCGGGGATAAAGTACTCACTACAATTTCAACAAATCAAAAAGATAATAAAGCTAAAGCTAATAATATTGAGACTGCTAAGGGAGTTGGAGCCAAGATGGCGAACTATATAAAAAAAGCTAAAATCACTAATGTTGCCTTTGATAGATCGGGTTACAGATATCACGGGAGAGTAAAGGCAGTTGCAGAGGCTTTAAGAGAAAATGGAGTAAAAATATAATGGCAACGGATGAGAGAAATTCAGATTATATAGAAAAGCTGGTAGCAGTTAACCGTGTTGCCAAGGTAGTAAAGGGTGGTAGACAGTTTGGCTTCACAGCTCTGACCGTAGTAGGAGATGGCCATGGAAGAGTGGGGTATGGCTATGGTAAAGCTAAAGAAGTCCCGGTGGCAATTCAAAAAGCAATGGAAAAGGCTAAGAAAAGTATGGTATCAGTGTCTCTTAAAAAAGGAACATTACACCATGCTATTACGTATGAGCATGGATCTGCAAAAGTCTATATGCAACCTGCTGGAGAAGGGACAGGAGTTATTGCGGGTGGCGCCATGAGAGCAGTTTTTGAAGCAACTGGCATTCATAATGTACTTGCTAAAAGCATTGGATCTACCAATCCAATCAATGTGGTTAAGGCAACGGTTAAAGGGCTTGAGTCAATGTATTATCCTGCCCAAGTTGCTTTAAAAAGAGGGAAAAAAACTAGCGAGCTGTAGATAAATAATGAGTAAAATAAAAGTTTCACAAAAATTGAGTTTAATTGGTAAGACGAGAAAGCAAATTGCTTGCATCAAAGGTCTCGGTCTAAGGAAAATTAGTGATTCAAGAATAATTGAGGATACACCTGAAAATCTTGGAATGATTAACATTGTGAGACATATGGTAACAGTTGAAGAAATTAAAGAGTAAATGATGTTAAATGAAATTAGACTAAAAAAAGAAGCTAAACATGCAAAAAAAAGAGTAGGTCGTGGTATTGCATCTGGGACAGGTAAAACTTGCGGTCGTGGTCATAAAGGGCAGAAGTCTAGAACTGGCGGAAAAGTACAAGTAGGATTTGAAGGCGGACAAATGCCGCTTCAAAGGAGACTGCCTAAAGTAGGTTTTACCTCTAGAAAGAATACTAACACTGTTGAGCTTAAATATGATTATCTAGAAAAACTCACTGAGAAGGATATCACTATAGATATACTGAAAAAACATAAACTCATAAATAATAAAGCTACAAAAGTAAAATTAATTGGGCCTGTAACTATAAAAACTAAAAAAAATTTAGTTGATGTATATGCAACTAAATCTGTTATGGAGTTTATTAAGTAATGTCGAGAACAGCATCAGGTATGTCCTCTAACCTTGGAGGTCTTACTAAATCATCAGAATTAAGACAGAGAATATTCTTTGTAATATTTGCGCTTGTGGTCTACAGATTAGGAAGTTTTATTACATTACCTGGTATTGATCCTGCAGTGATGAGTTTTCTTTTTGAACAACAGCGTGGAAGTATTCTTGATATGTTTAATATGTTCTCGGGTGGCGCATTATCTAGAATGTCTATTTTTGCTCTTGGAGTAATGCCATATATATCAGCATCAATAATCATTCAAATGATGACTCATATTTATGCACCGCTAATTCAATTACGTAAAGAAGGTGAGAGGGGAAGGAAGACGATAACTAAATATACAAGATACTTTACACTTGTACTCGCGCTGCTGCAATCAATGGGGGTTATGAATGCACTTATGAACCAAAATACATCTTCAACAACTCTTGTTCTTGATCCAGGAACAGGTTTTTTTATAACAGGTGTTGTTACTTTGGTTACAGGAACTATGTTTTTAATTTGGCTCGGTGAGCAAATTACAGAACGAGGAGTAGGTAATGGTATATCAATAATAATATTTGCTGGTATAGTCGCTGGCTTACCATCTGCAATTGGTGGAACAATTGAACTTGCTAGAAATGGAGAAATACAAAACTTTAGTGTTATTTTAATATTTTTGCTAGCAATTGTAATAACTGCTTTTGTTGTGTATGTCGAGCGAGGTCAAAGAAAGATTCCGATTAACTATGCAAGAAAAATGCAGGGCAGAAAGATGTATGCAGCACAGAGTAGCTTTTTACCACTCAAACTAAACATGGCTGGTGTAATTCCTCCAATCTTTGCATCAGCAATTATTTTATTTCCAGCTACTATAGCAAGTTGGTCAGGATCCGGTTCACCTGACAGCATTGTTCAAAAAATCGCGATGACCTTATCACCAGGACAACCACCTTATATAATGTTATACGCGCTTGCTATAATCTTTTTCTGTTTTTTTTATACTGCACTGGTTTTTAATCCAAGAGAGACAGCAGATAATTTGAAAAAGTCTGGTGCGTTTATTCCAGGAATTAGACCTGGAGATCAAACAGCAAAATATATTGATGGAATAACAACAAAGCTTACAACTGTTGGAGCGATGTACATAACCGCAGTTTGTTTGCTACCAGAATTCTTAATACTCTATTTTAATGTACCGTTTTACTTCGGAGGAACATCCTTATTAATTGTTGTTGTGGTAGTAATGGATCTGATGGCGCAAGTTCAATCTCATCTATTATCTCAACAATACGAGGGTATGATGAAAAAAGCTAACCTCAGAGGGATCGGTGGAGGAATGAGATGAAAGTAAGGGCTTCAGTTAAGAAATTATGTAGAAATTGTAGGATTATCAGAAGAAATAGAGTGGTGCGAGTTATTTGTAAAGACCCTCGCCACAAACAGAGACAAGGATAAGATATTAGTTGTATTAATGACAAATGAACTATAAAATTTACGCTCAGAGATAAATATGGCAAGAATAGCAGGAATAAATCTACCAAATAATAAGCATATATGGATAGCACTTACATCAATTTATGGTATCGGTAATACTAGAGCAAAATATATATGTGACAAAGTTGGTATCGACAGTACAAAAAAAGTTAAAGATTTAGAGGAAAAAGATCTAGAAGTTATACGTCAATTCATAGACGAGTATCAGCTTGAAGGCGACTTAAGAAGAGAAACTTCAATAAATATAAAGCGTCTTATGGACGTAGGCTCTTACAGAGGAATTAGGCATAGAAAAGGATTACCTCTAAGGGGACAAAAAACTAAAAATAACAGTAGAACTCGCAAGGGTCCTAGAAAATTACTCAAAGCTAAATAACATGGTAGAAAAATCTAAAAAGAAAAAGGTTAAAAAGATTGTTAATGAGGGTGTAGCGCACATTAATGCCTCATTTAACAATACAATAGTCACAATTACAGACAAAAAAGGTAACACCCTTGCTTGGGCGACATCAGGTGGCTCTGGGTTTAGAGGATCAAGAAAGAGTACTCCATTCGCTGCTCAAATTGCTGCAGAAAAGGCAGGTCAAAAAGCCACAGCATTTGGACTCAAAAGCTTAGAGGTTCTTGTCAAGGGACCTGGTCCAGGGAGAGACTCTGCTGTGAGGGCCCTTAATAATGTTGGATATAAAATTACAAATATAAAAGATATCACACCGCTGCCACATAACGGATGTAGACCACCTAAGAAGAGAAGAGTGTAATGGCAAAATATACTGGATCAAAATGTAAATTAATGAGAAGAGAAGGCACAGATCTTTACCTGAAATCTGGCTCCAGAGCTCTAGACACAAAGTGTAATCTGGATAGAAAACCTGGTATCGTTGGTGAAAGAAGAGAAAAGCTATCAGACTATGCTCTTCAGCTAAGAGAAAAACAAAAAGTTAAAAGACTATACGGAATATTAGAAAAACAATTCAGAAATTACTATAAGAAATCAGCGAGTAAAAAGGGTTCTACTGGAGAAAACTTACTTACATATCTAGAATCAAGATTAGATAATGTTGTTTACAGATCAGGTTTTGGCTCAACAAGAGCAGAGTCTAGACAACTTGTAAATCACAAGAACATAGAAGTGAATGGTAATGTAATAAATATTCCTTCATATCAGGTTCAGGCTACAGATAAGATATCAGTGAGAGACAAGTGTAAAGATCAATCTCGTATACAGTTTGCCATGTCAGTAGCTGAGACACGAAATACAAGTGACTGGATTGATGTAGATTCTAAAAATCTGACTGCAACTTATTTAAGGATCCCAGAAAGATCTGAGCTCCCAAAAGAGATTAATGAATCACTAATCGTAGAATTATACTCAAAATAGAAGGTAACTTATGAAATCAATCACATTTTTAAAACCAAACTTAGTTGATATTGAAATGCTATCAGATACTAAGTCCAAAATCGTAATACAACCTTTAGAAAGAGGATTCGGTCACACTTTGGGTAATGCGCTCAGAAGAGTATTATTATCTTCTATGCCTGGAAGCGCTGTCACTGAGGTTTCAATAGAAAATATACTTCATGAATACAGTACAATTGACGGTGTACAGGAAGACGTACTGGAAATAATTCTTAATATAAAAAAATTAGCACTGGTTCTTCATGAAAAAGATAAAATTGAAGTTGTTCTGAGAAAAAAGGGTAAAGGCCCTGTCTTGGCATCTGACATTGAGGATCATCCAAATCTTGAAATAAAAAATCCTGATTTCTGTCTTGCTAATATAACAAACGATAAAACAGAACTAGTTATTAATTTGACTATTTCACAAGGCAAAGGATATCAACCTGCTATGAAAAGAAAATTTAATGAACTAGAAGATCTTGGTATTGGCAAGATGCAAGTTGATGCTTCGTTTACTCCTGTAGAGAAAGTTTCTTACAGTGTTGATAACGCTCGAGTTAAGCAGAAAGCTGATCTCGACAAATTAATTATAGAATTAGAAACCAATAGCACTATTCATCCTGAAGACGCTATTCGTACTGCAGGTAAAATTCTTAGAGAGCAATTAGAGGTCTTTAGCCACTTAGAAATCAAAGATGATACGCAAGATGAAGTTGATGAGAATCATATTGACCCTGTCCTATTGAGGCCAGTAGATGATCTTGAACTGACTGTAAGATCTGCCAATTGTCTCAAAGCTGAGAATATTCATTATATTGGTGATTTAGTTCAACGCAGTGAAAATGAATTATTAAAAACTCCAAATTTAGGAAAAAAATCTCTCACTGAGATAAAAGATGTTTTATCTACACATAGTTTATCTCTTGGTCAGATTATTGAAGATTGGCCTCCAAAGAGTATAGAAAAAAGATAATGAGACATAAAAAATCAGGCAGACAACTAAATCGAAATTCATCACATAGAAAAGCTATGTTTAGGAATATGGCAATCTCTTTATTTGAGCATGAGCATATAGAAACCTCTGTAGCTAAAGCAAAAGAATTACGTAAAACTGCTGAGCCTTTAATAACTCTTGCCAAAAATGATACTTTAATGAGAAGAAGGCTTGCGTATTCAAGATTAGGGGATAAGAAGATAGTTAAAAAACTTTTTGAAGTCCTTGGTCCTAGGTTTAAAGATAGGCCTGGTGGTTATGTAAGAATACTAAAGAAAGGGTACCGACTTGGAGATGCATCGCCTGTTGCGTACGTTTTATTTTCAGAATAACTTTATAGTTTTTGTTTAAGATATCTTCCTGTATATGATTTTTTAATATTCACCAATTCTTCAGGTGCACCACAACCAATCACATCACCACCACCGTTACCACCCTCAGGTCCTAAATCTATAATCCAATCTGCAGTTTTTATCACATCTAAATTATGTTCAATGATTATCAATGTATTTCCTTTTTCTTTTAATCTATCTAAGACTTTTAATAAATTCTTCACGTCATAGTTGTGAAGACCAGTTGTTGGTTCATCTAGGACATATAATGTATGGCCAGTATCAGGCCTAATCAACTCCTTAGCAAGTTTAATTCTTTGCGCCTCGCCTCCAGATAGCGTTATTGCGCTCTGACCTAATTTTATATACCCTAAACCCACATCAGCAAGAATGGTTAACTTTTTATGTATTTTTGGATAGTTTTTAAAAAATATTAATGCTTCCTCTACAGTCATATCCAAAATATCACTAATGTCATTATCATTTAATTTAATTTCTAGTGTTTCATTATTATATCTTTTACCATTACATTTCTCGCATTGTACGTAAACATCTGAGAGAAAGTGCATTTCTACTTTTATTTGCCCTTGTCCATCACAATTAGGGCACACACCATTATTCTTTCCTTTCACATTAAAACTAAATCTTCCCGGCGTATATCCTCTTGATTTAGATTCAGGTTTTTTTGCAAACTCTTCACGTATCAAAGAAAATATACCCGTATAAGTTATTGGATTAGATCTAGGCGTTCTTCCAATAGGGCTTTGATCTATATCAATTATTTTATCAACATAGTCAATTCCCTCAATTTTTTTACATTCAACGTATCCCTCGTTATTGTCAAGAAGCTTATTTACAACAGACGAATACAATACATTATTAATTAGTGATGACTTTCCTGATCCTGACACTCCAGTAACACATGTCAAAAGGCCAATGGGTACTTTGATATCTATATTCTTTAAGTTGTTAGCGTGAGCCTTTTCTACGGAAATCCATTTTTTATTTGGTTTGAGACGTTTTTTTGGTACTTCAATCTTATTTTTTCCTGAAATGAAATCAGAGGTATGAGATGATGCAGAAGCAAGTTCTGATGGCTTACCAGAGAATACTACCTGTCCACCATGCACACCTGCATTAGGTCCAATGTCAACAATATAATCAGATGATAGAATTGTATCTTCATCATGTTCAACCACTATTACCGTATTACCTAAATCTCTTAAGCTTTTTAGAGTTTTAAGTAATCTATCATTGTCTCTCTGGTGCAATCCTATTGAAGGCTCATCAAGAACATACATTACTCCAGTCAAACCTGATCCAATTTGACTCGCTAATCTTATACGTTGTGATTCTCCACCTGATAATGTTTCTGCACTTCTGGATAATGTAAGATATTTTAAACCAACATTATTTAGAAACTTGAGTCGTGATGATATTTCATAAATAATCTTTTCAGAAATTTTCTCCTTCATGCTATTAAGTTTTAGATTATCAAAAAAACTAATTGCTTCTTCTACGTTAAAGCTAGAAACTTCGCTTATAGATTTTTCTCCAACGAATACATTTCTTGATGAAATATTTAATCTATCTCCATTACACTCTCTGCAAACACTTTCTGTTAAAAACTTCTCATAGTACCTTTTGACACTAAACCTAAAGGCATTGTTATAATTACGCTCGAATATATTACAAATCCCTTCCCACGTTGAGGTCTCTTGAGTCTTAACAAACTTCTTTGTTTTTTTGTTTAGTTTCACTATCTCAAAATTAATATCTTCATCAGACCCATAAAATAATACATTTTTAAACTTATTTGATAACTTATAATATTTCTGATCTATATCAACTTTATAATGTTTTGTAAGAGATAGAAGCATGGAATGATATAAATAATTTTTTGTATCCCACCCTGATATTGCACCATCAGCTAGACTTAATTCGGGATTTTCAATAATTTTACTTTCGTCAAAAAATTCATCCACTCCTAAACCATCGCAACGTTGACATGCTCCTGTTGGAGAGTTAAAAGAAAATAGTTTGGGCTCAAGCTTACCAACTGAGTATCCACAATAAGGACATGCAAATTTCGTTGAATAGATGTATTGCTTCTCAGTTTTAAGTTCGCTTATATATATAATTCCATCAGATATTTCAGCTGATGAATTTAGTGATTCAATTATTCTTAACTTGTTTATATCATTAACCTCTACTCTATCAATGAGAATCTCTATATTATTTTTCTTCTTTGGATCAATGATATGTCCAATCATATGTTTGGAAATATCACTTATTTTGTGAATTTCACCGTTAACACTAACTCTACTAAATCCTTGTTGAGAAAATGCTTGTATTGCCTTTACATGCTCTCCTTTTTGTTCTCTAACGATCGGTGATAAAATCAATATTGTTTGATCTCTTGCAACTTCCATAAGCTTTTGGAACATGTCAGATGTTGACATTGCATCCAAACTAACTTTATGCTCTGGGCATTTCGGTTCACCGATCCTTGCATATAAAAGTCTCAGGTAATCATAAATCTCTGTGACTGTGCCTACAGTAGACCTTGGATTGTGAGAGGTAGATTTTTGTTCAATCGATATTGCAGGTGATAAACCCTCTATTTTATCTACATCTGGCTTATCTACCATTGACAAAAATTGTCTAGCATATGCTGATAAAGACTCAACATATCTTCTTTGCCCCTCAGCAAATATTGTATCAAATGCGAGAGATGACTTTCCTGATCCTGATAGACCGGTTATTGTAATTAGATTATTTTTAGGAAGATTTAAATCTATATTTTTAAGATTATGAGTTCTTGCTCCTTTAATCTTAATATATTTGTCCATCAGACAATATTAACATTTTTTATACTTATAAACCCAGCAGTTTGGTTATGCTATAATGTTATAATCATAAGATGACATATCTAAGAACAAAAAATTTCACTATGAAACATTTTTTATGCCCTTTTTTAAGTAAGGTTTGTTGATCAGTTTTTTAAATTATGTTTTCATCATTTGAAAAAAAATCAATTTCTCTTATTACACTTCTTTACTTTTTCAGGATGTTGGGCGCATTTATGATATTCCCTGTATTATCAGTGTTTGCTGATTCATATGAATTCTCAACTCCATTTTTAATAGGAATTACACTCGGGATTTATGGTCTTACTAATGCAGCTATGCAAATTCCATTCGGTTTACTCTCTGATCGTTATGGTAGAAAGATCATTATACTAATTGGATTATCTATTTTCTTGATAGGCTCAGTGATTTGCGCTAATACAAACAATATATTTTATCTCATTCTTGGAAGGGGACTGCAAGGAGCTGGCGCAATATCTGGAGTATTAATGGCATTACTCACTGACAGCACCTCAGAAAAAAACAGAACAATATCTATGGCTATAGTTGGAGTTGCTATAGGAGCAGCTTTTTTTAGTGCATTCATTGTAGGTCCGTTAGTATCAAAATATTTTGACCTATCAGGATTATTCGTACTTATTATTTTTCTTACATTACTAAGTTTACTATTAATCATCCCCTTTAAAAATACTTCTGGTACTCAAAAGAAACAATTTAGATATAACCTAAAACAATTGATCTGCGACAAAAAACTAAATTCATTTTTTTTTGACATATTAATTTTACACATGGTATTAACTTCCATATTTATTGCAATTCCTGTCATGATGACAGAGAAGTATTCAATAGTTATTGATGATTTCCCGCAAATATATTCTTCGATATTCATATTATCATTAGTCGTCACACTGCCCTTGTTAGGTTTTGAAAGAAAAAAACCCACCTTAGTGAGAAATCTTTCTTTAACTATTCTTGCGATCTCATTAATCTTTGCATATTTATTCTTTGATAGTAGTCTCATGATAATTATGTCTGCGCTAGTATGTTACATTGGCTCATTCAGTGTTCTAGAGGCTGGAATTCCATCAACTCTATCAAAAAACACCAACAGTGAGAATCGTGGTTTGACAATGAGTATTTATACATCTTTTCAGTTTTTTGGAACTTTCCTCGGCGGTTTTATTGGAGGTTACCTGTATGATACTACTGGATTGAGTGGTATTTTCTTTTTTACTGCTGTAATATCTGTTGTGTGGACATTTAATTGTCTTGTCATAAAGAACAAAGGAGTCAGTATTGTCAGTCAA
>MDSZ01155378.1_pt1 | contig 12886 bp, 8 predicted proteins | sample 811201 | NCBI WGS metagenome assembly MDSZ01 (sample SAMN05326647, study PRJNA326480) | marine metagenome | isolation source: seawater | place: Indian Ocean: North | collected 2010
ACTTATTATGACTGATTCTGAAAAGCCGTCTCAGGAAAATCTTGTTGAAAGTGGTGTTATTGATGTTGAATCTCTTCATCCCGGCGGTATGGTCGTTACCGAAGAACTGGCGGACCTGGCAAGACAAGCGGGACTAGTAGATTGTGAAAGTATCGATAGATCTGAACTGATTCCAGTCTGGACAAGATCATCAACAAAAGATTTGGGACGGAAGGGCAAGTGGAATATTGCAAAAACTGTTAACAAGAGATGGGGTTTGAATAGCCTCATGACAGGTTGGACATCGAGACGTATATTTTTTAGCAAGTATACAGGTTATGAAGTCACTGTAGGCCTCACAAGGTGAGAGAAAAATTGAATTACATATTATTCACTCAATAACAGGAGCCGATAAAATGATATATAGATCCTTTGAAATTCATAATTCAGTTTGGCCAAAATTGATGATGTTATGGTTAACAGTATTGTTGTTTGTTTCCCCAATTGAGGGGCAAGCAAAATGGACTGCCAACAAAAAAGCTGTTGTTGCTTCAGTTAAAAAGCATGAAAAAGAGTTAACCAGTATTAGCGACAATATCTGGTCTTATGCTGAATTGTCACTGGTAGAACATCAATCCTCCAAAGTGCTTTCTGATTATGCTGAAAAAAATGGTTTCAAGGTGGAACGGGGCGTGGCTGGTATGCCCACAGCCATTGTAGCTACTTATGGATCGGGAAGGCCCCACATTGGTATTCTTGGAGAGTTTGATGCCAATGCCGGGATATCACAAAAAAAACAGCCCACGAAAGAAGCAAGAATTGCAGGTGCTCCGGGACACGGCTGTGGCCATAATCTTTTCGGAACCGGCAGCCTCGGTGCCGCCATTGCAATTAAGGAACTTATGGAAAAAAAGAAACTGAAGGGTACGGTCATCTTTTTTGGCACACCTGCTGAGGAAACAATATTTGGGAAAACATATATGGCCAGAGCAGGTTTGTTCGACGATCTGGATATCTGCATGGATTGGCACCCTGGTGACAATCTGGAAGCCAGCACCCAGAGCAGTAAAGCACTAGTGGATTTCAGAGTGAAATATTACGGAAAGGCTGCTCATGCTTCTTCAGATCCTTGGAATGGATTCAGTGCCGTTGATGGCTTGGAACTCTATACGACCGGTATGAACTATTACAGAGAGCATATCAGACCGACCGCAAGAATTCATTACCATATAGAAACGGCCGGTGATGTGGTCAATGTTGTGCCTGAACATGCACAGATCTGGACACGGGTCAGGGAGAATGATAGGGAAAATCTGAATGTAGTTTATGAACGGGTAAAGAAAATTGCCGAAGGTGCAGCTATGATGGCTGAAGTGGATTATTCTATTGAACTGATCTCAGGCATATATGAGATTCAACCCAACAGAACCGGAGCAGCGGCTTTACTGAAAAACATGGAGCTGTTAGGTCCCATCGACTACTCAAAGGATGAGCTTAAGTATGCCAGGACGATCCAGCGGGAAACAGACAAACCGAAAGAAGGAATGGACGCAGACATCGAACCCTTGCGAGAGACCTTGCCGGCACAGGGTGGATCAACGGATGTAGGCGATGTGAGTCAGATCGTTCCTGTTGTACGTGCCCGGGTTTCCGCTGCTCCTAAAGATGTGCCGTGGCACTCCTGGGCAGTTGTGGCCTGTACTGGTATGTCAATTGGTCACAAGGGGATGCTCTTTGCTGCAAAATCTCTGAGTATGACTATGGTGGATCTCTTTGAAAATCCTCAGCTTGTTAAAGAGATAAAAGCTGAGTTCAAAAATAGAAAAGGGGATAAGGTCTACAAGGCAATGATTCCTGATGGTCCTCCTCCTGTCCCTCAAAAATGAGTATGGTCAGTTTATCAATCACTGATATGACTTGTCAATTCAATAACAGGAGCAGATATAATGACATATAGATCCTTAATTAAATATTCAAGTGGGGTTTGCTGTGAGAGAATTTACAAGGTCTCTCAAAAAACAATCATCTCAAACTATTTTATATATTGTTTGAGTTGTGAGGATTTGTTTTGAGTAGAAAGGTGCAAATGAAAACAAATTTTTGTTACATAATTTTTTCTTTCATTCTTGGATTATTTAGCCAAACCTCTTTTCTGATTGCTGGGGACAGAGAGGATAGTGAGGAGCTTCACAGTCTCATAGATAGGGCACTGGAGGTTTTCGTTCCTACCAAAAGTGAAAAAGAATATCAGGAAGCAGTAGAGCACTATAAATCTATTCTAAATGAGATTGAGTCAATTGATTACACTGTTTTATCTCTTGACGACCAGGTAGACTATGATCTACTTGTGGCGCATCTAAAAACGCGCATTTTCGAATATGATATAATAGAGCTCTATAAAGTACATCCAGTATCATATTTTGTATTGGGGAAAACAAATCGATTGTTTACCAGGCCGGGTGCCATCGCCGACAGCGGTGTTAAGGAAGCTATTAAAGAACTAAATACCCTTCCTATTATTTTGGATAATGCTCGGGACAATTTGACGAATCCTGCCAGAGTTTGGACTGAGAACGCCATTTATCAGGCGTATTATGCAAAAATTTTGTTAACGGATTTTGTTCCAGAAGCTGTTGCAGATGATCCTGCTTTAAAGAAAAAACTGATTCAATCAGCCAACACAGCTCTTAAAGCTGTGAATGAATTCGAACACTGGTTAGAGCAAGATCTGTTAAAACGTTCCAAACGATCGCCGACCTGGAAACCGAAAGAAATTGAATATTATCAGTTTGTTCACGAACAGCTGGATGATTACGACGTTGATGCAATGCTTGTCATTGCTTCCAGAGAAGAGAATGAAACGAGAAAAGAGATGGAGAATCTTGCTGATCTTATTCATCCAAGTGGTGAGTTGAAGATTGTCTGGAAAAACATGAAAGATGAAGCCCCTCCATGGGAAGGTGTCCTCCCCATGGCTCAAAGTTTTGTTGATATGGCCAGTGCTTGGTTAAATGAAGAGGGGAGTCATGTAGTGACCATTCCGGATTATATCGATTACGGGGCTAGAATAACGGCGCCTATGGCACGACGAACACTTTCTTTTGGCGGTGCTACAAGAGGTCCAACTGTAGCTGGTCGCCAATCCGGTTATTATATACTGACTCCTTTAGAAGATCAATTGAATGAAAAAGAAAAAGCCAGCAGGATCCGCTCTTATAACCCTTACTGGACCAACGTGATATCTTACCATGAATGGCTCGGCCATAATGTTCAGATTGCGGCAGCCAATGAAAATGTTACCCGGAAGATTAGACGGCAATTTAACAGCGTATATTTCAGTCAATCATGGTCATTTTATCTGGAAAAACTTTTGGAGGATGAAGGTTATTTCGAGGACACATTTGATCATGTGTCAGCCTTGAAGCACCGTATGGCAAGATTGCAAATGAGAATGTGGCGAATCCAGCGGATAAAAACGAAACTAAAAATGGCCAAAGGTGAAATGACCTTTGACCAAGCTGTGCAAGCATATATTGATAAAATTGGAATGGAACCAACCAACGCTTTTATTGAAGTTCAGAGAGATTCTCAGACTCCTTTACCCCCAGGTCGAGAAATAATTGGTGAGAAAGTTATCCTTGAACTTCGTGATGAATATAAACGCCGAATGGGAGATCATTACAGATTGAAGAACTTCAATGATACTCTGATTACCTACGGTGACCTCCCTTTCAAACAGATAAGACGTCTAATGTTCAATGACTGATATTGCCAGAAAAGCCTTCCAGTTCAACCTTTTTCTGTTGTTGAGCGTTTTTCTTGCTTGCACTCAATCGGCAGATTCGGGGCGGCTGGAAACAGTCTCAATGCTTGGGGTAGAACTTCATTCTGACAGCGGCGGTGATAGCCTCTTGACAGGAATAGAAACCAGGCTGTCAGCAGAACCGAACAACCTCTCCATTCTCATGGAGAAAGGATCGGCACTTGAAGGTTTGAGAAGGTACAGAGAAGCTGTAGAAGTATACACTCAATGTCTGTTACTCAGTCCTGAATCGCCGGAACTCTTGAGACGGAGGGGGCAGCGGTATATGAGCCTGAGAAAACTGGACAATGCCATTACTGATCTGGAGCTGGCAGCCATGCGCCACACCTTTGTAAAAGCTGAAAATCTGAAGTACACGGAAAACCTCAACTGGGCCATTTGGTATTACCTTGCTTTGACTTACTACCTCCAAGCGGATTTCGAAAACGCGTTGACAGCCTTTCAAAGAAGTTATGATTATTCCGCTGATAATGTATCCCTCCTTGCATCTGTGAACTGGATTCACAACAGCCTCAAAAGATTGGGCCGATCAGATGAGGCCAGACAAGTGGTAGAGCTGATCAAAGAGGATATGGGTTATTCAGGGAATTACTATAAGTGCATTCTGGTTTACAACGGTACCAAAACAGAGTCAGAAACAATCAATTATGATACTGCTAAAGGCTTTGAAATGTGTACTGTTGGATACGGCATAGCAAATTTTCATTGGGCGAATGGGGACAAAGAGACAGCCCTGAAAATTTTTTTGAAAATTGTGGCTCAGGAATCTTGGCAAGCAAATGGGTTCTTGGCCGCCGAAGCTGAATTAAGCAAAATACAATAATCTTTGAGGAGAAAATGATGAAAAAAATCATAGCTATCCAAATTATGCTGCTCATGCTGGGAATTATCATTTCTTGCAATAAAAGCAGTGATGTGAGTATCATGAACAGTCATTCCACTCTTGTGGAGCTATACCACGACTGGCGTGCCTTTCAAGGAGATCTGTTTACAGACGGAGTTCCCGATTACAGTGATGGTCGGATGAAAAAGCAATATGATGAGTTTCCTGTATACAGGAACCGGTTGGCTAATTTTGATACCACCGGCTGGTCCATTTCCCACCGGATTGATTATCATCTGGTACTGGCTGAAATGAATGGTTTGGATTTTGACCACAGAGTGATCAAACCGTGGAAAAGGAGCCCTGCTTTTTATGGTATTGTATGGGATTATCAAAGTGATACACCAGCTCATGAAGGATCTGTCGCGCATGGCCTTGTGGAACTGTGGACATATGATTATCCTTTATCTCACACCGACGCAGAAAAACTTACTCAGAGGTTGCACACAGTACCTCCATTTCTGGCGCAGGCTAAGATTAATCTTACAGGCAATGCCCGGGACCTCTGGCGTGGCGGCATTTATCGAATGAAATCGCAGACCAGTGCTTTGACGAATCTTTCGGAGAAAACAGTGGGTACCTCAGAAGCTTTAACAGTGGCCATTAATGATGCAATAATTGCTACTAATGATTTTGTTGCTTGGTTGGAGAGAGAACTGCCTTCAAAAAAAGGAAAATCAGGAATTGGAATCGATAATTATAACTGGTATCTGAAAAATGTTCACTTGGTTCCTTACAGTTGGAAAGAAGTTGAGACTATGATGCGGCGGGAGTTGGTACGGGCCCACTCTTCCCTGAAACTGGAAGAGCACCGCAATCAAGATCTTTCCCCCTTGATCCCCATGGCAAGTAAAGAAGAGTATGACAATAAAACGCATGCATCCGTTACAGAATTTATTTCCCTTTTGGAAGACAGAGATATTGTCACCATGAAAGATTATATGGATCAGGCCCTTAGGGAACGAATCAGCCCTTATAGTCCTATTGAACCCAGGGAATTTTTTTCTGAGGTGATATTTCACGACCCAATGGTCATGCGCACCCATTTTTACCACTGGTTCGACCTGGCCCGTATGCGTGACGAACCTCATTCAAGCCCAATCAGAAGTAACCCGTTGTTATACAATATCTGGGATAGCCGATCTGAGGGGCTTGCCACTGGAATGGAAGAAATGATGATGCACGCGGGGCTATTTGATCATCACCCCCGGGCAAGAGAATTATTCCATATTCTTCTGGCTCAGCGGGCTGCGCGAGCGTTGGGTGATTTAATGATGCATGCGAACAAATGGGATATTGATCAGGCAGTGGACTTTACTTCCAGGAACACACCCAGAAACTGGCTTAGGCAAGATGGTAGAACAGTGGTTTTTGAGCAACACCTTTATCTCCAGCAACCTTCTTATGGAACAACTTATCTTGTAGGAAAGATCCAAATCGAAAGGCTGATGACCGATCGGGCAATGGATTTGGGGGAAGGTTTTACTCTAAAAGGATTCATGGATGAAATAAACCAGATAGGACTTATACCAGCCTCCATGATGTATTGGGAAATGACGGGAGATGATGAACACTTGCATGAAATGCTTTATAATTAAAGGCCATATTGCAATGTCACCTTTAAGAAACTTCCTAAAAATCAGCGTTATTTTTTCCATGGTTTTTCCAGATTTTATGTTTGGCCAACAAGCTTACCCCGCTGCAAAAACAGGTGGGAATTATATGCATAACTTTTATCTCCCTCCGCCATCACCCACCAGTCCCCGTTGGCCCTCATGGTCACCGGATGGGCAATCTCTGGCATTTTCTATGAATGGTTCCATTTGGCGGATGGCACTGGGTGAGTCAACAGCCATTGAATTGACAAATAATGCAACGTATGATTCTTCACCTGCCTGGTCTCCCGATGGTAAATGGATTGCCTATACAGCGGAAAAAGATCATGAGACAATGGATCTCATGCTGTTGAATTTGAAAACTGGGAAATCTTTACCTCTAAAAGCAGGTGAACATCTCTATCTGGATCCAGTTTGGTCTCCCGATGGTTCACAACTGGCCTACGTATCCACGGAGCCAAGTGGATATTATAATATCTATGTTCAAAAGATTCGGGAGGGGAAACCTGTCGGATCCACCCTTCAAATAACACAAGACAATGCCTATGGAGATAATCGACTTTACTTTGGGAATTACGATCTGCATATCGCACCTACATGGTCACCGGATGGGAAAGAACTTCTGTTTGTCACTAACCGTGACACTCCGCTAGGATCTGGTGGCATTTGGCGTATGCCAGTCGAAAAAAATGGAATTAATAAAGCACGACTTATTCATAACGAGCAGACGCTTTTTCGTACAAGACCTCACTGGTCACCGGATGGGACAAGATTCCTTTACAGCTCTCATGTAGGGGGGCAGTTCAATCATCTATATTTGCTGCCATCTGATGGTGGTGAGCCCTACAAAATTACATTCGGTGATTGGGACAATTTTCATCCTCGTTGGTCGCTTGATGGTACAAAGCTTGTTTATTTAAGTAACGAAGGAGGGCTACCTCAGTTACAAGTAATGGAAGCAATTGGAGGCAAAATAAAAGAACTGAAAGTAATAGCCAAAAAATGGATTGAACCTCGTGGGACCCTTCAGGTGATTATAACAGACGGGGAAACAGAACGTCTAACACCGGCACGCATCTACCTCAAGGCAAGTAACGGCAAGGCCTATGCTCCTGACGGCACCTATCACCGTGTGGGCCGCATGAAGGACCACCTGTTTCATACTGAAGGGACCTTCACAATAGAAGTTCCCCACGGGCCCCTGACAGTAGAGGCGGTGAAAGGGTTTGAGTATTATTCAACTAAGGAAACAGTAGAAATTAAAGCGGGGGAAAGATCGGAAGTGACGCTCACCCTCTCACGAATGACCAATATGCCTGCCCGGGGCTGGTACAGTGGCAGTACACACGTCCATATGAATTATGCCGGTGACCTCCACAACACATTGGAAAATCTCATGTTCATGTCGGCTGCTGAAGATCAGTCAGTGGTTAATGAACTTGTGGCTAATAAAGACAACAGAATTCTGGATTATCAATTTTTCACCGGTGAAACTTCCCATCTGTCCACATCTGAACGAGTTTTATTTGTGAGTGAAGAATATCGGCCGGCCTTTCACGGCCATGTATATTTCCTGGGTTTGACGGAGCATCTTCTCTCCCCTTTTGCTTCAGGTTATGAAGGGACGGCCATTCACAGTCTTTATCCTTCCAACACGGATATGCTGCGGTTGGCAGGAGAGCAAGGTGCCTTCCGGGGTTACGTGCACCCCTACTTTGGTGAAAACGACCCGCTATCAGGTGAGGAACCTTCTCTAGGTGCTGCGAAGGCTTTTCCCGTCGATGTTGCTTTGGGTACAGTGGAAGGGTTGGAGACTACCTATGCCAATCACGCTACCCTTTTGGTTTGGCATCATGTCTTAAACAACGATTTCAAAATTGTTCTGACTGGAGGTGAAGATTCCATCAGCAATCTATACAGGAATGCTGTTGTAGGTTCACAAAGATCCTACGTTTACCTTGGTGACAAACCACTGACATACAGAAATTGGTTAAAAGGTCTTCGTGAAGGGCGTACGTTCGCCACCAACGGACCGTTGTTAACATTTACTATCAATGGTGCCATGCCCGGTGAAGATTTGAGACTACCTCAAGGCGGTACAGTAACTTTAAAGGGAGAGGTGCAAAGCATTGTGCCCCTTGATAAAGTGATGATTATGAATAGTGGGGAAATTCTTAAAACAGTCCCGCTCGATGAAACCGGTTTCAACGCGGTTTTCAAAATAACAGTTGATGTGGATGAAAGTGGCTGGTATACACTACAGGCTGAAGGGAAAAGGAACACTCTCCCCATCAGCGATCTTTACCCCCAGGCAACCACTAATGCCATTCGCGTTTATGTCGGTGATGATCCTATCCGAAATGTGGAATCAGCCAATTATTTCGTGAGATGGATCGACAGATTGATTACAATGGCTGAAGCGCATCCTGGCTGGCGCACGCCAAAGGAAAAAGGTCATGTTTTGGGCCAATTCCGGCAGGCACAGCAGATATATAAAGAATTGATGAAGTAGCATCCAATTGATGGAGAAAAAATCTATGGAAATATCCAGGCGAAGATTTGTAAGAAATATGGGTTTGGGGCTGGCTTCTATGAGCCTCAATGCTAAAGCGCTGGCAAAAAATTCAGGTGGGGGGTCAGAAGCGCTTTTGGTTAATGACAGGAAGCATCCTAAACCGGCCCCGAAAGGTTACGACCGGCTGCCGCTGCCTTGGTATCAATCCAGAGTAGCGACACTAATGAAAAAACTACAGAAGGAACAGGTGGATGGAATTCTGCTGGAAAGGGATGTGAATAAAGTTTATTTCTCAGGATGCTTTCGGGGAAGCGGAGAACGGTCAACATGGGTGTTCTTTCCGGTGAAAGAGAAAAATGCTGCCTACTGGTACTCACCGGGGATTGACCGTGATTTGATCACCTCCTGGTGGTGCAGTGAGAATGAATATTATTTTTGTTATCCTCATGCCGAAGGGGGATTTCCTAACAGGGGTGAGGTTGTAAAAGGAAAAACAGTCAATCTTTTCGGATGGATGCTCAGCCGTCTGGGCCACCGGGGATTTGCAGGGAAAGTGATTGCCACCGATATGCGCCTCAGTGATCACCAACTGAGAACTGTTTCCAAGGAACTGCCCAACGCCCGGTTCATAAATATTGATGATATCTGTCTTGGTATGCGGATAATAAAGACGCCTGAAGAAATTGCACTCACTCAGCGCGCATATCGTTATTTTGATAAGATTCATGCGTTTGCCCGGGATTTCATACTTGAGAATGGAACAGATACCACTGATTTTGAGATTGGACAAGCGTTGCAGGCATATGGCATCAGTCTGCTCATGAATGATATTTCATACGATGGGAAGCCCCACAGTGCTGTTGGGATGGAAGTCACTTCAGAATATGTAAGGGCGGGTGTTTCCACAGCCTATCCTCACCCAAACCAGTTGTTCTACAATCCTGTCAGAAGAGGCGAACCCGTCTATGTAAATACGGACATTAAACTTGGCGGTTGTGGTGGTGAGGCTTATCGGAATTACCAGATTTACCCTGTATCCAAACATCAGGAGAAAATATGGCAAATTGTGGCCGACTCTGTTCAGATAATGGTCGAAGAGACAAAACCGGGCACCCTTTGTTCAGACGTTGCCTACAAAGTACACAAACATCAAGTAGCTAATGGAATGCAGGACTATATCTACCACCGGCCTGGTCATGGAACAGGTCTTAATTTTGAAGGTCATCAGGCCCCCTTTCTTTCTCTCGGCGATCATTCACCTATTGAAGAAGGGATGATGTTCAGTGTGGAACCGGGACTCTATGATTCAAAAAAAGGGGTTGGGGTTAACCCCAGCGACAATCTACTGGTGACGAAAGATGGGGCGGTCCTCATGAGTCGTGTACCGTTTGCAAAAGAGTGGAGTTTCCTTGAGATTTAATAGAACGGCGAAAACCCTAAAGCTCTATTTACTCACAACAGTTGTTCTTCTAAGCTTCTTTGCCTGTATGGATCAAGATGAAGACAAAGGAGAACTGATCATCGAGGATCTTGTTGTGGGGCAGGGTGTTGAAGCGAAAGAGGGAAATGTAATTACGGTCAATTACACTGGCTGGCTTGAGAATGGAACTCAATTTGATTCTTCATTGTCTCCCGGCCGCGATCCTCTGGTTATCACACTTGGCTCTGGGCAGGTGATTCAGGGGTGGGACCAAGGCATTCCCGGTATGAGGGTTGGCGGCAAACGCAGATTAACGATTCCGCCTCATTTGGGTTATGGAAATCAAGCTGTTGGTGCCATACCGGCAAACTCTACCCTAATTTTCGAAGTTGATCTTCTTGGTGTAACTTAAAATGAAAATGATCCAGGGAAACAGATATATTGTAAAGGAGGAAAGACATGAAGAATAAAACAGGAAATGTTACCCGTAGGAAGATGTTGAAATTCAGCATGTTTGCAGGTGCAGGAATTGCTTTGGGAAAAATGCCCTCGTTCCCTCACACTTCACAGCTTAAAGGTCTAATCCGGCGCCCCATCCCTTCTTCTGGTGAAAAAATTCCCATCGTGGGAATAGGGACTTCCCGACGATACAATGTGGGTGCCTCCTCCAAAGAGCGGGCGCCATTGAAAGAAGTACTTAAGAGTTTTGCTGATATGGGTGGAACAGTTGTGGATACTGCTCCGTCGTATGGTGTGGCAGAAACAGTTGTGGGAGATCTGGTCGAAGAACTAGACTACCGAAATAAACTGTTTTTTGCCACAAAAGTACGTAAACCGGATGCTGAAAATGGGACTCAAGAACTGGAAGAATCTTTTAAGAAATTGAAAACCAAAACAATAGATCTTCTCCAAATTCACAATATGGTTGGTATAGACTCGATGCTTCCCATAGTTAGAGAGTGGAAAGCTGAAGGACGTATACGGTATGTGGGTGTAAGCACTTCACGAGGGCGTCAGTACCCTGATTTTATCAAGATGATGGAAAAAGAAGATCTCGATTTCATTCAGGTGAACTATTCGCTTGAAGCTCGAACGTCTGCCGAGCGAATTCTTCCATTGGCAAAAGACCGCGGTATGGCAGTGTTGATAAACGTCCCGTATGGTCGAGGACGTCTGTTTAGCAGGGTTGGCGATCGATCACTTCCTGATTGGGCATCGGAAGCAGACATCAATAGCTGGGGCCATTTTTTTCTGAAATATATACTGTCTCACCCAGCCGTAACCTGCGTAATTCCTGGTACTGCAAAGATGAAATACTTAACTGATAATATGGGTGCAGCTCAGGGAAGGATGCCGAATAAAGCCATGAGGAAACAGATGGAAGAGTTTTTTGACGGACTCCCTTCTTGAAGAGATCGTAGCCAGACTATTAATTCCTAGGGAAGGAGGATAATTTTGACGGATTCTCTGGCACGCGTCTTACGTATTAACCGTGCAGAACTTCCTCCGGTTTTTCTCTCGGCCCTCTATTTCTTTTGTCTCCTCTGTGGATATTTCTTTCTCAGGCCGGTACGTGAGGCTATGGGGGTATCCCGGGGAATGTCAGATCTGCGATGGCTTTTTGTGGTTACATCCATCACATCCCTCCTAGCCGTACTGGCTTTTGGCGGTGTAGTAGCTAGGATGAATCGTCGCCGATTTATCCCTATAGCCTATCTGTTTATTATTATATGTCTCCTTGTTTTCGCAGGATTACTAACCACCGATATAGCAGCTGGGGGAGGTTTAATAGGATCGGATACAGAGACCGTTATTTCCCGCCTGATTGGGTATACTTATTACGTATGGCTCAGTGTTATCAATCTTTTTGTCACCAGTGTTTTCTGGGCCTTTATGGTCGACATATTTAATGTTGAACAATGCAAAAGAATTTTCCCTTTTATTGGCATAGGTGGAACGCTGGGAGCCATTTCGGGTGGCTGGGCCACCAGTGTCATAAGTGGTATGACTGAATCGGCTTACTTGCCAGTAGGTCTAATGCTAACAGGGGCCACCTTTTTCGGGTTGGCGATTCTCATCGTGCTGATGTTGGATCGTCTTGCAATCCGGTCATCTCTTTCACAGCTCACAATGGAGCAGATAAAAAAGCAGAAGGAAGAAACTGAAAAGATCGGTGGCACATTTTGGGACGGTATGAGAGCAATTGCCACCTCTCCATATATTCTTGGGATTGGTGTTTACATCATACTGATGGCAATCTCTAACACGATGATTTATTTCACCCAGGCAAGCATCATCTTAAATAATACGGATACGCTCAGCCAAAGAGTGGCCGGATTTGCTCAGTTCGATATGCTGGCCCAAATAGCCACACTTTTTACCCAGATATTTATTACCACTCACCTCATTAAGAGAATAGGTGTCGGGTGGACCCTGGCTATATTGCCAGCCGTGACTATGATCGGCTTCGCTGTTCTTTCCATTTGGACCCTTTACGGAGTGATGGCAATCTTCCAGGCAATACATCGGGCAACAAGGTATGCTGTTTCAAGACCAGCGAGAGAGACACTGTTCAGTGTAGTCTCCACTTCAGAAAAATATAAAGCAAAACCCATTGTTGATGTATTTCTATATCGCGGCGGAGATGTGG
>MDSZ01182096.1_pt1 | contig 12886 bp, 10 predicted proteins | sample 811201 | NCBI WGS metagenome assembly MDSZ01 (sample SAMN05326647, study PRJNA326480) | marine metagenome | isolation source: seawater | place: Indian Ocean: North | collected 2010
CCACCAACAGAACCACCAACAGAACCACCGCTAGGAGCTCCTCCAACACTTGCACGAGCTGAACCTACTGTTGCACCACTTGTACTTCCACCAGTAACACCTATTTCATTCACTTCTGTAGGACTGGTAAGATCAGCTACTTTGCCACCAACATATTCTGCACCTGATTTAGCTGCAGAACCCGCGCCAGAAATTACATTACCAGCCGCATCGACAACTGGAGAAGCTAACTCTCCAACACCTTTAGCTGCTGCACCAGTAATATCTACAGCTGTATCTATTGCTGCTGTTGCAACATCTCCTGTGGTATCTAATGCTGTATTTGCAACATTTCCTGCTACTTTTACAGTACTAGATAATGGATCTGTTTTTGGATCAGTATTATTTACTAAAGTATTTCCTTTATTTGACATAGTTCCTGATCCTCCTTGACCTCCACAATTTTGACATATACTTTGAGAATCAATTTCGCATTTAGGACATGAAGGGCAACTAGGACAAACAGGAGGAACAATTTGTGTTTTCAATAAATAATCATCCATATCTATGCTTCCTTTTCCAGAACTAGAAACACCTGTTGTTTCTGTTGTTCCTGTTGATGTTTTTAATATACCACCATCTGCAGTAGAATCTACAGCATCAGCTGCAGTTGCTGTAGAACCATCAAAAGATACTAAACCACTTTGATTAAATCTTTTAACATTTTTCAAATCATATTGATTTGTATTTACATCTCTTAAACTAATCAAAGTAATTAAAGATTCTTGACCATTTGCAACATATACAACTAATAGTTGTCCACAAGGATCTATAGCTGTAATAGGTGTATATCCAATAGAAGCAAGAGATGTTTCATTATTATAAGCAGGTAATGGGTTTAAGGAAGATACTAATGTTTGGCTTTTTGTATTATTACGTTTTATTACATTCATTTTTCGTTCTTCGCCATCACCTTGGAAAATGACTAAATTTCCATTATCTTTATCAAATCTAATATATTTACTTAATTGATATAACTTTCTTGCATTTGTATATTCAGGTACATCAACTTCTTTATTATTATTTTCATCTGTATCTTCTACAATAAAAGTTAAATTGCTTAGTTGAGAATCATCATAATTTGTTTTGCAGCTCTTATATTCGTAACTTCTTGACTCATTATTGTTAATCATAAAATTGGCTATTTGCTTCTTTTCCTTATTGTTAATAATATGCAAATAACTATTATAATCCCAAGGTGTATAAATTACACTATACTTATCATTATCTTGTTTTAATGTTTCATATAATTTTGATTGCATAGCTTTTTCCATAGTAGTGCTTCCTGTAGAAATAACATCAGGAGTTGTAGAAACAGTATACTGAATAGCATTTACACCTTTTCTAGGTGCTACTGTTATTTTAGATATAGTATTTCCACCAAGATCTACGTTTCCGTTATGTACCTGTGAATCAACTTCAATCAGATTTCCATTTACTTTATCAAAAAACATACTATCATGTAATTTTAATACTGATCTTGATGTTGAATATTGAGGAATTATTACGTTTACTAAAGCATTTTCATTCTTAGCAAAACTAATAAATCCTTCTTTGGGAGTACATAATACAATAGTTAAAATAAATAATAGTAATAATATTAAAAATATGAATGAACCTGGTATATTCATGGTTTATATTATATATATCGAAAAAATTGAAAATCTATTTACTTAATATAATTTATAAATGCCCGAATTAAATCGCGATCCATATCCAGAGTACAAATATCAAATTTGTTTAGATGAAGTTGGAAGAGGTTGTTTATTTGGTGACGTATATGTTGCATGTGTAATTTTACCTAAAGATCCAGCATTATTTGATGGAACAAATATAAAAGATAGTAAAAAATTTACTTCGAGAAAAAAACTAAAAAGCGTAGCAGAATACATTAAAAAGAATGCCCTGTATTGGAATATTAGTCATTTAAATTCTAAGGTAATCGATGATATTAATATTTTAAAAGCAGTCATGAAAGGGATGCATAATTGTATTGATAATACATTAATTGAAATTAATAATAATGAATCTATAAAAATGAATGAATGTATAGCAATTGTTGATGGAAATTATTTTACTCCTTATGTAAAATATGACGAAGCTAAAGATTCTTTTCAGGAAATGCCTCATGTTACTATTGAAAAGGGAGATGCAAAAATCATGGGTATTGCAGCAGCTAGTATATTGGCAAAAGATGCAAGAGATACTTATATTGAAGAACTATGTTTAGAATACCCAATTTTAAGCGAACGTTATAGTTTACATACAAATGTTGGTTATGCAACAAAGGCACATTTGCAAGGAATTTCTGAACATGGAATAAGTGAATGGCATAGACAAACATATGGTATTTGTAAAACAGCAAAACGAAACTATATTACAAACAATAGCTAAAATGTAAAATGCTTTTCATTTAAATAATTATATAATTCTTTATACTGAGGTGCAAGTTCCTTATTTTCACCTTTTTTCTTCTTTACAATCATGCTTAATGAATTAAATGCATCCATAGTTTCATCATTATTTATTTGATCTTTATAGAAAAATATATTTTTGATTGTTTGATCCATTAATACATCATCAAGTATATTATTTTTCATTATTTTTTTTATTGAATCATAGCCTTCATCATACTTATTTAAATAAAAACACGATATAGAATTATAATAGTGTATATAATCATTATACAAATGTCTATATAAAAAGAGTTTGTTATTAGGTATACCAAGATTGCTGTATTTTTCATGTAAATAATTTACAAAAGTATGCAAATTGTTATTTACACATAATTCACAAGCCATAACAACACCTTCCAATCTTTCATTATCAAATTGTATTGATTTTAACATATATTCTATAGCTTTAAACTGATTATTATTTTTATACATTTCAGCAAGCACGATGCAAGAATAATATTTTTCTTGATTCCAGCCATCTAATAAAATTGTTTTTTCATACCATTTTATTGCATCTTCTATGTATTCAGCGTCTTTAAAACTTTGCGCACAATAGAATGAATATCTACAAGCTAATTTATAATCAGTATTGAATGTTTCTTCGAATGCTTTTTCTAGTATTTTCGCGTCTTTAATATACTTTTCAGGATCTTTATTTCTATGTCCTGTTTTTCCTGATATAATATAATAATCTCCATCTAAATTGATTTCGAGTGGTACAAATTCTACCGGTTCTAAATATTCATGCAACACACCTTTAAAACACCACTTTTTCTGATTATTAATAAGCAAAGGTCTATAATATAGGCATTCTTCTCCAAATTTCAAATTATATTTATCATATTCCATAAAGATTGGTAATTGAAAGTTACCAATAACTATATCATCTGCATCAAAAATAAGTAAATATTCACTTTTATTATATGCACATTCTAATGCTTGTGAACGGTTTGTACCAAAATCTTTCCATTCATGATCATAAAATTCACCATTTACTTCTATACTATCAAAAAATGATTTCATAAGTTCTTTTGTATTGTCTGTGGATCCAGTATCACTAATTACATAATAATCGAATTTTATTTTTTCATATAATGCTGTTAATCTCTCTTCAATTATATGTGATTCGTCTTTAACAATCATGTTTAAACATATTTTAGGAATTGTAGTCATTTATTATTAATTAATTACTATTTTAAACTTTTTTTATCATTATATATTAATTTATAATGTCTTTTACAAGATTTCATGATGATAAATATAGAGTAAAAAAACAAGTTGAAGAATCTATTTATGCAGGAGATTATTTTATTAATACACCAGGACCAGGTGTAGATTTACCTTATTTGGAAGATCCACAAATTAGATTACAAAAATGGGGTGGAAACTTACGCACAAATACTATCAGTTTAGAAAATGATTTAAGAGGTTTAACAAGAAAACTCAATAAAGATGAAATACATAACGATTATACTATAAAAGCACCTGTTTCTTCTTCAGTAAACTATAAGAATGTTGATCCTTTTATTGAAGAATCACGAGCTACACATCCTGCTTGGATGTATAAAGATTTAGAACAATCAAGATGGGAACATCCTTTGATTAATCCGCAAAAACAATATAATTTTGATTTACCTTTCAAAAATAACTTACATTCACGTATTTTAGAAAAAGATTATCATGTACCTAAGATTCCTTTGGTTGAACACACAAATGATTATTATTTAACAGGTAAAACAATATGTATTGGTGGAAAAGAGGAAAGTTGTCCTGGAACTTTATATGAAAATAAAATTGTTTAATATATTATAAAATTATTATAACTATATAATATATTATTAAATGGAATTGGCTATACCAGGCGTTGCTCTCGGATTATTATATGTTGCATCTAATCAAAATAAGAAAAATGAAGGATTTAGAAGTTATAAAGGACTCCCTAATGTAGATATTCCTGATAAAAATTATCCTGATACAAGCGTAAAACTTGAAGATCTTGACCAAACTGCAGCATTAACAAAATTAAACAAGTATGATGGCTCTAATGGAGCATACACAGATAAATATTTTCAACCTGACTCTTACATAGAAAAAAGTTCAGCATCCGAACCTATGTTTCAATCACTTTCTGGAAATAAGGTAAGCGGAGATTATTTTCAACACAATAATATGGTTCCTTTCTTTGGAAGCAACTCTAAGTCGCAAATGGGAGGAAGCAACTCTAATGAAGGTGTTTTAGACTCTTATGTTGGATCTGGTTCACAACAAATAGAAAAAAAAGAACAAGCTCCTTTATTTGCTCCTTCAGAAAATCAACAATGGGCTCATGGAGCACCTAATTCAAATGAATTTTTTAAATCCCGTGTAAATCCTAGCATGAAAATGTCTAATGTTAAGCCTTTTGAAGAAGAACGTGTTGCTCCTGGTTTAGGATTAGGTTACACTACAGAAGGTAGTAACGGATTTAATTCTGGAATGATGCATCGTGATTCTTGGTTACCTAAAAACGTTGATGATTTACGTGTTGCAAATAATCCTAAATCTGGTGGAAATTTAATTTATGGTTATGAAGGTGCTGCAAATAGTCATATTAAAAACGTAAGTAACTCTACACAAATGGGAATTATGGAAAAAAATCGTCCCGAAACTTTTGCTGAACTAGGACATGATCGTGCTTTTACTACAACTGGAATTGAAAAAGGACAAACTATGCGCTCTGAACATATTGAACGTTTTGTAAATCGTCCTGAAACTACAAGAGATTATATGGGCGGTGCTAGCTATGGTAATGAAAGTGGATATGTACCTGGTGAATACATGGAATCCAAAAACCATCATCTTGGACAAGTACCTATGGGTGTTGCTAATGCAAATGGAAGACAATTTGCAAATGATTCTGATTTTGGTATCAAAGCAAAACAAGCATATCCTAATAACCGTACGGCAAATAAACAAGATAATTACTTTGGTTTAGTAAGTGGTAGCTTAGGTGCAGCAGTTGCTCCTATTCTTGATGTACTAAGACCTTCTAGAAAAGAAAATGTTGTAGGTACATTACGTCCTTATCAAAATGCAGGAACAAATGTACCTCAATCTTATATTTTCAACCCTGCTGATAAACTTGGAACAACACATCGTGAAACAACAGAGAATTCTAAATTCCATTTGAATGTAAACAAAAATCAATCAGGTGGAGCTTATATGGTTACTAGAAATCAAGTTGCTGATACAAATAGAAAAACCACAGATAACTATTCTCATACCGGTAATGCTAGTGCTGGTGCAAGAACAAGACAAACCAGTTCATATTTAGCTGAATACAATCAACGTAATAATGATGTTAAATCTAGCACTATTGATGGAAGATTGGTACCAGGAAATATTAAGTTAGTAAATAATGACTTGAATATTCGTAATAAAGATAGACACGTAACCTTTAAGAATGATCGTGCTATTGTAGGAAAAATGCCTTCACAAGCACCTGATGCTGATCATATGGGAAGATTAGCGGGCAGCGAAAATGCATTATACTCCAATATAAATATGGATCGTAATAATGGAGACGTTACAGAAATGTTAAAATCAAATCCTTATGTAACTGATTATAAAAACGCTCTTTAAAAATAAAAAAGTGTTATTTTTTATTTTTATACTTAATCACTAGTAAACAAAGTACGCAAATTGTGTGCTTCTGTATTCACTTCTTGTTTTTGAAATATTTTTTTAATCATAGTATCATCTCGAAACCTTACAGTATATTCTTGTTGAATATTATTTCTGCCTATTCTACCAATCGCTTGAACAATTTTTTGTTGTGTCATTTTATCTAGATCTTTACTTAAGAATCCATGACAAAACTGATAATTTGTGCCATAGATATAGTCAGAAGAAGCTATAATAATAAACAAACGCTGCTCTTCTGCTAATAATTTCATAATTTCTACATAATCTTTATTTTCATGGTTTGAAAACATACCTATTCCTAATAATAATAATACTTTACAATAATTTTGCACAGGAAGGGCCATAATTTTTTTTGTCATTTCTTCTCCAATATTTGATATAAATGCATTTTCGTGAACATCGTTATCTGGTGTCCATAGCTTTTGATGAGTCACACTATTTGGCAAATAACAAGAATCTAATGAAATGGAGAATATCTTTTTTCTTAACACATTAATTCTATTTTGCCTTTCATGCGATTCTTTTGACAATTTAGATACATTTTCCTTGTCTTTTCCTTTTCCTTTTCCATCATCTTCTGATTGCTCCTTGCTTTTTTCTTCTGCCTCAATTTCTCTTTCTAATTTTTCAATCTCAACAGCTAACTCACTATTTTTACTTATTTTTGCTAGAATATTTTTAAACACTTCAGATGGAATATCTGTATGCTGAATGTAGAAATTTCCAATCTTTTCAATATCTTCCGTTAAAAACAAAGTTGGACCATCTGTTAATGTATAAGCATCGGACGTGGTTAATGAAATACCAGTTGAATTATGCTTTTTGTTTTTAGGAACACCCTGAAAAACACTTGATACTCTTTGTAAAGGTGCTCCAGTATATTTTGATCGTGGCTCTTCAACACTTTGACTTTTTTTGAGTCTAAGTTTATCTATATCATATTTCTTTTTATGTACTGTTTTCGTATATTTGTAGATCTTATCAAAATGTTCATTATTAATCTTTTTCAATAGCAACAAATAATATTGCTTCAAATTATTCATATTTATATTTGAAATATCATTTTCAAAATAATTATCCATATTATAAGATTGATCAATCAAATTTTGTTCATTAACAAAACCAATAAAATCAATAATTTCTTGCAGATCCATATATCTCAATAAAGACTTGTTTGATTCACAATAATTTGCACACTCTTTTAAATCAGAAATATCTGTAAACAAATTATGCGGTAAAACATTATATCCTTCCTTGTTTAGTAAAGAAATAGATTTTTTGCAATCAAAGCTAGAAATAGTATACATTTCTGGAATATTAGAATAATCTATAAATTTATCTTGAAAATCAGATAATACTCCTTGCAATTCTTGTTGCGTAGGAAGAGTGGCACAAGATAATACTACATTTGGTATAAGATTTTCCTTCCAATTTTTATGTATTACTTCATGTAACGGATGTGTTTCATAATCTAATGTAATCGTTGGTTCATCCCAAAAAGTAATAATACTTTCACTTTTATTAAAAGCAAGCATATAATGCATGCAAGTAATATAAGATTGCACATCACAAATCATTATTTCTACATTATCACCTACACTATTATTTACACGTCTTATTCCTCCCGAAAACCAATCTTTTTCATAATCTTTTGCTGCAAAATAATGTAAACGAATATCTGACGCAGTAGAACAACCAAACCCAAAAGCAACCTTTTTTCCTGTAGAAATTGCTGATTTTGCCAACGCCAAACCAATATGGCGAGCAACACATACAAATATTACCTTATATTTTTCACACAGGCCAATTGGAGTCATCGTTTTTCCTGTTCCTGTTGGTGCCGTATATAATACTAGCTTGGGTTGAAAATCTTCCGTAGGCTTAAATAACTGAAATAGCTGTTTTTGATGTGAAAATAACTGTTTATTTTCATACTTTAACAAATATTGATTACATTCAATCAAATCATACGCTTTCTTAACAACATCCTTTATATTTACATGTTGACTTATATAATCTATTGTAAATTCACAAAACTGTTGTACATACGTATTTACATCTCTAATTTGAATTTTTAATAATTGTACCAAAGTATAGTAATAATAAACATACTTAATGCTATTTTTTGCAAAATACTTAACCAAATTGCATGATAGTTCTGTTAGTAAAAACTCAAATATTTTTTCTTTATTTTTTTCAATCGTATTTTGTAAATGTTGTAATCGAATCGTATCACTACTTTTTAATGGCTTCAATTCTTTTCCATTATTAGGATGTTGTACTGAAAAATTAGGAAAATTCACTTTTGTTCCATATTTTTGTAATACCTTTTTAATTAGTTCATCAAAATAATTAGTAAACAAAGTATATTCAATTTCTCGTGTCTTTTCAGTTTTTATAAATTGAAATAGCGATAAATTATTATTTATTGAAATATTTGGATTATCAAATCCCTGAATAATCATATTTAAAATACTTTTTTCATCATTCGAAATAGGCTTTTCGATGGTATCCCACTCATGTTTTGTCAATTTTGTTTGTGTAAAATCCATGTTATTTATGATATTTATAGTAATTACAATAATTAATTATTATTTCAATTTTTTATGTTTTAATTTACTTAAATGAATCTTTTATATAGTATGTATGTTTTCAAATATATTTAAAAAAAATTACCAAAATATAGGATTCGAAGATGTATTATATGCAATCAAAAATAAAGATAAATTTCTATTAATTAATACATTATCTCATAATGAACAAAATATTCTTATATATAATACAATATCATCGTCAGAAGAAGAAAAATATATTAATACAATAATAGAAAAAAAAACGAGCAACCTAATTTCAATCATAATATATGGAAAAAATTGTGTTGATTCTTCTACTGAAAGCAAATATGATAAATTAATAGAATGTGGTTTCAAAGATGTTGCTATTTATAAAGGAGGACTGTTTGAATGGTTACTATTACAAGATATATACGGAACTAATAATTTCCCAACAAATGGTAAAGAAATAGATATTTTAAAATTTAAACCAACAAAAATATACGGTAATCATTTAATAAGTTATTAATATGGTAAATAACTAATGTTAAATTATAAACAAAATATATATGAAATATATTGTTTATTTAGGGGTTGCAATTTTGATTTGTTATACAATTTATTACTTATATTTTGAAACTAATCTAATTAAACAAAAAATACCAAAAAATATTATACAAACTTGGAAAACAAATGAAATACCCGAAAAATGTATTAATTATATGAAATCTATAAAAGAAAAACATCCAGATTATAACTTTATATTTTTTAACGATGAAGAAATAGAAACATTTATTCAAAATTATTATCCAAAATATTATGAAACATATAAAAAATTACCTATTAAAATTCAAAAAATAGATTTTTTCCGTTATATTGCAATTTATCATTATGGTGGATTTTATTTAGACTTGGATATGTTTTGTAAACAATCTTTTGATGAATTATTGCAATACGAATGTGTATTTCCTGTTGATGATTATATTGATAAAATAAAACAAAAACAAACACGATATATTAGTTTTAAAAATCAAAATCAAGATTTTCTATTAGGGCAATATGCATTTGGAAGTGTGAGTCAACATCCATTTTTATTAGAAATTATAGAAGGTATTCACAAAAATGTAAATGTATACGTTAAAAATATAAATGCAAATAGCGACGATTATATTTATCAAACAACAGGTCCTGACTATATTACACAAAAATATATAGATTCAAAAAATAAAAATAATATTACCATTCTACATGCGAAAAGACAACATTTTGGAAAATATGCAAAGCATATGTACATGGGATCTTGGAAATAAAAAAAATTGATTTAACCGATATAAATATTATGTGTTAGTTATATTATAGTATGCCATACATTTTGTCTATTGAAGGAAATATTGGTTCTGGTAAGTCAACCATTTTGAATTATTTAAAAGAACATAACAACAACGAAGACGTTATATTTTTGAAGGAACCTGTACATATTTGGGAAACAATAAAAGACAAAGAAAACAAAACAATTATTGAAAATTTTTATAAAGATCCTAAGAAATATGGTTTTATGTTTCAAATAATGGCATTTGCAACTCGTATGCAAATTTTGAAAGATACAATTGAAGAAAATCCCAATTGTAAAACTATTATTTGTGAACGATCTATACTAGCAGATAAACATGTTTTTGCATCGATGTTACATGACGATGGTACTATAGAATCTATGGGGTTTGATATCTATAAATCTATGGCAAACAATTATATGAAAGATTATCCATTAAACGGCATTATTTATATTGATGCAAAACCAACTACATGTATAGAAAGAATAGAAAAGAGAAATAGAAATGGGGAATCAAATATTGAATTATCTTATTTAGAATCGTGTAAATCATATCACGATAAATGGCTAGAAGATAGTTTTAAGTTTATTAGTCGTAATGAACCTGATAGAAATATTTATTTCTCTTCATCAGAAAAATCATATTTAATGCACTTAAAAACAGATGCAAATGCTAAGTTTGAACGAGGTAATCCTAATGACATAGCAAATGAGTGGTATCAAAAACTAGACGAATTTATATGTATGTTTCGTTAAAAAATTGATGTTAATATTACTATTTTTTTAATATTAACAAACAACAACCCAAAAATGTCACGTAACGAACTTTTTAAAAAATCTATTTCTAACTTTTTCGCCACTTTCAAGGTAAATGAAAATCAAGAAAGTTATTCTTACAATTTGAAACAAGAAACGGATTCCAATATTGGTAATCTTCACCTGTTTTCCATAAAAATATTTAAAGACTCTTTTGAGTTGACCAGCCTAGAATTGCCTACCAGGCAAGAATTGTATCGAGAAATTAAGAATTATTTTGCACCATATGTTAGTGAAACATCATTTGTATGTATTAAGAAATTTAGAACACATAGAGATATTGTATTATATGAAGAAGAATATGAAACTTCTCAAATTGAATATGGTACTCATATGATAGTTAAAAATATTGAAGAAACTAACATAAAGATGTTTTTAGAAGTGCAATATGCTAATAAATGTAATTTACCATTTCCCTATAACTTCTCTAATGAAGAGCAATTACGTATTGCTGTTCTTAAAAACACAAAACTAGAATCTGAAAAAAATCATATAAAACACCAATATCATCAAATGGAGTATACACTTAATCGTAAAATAAGAAAACTTCAAAAAAATATGCAGAATGCATGCTACAGTTATTCAAAAGAATGTAAAAAGTTGAAAGAAAAAATAGTTAATGATCAATCTAGACTAACAAATAAAATTACTGAAATGTATACAAATTCAGACAAAAAAGAAGTATGTCCAGTATGCTATGAAGAAATCGAACCTGAATTATTATTTGTTGCAGGTTGTTCACACTTCTTATGTAAAAGTTGTGGTGATAGATGTCAAGAACTAAATGGTAAATGTCCTATATGTAGAGATTTTATCTATCTAAATAAAGAACAAAATGATGAACCTATTTTTCCATTTCCATTTCCATATGAAAATAACTAATTAAACTTTACTACAATTTTAACATCCTCTTTCTTGATACATTTACAAGCGGAAACTGAGAGTTCTTCTCTCTTTTTTCGTGTCTTTGTATTATCTAATTCCCCACGTTTCTTTGAAGTACTATTTCTAGTATTCATATCTGCTTCAATCAAGCTATAGTATTTTTCAATATAATCTAGTATTTTATGTTCAATTGCCCATTTAAAAAAATTTAATTGACCTATTGTTGTTTCCATTTGTTTTGTACTATCATAAGGAATTGTAATTCGTTCCCATCTACAAAATGGGTCAAATCGTTTCTTGGAATAAGCTTTTAACTTCAATTTATAATCATTATATACTTTAAAACGAGTGTGATCTTCATCAATATTGTATACTGTATAATTCTTTTTTGCATAATTTGTAACAAACCAATCTACAATTCGTAAAGAAATTTTAGATTCTCCATTAATAATAGAAATAATCTTTTGTAGATGTCTTGTTTCTTTATAAAATTCCATTAAATTAGTCATAAGCAAATCATTTTGTGTGTGTAGTTTATTTGTGTAAGCAGACATATGTTTTAAAGTAAAAAAATACTTTATGTTATTTTTTTTTTAATATATAAAAAAATAACCATTTTAAAACAGTTATTTTTTATTTTTCTAATTTTTCATTTTATATTTTTTATATTTTTATTTTTTTTTATTTAAACAATATTGACATTAATTTCGATATCAGATTTTCTAGGTCTTCCTCTCTTTTTATTTGTTACTTTCTTTGGTTCAATTTCAATATTTGCTTGTGCAACTAAATCATCAGCAGTTACATAGGCTTCAGTTTGTAGTTCTTCTGTTATTTGCTTCTTTGCCTCATCTACAAGAGTTTCTTGTGCAGCCTTAGCTGTATCAAGATTAATAACGCTCATAATATTTCCAGCAGTATTAGCTGCCTTCTTCTCGTTCTTAGCAGCTAGCTTTGCAGCTTCCTTAGCTGCCTTCTTCTCGTTCTTAGCAGCTAGCTTTGCAGCTTCCTTAGCTGCCTTCTTCTCGTTCTTAGCAGCTAGCTTCTCGTCCTTGATAGCTTGCTTTGCGGCTTCCTTAGCTGCCTTCTTCTCGTCCTTAGCAGCTTGTTTCTCGTCCTTGATA
>MDSZ01051184.1_pt1 | contig 12885 bp, 17 predicted proteins | sample 811201 | NCBI WGS metagenome assembly MDSZ01 (sample SAMN05326647, study PRJNA326480) | marine metagenome | isolation source: seawater | place: Indian Ocean: North | collected 2010
AATTACCCATTGAATCAAAAGGGCTTATTAAATTGTCTAAATTTTCAAAATCAATTTGATTGCCTGGTTTTTCTAGTACACCTAAAGTAAATTGACCAGACATAGAATGTATATAAGATTTGTCTGATATAAATACATATGTATCATAGCCTGTTAAATTTTTAAAGTTTTCATAGTTAACAGAACCAGAATCATTTATTCTTTTAATTAGCTCATCTATTAATGTCTTTATAGACTGTCTATTATTAGGTATATTAATTAAATTTATTAGTCCATTTTTACTTATACGAATAGATGTTTTAACGCTTTCGTTTTCATAAGAAATTATAACGTTGTTTAAAAACTGCGTCGTAGTTGTTTTTGCAGCTAATTTTTTTGGTCCTCTTTTTTTGTATATACCAAAATAAGATATATTAGTTAATATATTTAAATTTGAGTCTATGTCTAGATTTCCATCCTGTACTAATATTTCATCAGGAATAAGTAAAATATCATTTATCTGTTCTTGTGTAACAGTTTTATTTAAGATATTATCTCTTAAATTTTTATAATCCCCTTGGTATTCTACATTTCTAATGATGTAGTCATTAAACCCAGAAATTGTTAAATATAAACTGTCTTTTTCTGGGAAGTCACATGTTTCAGAATGATCATCGGGCCCAATATTACTACAATAACTACAATAAAGTCCTTCTTGTATAGGTCCAATCGGGGGTCTATTGTATATATCATTTATAGTTTCTGTTCCAAAAACCTTTTTTTGAGACAATGTTAATTTATAAAAACCACTTTCTCCTTCATCTAGTTCAAATGCAGTTTTAAGAGAGTCTATGTCTATTATTTCTTCAACAGATTCTAATTTATTTATAAACATGTTAATACCATTGATCTTGACTTCTGTTGACATATTTACTATATCTGTATATTTTAATTATTTATTTAAAAGCATATAAAAAAATTACATATATGTATAGTAAATATGTCGCAAGAGATAACAAAGTTTAATTCATTATTTGAAGAATTTCTTGAAAAAATTATTACAGCGTTTCCAAATGAAAAACTCAAGACTTATAGAAGAGGGTTTTTGATAATTAAAGCTACGTCTCCATCTGTACCGGTTAATTTATTTATGGCTGGTTGTATTGAATATAAAAAAGAAATAGTTTCAAGAAATGACAATTTTTTCCTAAAAGATAAAAAAATAAAAGAAAGAGCTAATATGTTTGGAAACTTTACCGACGACTGTGGACTAGATTCATACTGGGACGTTTTAACTCCTGCTACAAAAAAAGCAGTATGGGACTATGTTCAATCTCTTTTTGTCCTTGGTGAGATAATAGTAGGAAAAAATAAAGAATTATTTGATAAGTATAACTCTTTATATACATCTGACTACAAAAAAGAGATTAATAATCTTCACACTTCTAATTTTTCTGTAGACTTTTTAACAAAATTAAATTCTTAGATATTTATTAAATGACAACATATTGGTTAAGTGACTTTTGCTCATTATTTAATTCTTCAAATATCAATCCTTTCTCAGGAGACGACAAAAATTTCAAATTTAATTCTCTAACAAGGCTTATAATAGTAGTAATAGTAGTATTTGCAATACTATTTAATAGTCATGCAAATGAAATTTTTCTAGCGGGGTGTATTTCTTTATTCTTGTCTGTTATTATATACATGCTAACATACAATTCAGCTGAAATGTCTATTGAGTTAAATAAAGAACTTAAAACATATACACAAGCTCAGGAACTAATAGAAAGTCAGCAGGGAAATTTAAAAGTAGGTTTATCAAAAATGGGCGCCGAAACTATAAAAGATTATAACGTCAATGTAGAAAATGAAGTAACATTAGATTATTCTCCTCCAAACACGCAACTAAAGAAAAGTATTTATTTCTTTGAGGGAAATAAAATGCCAAGTCAAGTAGTTGCTACAAAAAGAGAACCATCCGATTATTTATCAATGGGAAAACAAGTTCCAACAGGTACAGCTAAACAACTTCATAGTTTAATTGGTAAAAATTTATCATTTACATAAAGAATATTTTAAAAATAAAATATAATATTAATATTAAATGGCAAAAACAGATCATCAGTACGTTAAAAGTAGAGATAGTCCTTTGATTTCTGTATCGCATCCAACTAGATACTTAAACAATCCGTCTGTACCAATAGATTACTCTGTGATGCATTCGGGTATTCCAACACAAAGTCATCACAAAAATACAGTAGTTATGAGTAATTTAACTTATAAACACGAAGACCACGGTACTAGACGTCTTCAACCAAAAGTTGAAAAAGAACGTACTAAATGTTTAAATCTCCGCGGGGATGAAACCGGAGTTCATTCAAGATTTATGCAGAAAGAATTGCCTAAGCATAACACTTATTATATACTATGCGACGAAGAAAATGAAATTCATGACACATACTATTTACACAATAAACCTCTAATTCACCGCAAAGTTGAAAAACCATTCCAAACCCCTGTAAACCCAGATAGTCTTGGAATTTTCCCACCTGATAAAAAGGAATCTTTATCACATGAATTAGACAATAAGAACATTAGATTAGTTAGAAGCCAAAAAGATTTTAAAGAGGTTTAAAAAAATATTATATTATAATATAACAAATGTCCAGTATGTGGATGTCTTCAAACATTAGAACTTTAGTAGTGACTAGAAATGAGAATAATCAACTCTCAGTAAACGAAGTTGATCCAGCTGATGTACAACAGATCCATCAAGAAGACGTATTCTTGCATCCTTTGTTAATCGCAATGTCTCATTCTTTGATGCTTGGTTTAGATTATCCAATTGATCTAGAAGAAGAAAAAAATAAATTGACAGAAGATGAATTTAAAAATTTAGAAACATGCGGCGATGTAACAAACTGTGCAATTTGCCTGGAAAATAAAAAATTAAACATTAAACTTAAATGTAATCATATTTTCTGTAAAGGTTGTATTAAAAAATGGTTAACAGAGAAATCAAATACTTGTCCAAATTGTCGAACAGAAATTTAAATTAAATATCGTAAATTATCAGATAATTTAAAATATTTAATTATAATAATAATGCAGTCATTAGTTATTGTAATAATACTTTTGTCTTTAATCGGCTTATATATAAACTTAGGAAGTATAACTGAAATGAGCAGACCAGAGCTAAAAGTTGATGAAAATAAAAATCTTTCTGTTGATGAGATAGCAGATAAAATAATGGAAGAAATAGAAGTTACGCCTGAATTTGATAAAATGGGGAATTCGTTAAAGGTAGGTGACGGATTAGAACCTGATAAACGTATAGTTAATCTTAATGTAACGTCTGGGAACGCTCCAAATACTAGACCAGACAAGTGGACAACTACCACAAAGAGAGAAATTGGAAAATATGGTCTAGTTAAAAATACATTATCGTATAAAAACAATTTTCCATATGATGTAAATTATTTAGCAGATGTTCAAACTAAGGATACTCTTAGAAGCAAAGTTTCTACAATGGCAAGAAATCCAAAGGCAGAAGCACTACGTAGTCAGATAATATTACCAAAAGATGAATCTCAGTTTAAAGAAGGTTTTAAATTTATGGACAGAGCTATTGCAATAATAAGAAATCAAACTGCAAATGAAAACAAAATTTTACCAGATGTTCGTAAAATTGATTCAGATGAAGTAACAAATAGGGCTTCTAAAAAAATATACAGAGTTACACCAAGTCAGGTAGAGATAAAAGCAAAACCAGATATAATGTCGGTTCATGTTGCTCATGATCATGCTGATATACATTCTAAGATGCAAAAATTAGACCCTGTAAAACATTCTATAAACCAAATTAAGTCTAATTATAATTTAAAATAAAAAAATATTTATAAGTATTAAATGACATCATCCCTTTTACCAGCGGAGTGGCAGTCTCGATTTCCACGTGATAATAATTTTACAGGTTCAAATGTATTATCTAGAGAAAAAATGAATGAAACAGTACATAAGGCAGAAAAAGGTCTTACGAGAATTAAATTAGATAGTCCTATTATTACTGTACCAGAGATTAAACCAAGAAAAACGCGTGCATTAACAAAAGACTTTAAAGATGAAATAGACATTGGTTTTAAAACGAGAAGTAGTCAATTATCAGATTCTCATTTTAAAGATATACCAAGAATAATAAGAGTTAAAAATTGTGAAATAACTGGTCATTATATACCAGGGTTTACAACTTCAAAGAATGACTTACATCTAAAACCCCGTGAATTTGAAAAAATACATAAGAAAAATGAATTTGGATTCGATAGAACGGGTACAAAAGAAATAACAACTAAGAAAATTAATCCAGAAGATGTAGTTCACAAAGCAGAACAAAAAAATAAATTTAATAAGATTGGTTTTACAGCAAGAGAAACAGGTGGTCCTACTCCAATTGTACAAGTACAACAACATCGTAAAAAATTAATAATCAAACATTAATCTATAAAACTAACTATTTCATCTATAGAAGTGACAAGATTTTGTTCAAATACAGTTCTTAACTTGATGAATGATTTTTTATTTTCAATAGAGTATTTGATAGTGTTCAATGACACCCATTTGATGTCATTTATTTCTAAAAATTTTTTATCGACATGTATATTTGATATAAATTTTTTAGTGGATGTAAATCTATCTCTATATGAAGTTGTAAATGGTATTTTTACAACAAACATGTAATATGGATGACCACTCGGTGTTCTCGATGTTATACACTTCGCTGTTTTATTTTTAATAAGACTCCTCATATTTTCATAGTCATAGACTGCTCCCAAAGTTTCTTCCCACGCTTCTCTAGCAGCCGTTACTTCTGAATCATATTTATCGCTAAGTTCGCAACTTCCTCCGAAGTTAGACCATCTATTTTCGAAATCTTTGCCAAGTAAAAAATAAGGAGTTTGGTCTATACTTTTAGAATAAAAAAGTATTCCAGCAGCATATATTATATTATTAGTTATCATTTTATTTGAAAAATGTACATTGTTTTTAAGCTCTTTAATATAAAAATTTGGTTTAATTGTTAATTATACATTTTATGGATGATATAATTAATAATTATAGTATAAAAGGCCCCGTTAATTTATTATTTACTCGTTCGGAGAAAAGTAAAAAAAAAGAAATAAAAGAATATAATATGAGTGGTTTTGTACCAAAAATTAAAGTAGAAACGGATAAAACTTCTAGACCAACTGTTAGTGTTAAAAATCCAATAAACGTAGGAGGCATAGACGTAATTAAGGACTCTGAATCAGATAATGATTCAGTTGCATCTGGGAGCACAATCGAACCACAGATTTCAATACCAAAAAAACATAAATCTAGTTCAATGAAAAGCAATTCTAAATTTAACCCAGATGATTATCAAAATTTTGTTAATAGCGCGAAGACAAAACAAAAACCGGATAAAGATGATTCTGACTCAGACTCGAAAGTTTCAGAATCAGACTCAGGCGATTCAGAAGAAGGCTCTGAGTATTCTGATTATTCAGATTCTGGTTCCGACGGGTCTGTTAAACACAAGAAGGATCCAAAACTAGAAAAGCAAGATATTCTTCTTAAACTTCTTGCTCTAGAGAAAAAGGGTATTGTTCTTACAAAAAAGTACTCTATGTCTTCTAAATTATCAGATCTTCGATTTGAACTAGAGCTTCATAAAAATAATGCAGAAGTTGATGCAAGTGTAAAATTTCAACAAAAACTTTTAATGGCGGCTGTAACTGGATTGGAATTTGCAAATAAGAGATTTGATCCTATTGGTGCAAAACTTGATGGTTGGTCAGAATCAGTCATGGAAAATCTAGATGACTATGAATCAATTTTTGCAAAGCTACATGAAAAGTATAAAAATAGAGCAGACTTACCCCCAGAATTGCAATTATTAGTAACACTTGTTGGCAGCGCTTTTATGTTCCATCTAACAAAATCTTTATTCAGTTCAGCTATGCCAAGTGGTTTAAATGATTTACAGAATTCAGAAATTATGAAGAATATTTCTGCGGCGATGGCGCAACAGTCTTCACAAAAACCGACAGTTGCCGGAGTATCGACTCAAGAAATAACAGGTCCTTCTATGAATTTGTCTAGTATGCTAAGAGATACCGACTCGGAGTCTAGTGGTTCAATAGAAACTTCAAAGGAGGTTACTATAAATCAGAAAGGCAAGAGAGCTATAAATTTGTAGAACAATTTTAAAAAAAAATAAATTATAGAATATATAATAAATGGTGTTATATTACAAAAAAGTTAAAAGGGAATTAGATCTTGAACCAGATGATAGTTCAGAGGAAATTTCAAAAAGATATAATTTGCCCACTGTTACAACAACGACACACGATCCCGTGGGAGCAAGAGCGTCAATGAATAATAGACATCCATCTAATCAGCATCTTTTTGATGAAATTTATAAAACTCCATTTAGCGACAGAAAAGAACTATATTATAGTTTATTGGAAGATAATTTCAATAATTTGTCAATGGACGATAAATTAGTAGTAATGTATAAAACATCCATACTTAGAAGTAACATCACTAATAATTATATACTAATGTGCTTAGCAATTCTTGTAATAATAGTTCTTAAGTTATACTCTAAGTAGTTTAATTTATATAAACTACCTTACAATTAATATTATTTATAGTGTATCTAGAATTTGTATAGAATGATTTTCTAAATTCTTCTATGCTCATTTTACCACCATATGTATTTAAATGTAATACACTCGGCGCAGGCGCTATTCTAAAATTTGGTCCAAACAATTTTCTATAGAACTGGCCTATTAGATAAACCTTATTTTCAAAAGATTTATTATTCATACAATATGATTTTGCACAATTTGGAGAACAAAAATTACCAAATAATTTATAACGATCCAAAGAACTTGAATAATCAAATGGTAAAAAAAATGGAATATTTTCAAATGTGTGATGACAATTAAAACACCTAATATCAGTCACTTTTAATTTCATATGGGTTGAATCTGTATTATTTACGTAATGTCTTAATTGTCTACTAGAATCTTTTTTAACATTGCATGTATCTTCTTCATCGCTTGATAATTGTATTTCGCATTCTGCGTCTTTTTTATTTACAAAATAGTTGTCTAAACTTGTGTCCTGTTCAGTATCTTTATTGTCATGTACTTTAATACAAAGGTTTCCAAAATTTAATGCATTTGTTGTATATTTTTCTGCATCAATTGTCTCTGATTCTTTAAAACTTACTTTTTCAGATCCTTCTGTGGAATAATTGTTTTTAAATGGAGTTGTTTCCCATTTCTTTTTGCGACCTCTTTTCTTTTTGATAGGTTCTTCTTGTTGTTCTGGAATAACTTCTATGGGTTCTTGAATTGTCTTTTTACGTCCCCTTTTTTTAACAGCTTCTTCCATTTTAATAAATAAATTTAAAGAATCTTTATATAATCTAATTAAAAATGTGGACAATATACGCTTTTTCAACTATTGGATTTTTCGGATATTTTATTCATAAGATTTACAGAATGTTTTATCCATTGAAGTTTAGATCTTTTGAAGATCCATATGAAAAGGATGAGTATAATCTCCTTTGTTATAGAATTAAATTTGAAGACAATTCTATAATGAATAAACTGGAACTTACATATGAAGAAATATGTGAAATAGATGAAGCAAATAAAATTAAATACATCACAATTGAATATATGTTTAATGGAAAACTAATGAAATATATCACATATGATAAAGATATTACATTTCCCTTTTATGTGTTTAAAGTTCAGGAACCGAGATTCACATATTACCCGGAGACTATGATTCTCAATGGAGTAGATGTAACTAATTATCTTACGCCATATCTAGGCCCTTTAATAAATTTTTATAATGACAGGGCTTCGCCTATAAAGTTAGAAGATGCGCTTGCTGATCATCCAGATTTTGATAGTTTTGATTTTAATAATGGAAGTCTTATAATGATTTCAAATGAGACTCCTCTAAATGGAAAGAAGTGTATAACAAAAGAACTCCCATGTAAGTTAATATGGAAACGTCATGCAGCAGTTGACCCTCGAGATGAATATAAGCTCAAAGATTTTGAATTTGTTTCAAAAGAAGATTAATTAATTTAAAAGAAAAAATTAATTTAAACCTAAATAATGTCTAATAACGCGATTTTATTTAGATTTAAAACCGTTCAAACAAATGCTATAAGAATTCTTTTTGAATCTTTAAAGAACATACTTTCAGACGTTAATTTCAAAGGAGATTCTACAGGATTAAAGTTGACAACTATAGATGGAACACAAACTGCTATAGTTAATTTGCATTTAATGAACGATAAATTTGAAGAATACATATGTAAACGTCCTGTAAACATTGGTATTAATTTATTATCTGTTTTTAAGATACTAAAAGGTATTAAGCATACAGACACGATTTCTTTTACTATATACAACAACGACGAGAGCAGTATGTTTATAGAAACACAAAACAGCGATAAAAAGTCTACTATAACTAGTAAGATTAAGCTTTTAGATATGGATGAAAAGATATATAACATACCGGACATTGAATTTGAATCTTACATAACAATGCCATCTTCTGATTTTCAGACTTACATTTCAGATCTTGCAAATATTTCTTCTGAAATAGAATTTATTTCTAATGCAAATAACTTAACACTTAAGTCTGTGGGAGATTTTGCAGAACAAATGATAGCAATTAACGAAACAAATAATGAAATTTCTAACTCAGAAGAACAAACTGGTTTATATAATATTAAATATATACAGTTATTTACTAAGTCTACAAATTTATGCGGTACAGTTGAAATATATCTCAAAACTGGTTATCCCTTGACTATATTATACAATGTTGCTAATCTTGGCCAGATTAAATATTGTCTAGCTCCAAAACCTTAGGGTGTCTAGATTTATCAAGTTCTTCATTTACATTTACAATTACGTCGTCAGCTTTGTAACATGATTTACATTTGTATTTAGTAAAATTTTTTATTAGAATATCTTTAATGTAAACAAAAATCGTTTTAAATAAATAAGAATTTTTGACTAATTGTAGAACCATTTTTAATTGTTCTTCATCTAGATCTATTTTGAATTTTTTATTTAAAACTTCATCTATCGATAATATAATTATGTTTTCAAATGTATCTGAACTAAAGTTTGAATAATGGTTTTTATTCTTTTTTAAAAACTCAAGTAAATTTATAGTAAGAGGTAAATAATCTATTTTACCATCTTTTAATTCTTCTTCGAATATATCTAAGAGTCCGTTTATTACAAGAATTTCCATAAGTCTTGTATAATACGGATTTGATCGAAGAGTACTTATTAATAACTGCAAGTCTGACATTTACTAATTAGTTAATAAATAATTGTAAAAAAAATAACGTAATAGCAACTACAACACCAGACATACCATCTGTTATAAAAGAATAGGTAAACCCAAGAGGTTCGTAGTAATGTTTATTTAATATTGGAAAGAGACCGGAATATCTCATAGGTATTCCAACAAGCGCTGATATAAAAAATACTATTACAATCTGGTTAAAAATATTATTTACATTTAATAAATCAAATGTATAAATTATTAGAATATAAGCAATAACTCCAACGAAAGCAGCTATCAGGGCCGCCCCCAATACAGTATGATATTTAAAATAATCTTTTAATGTAGTGACCCATTTCATATTTTCTATACCCAAAAAATTAATGTAGCCTTCAGACATAGCTCTTAGGATAACATCCCAGATACCAGTTATAAAAAACACTACTATTATAGTTATTAAACGTTCTCTTGTAAATATTTGTTTCATTTATATTATTAAATTATATTATAATATAAATGAAAATTATAATGTTTCTTTTTGCAAACTTATTAAGGCACGACTTTATAATTTACAAACATAGATTTAATTTACACGAAAAAGTTCAGGTACATCATATAATTCCATTAGAATGGAAAACTCACAATAACATAATTAATAGCCAGTATGATATAGATTCTGGTTATAATTTAATTTTAATGCCAACAAAAAAGGGTAAGTTAACAATTAATACATCAAGAAGAATACATGATGGGGGTCATCCAAAGTATAATAAATACGTTTATACTTTATTAAACGAAAATGAAGATCCATTTGAAATAAATAAAATTTTGAGGAAAAAAATAATTAATGGTGAAGAAATTCCTTGGTAGTTAAATATTTATTGAAAAAAAAAATATATTTAATTAAATAAAAGAACAATGAAGACTATGATGTTACTCGGTCTTGCTGCTTTAGCTGCACTTGTATTAGTGTTGTTTATGACAGGCGAATTTAAGAATAAGAGTACTTTTTCGTCAAATGGACACGTTAATTCTCAAGCTAATGCCGTTGCTCGCGGAAGTCTAGATACAAATCACTTAAGTGAGGGACTTTATGAGCAGTTATATGGAGATCTTCATTTAGGAAAGGGACAGGGAATTGTTGATCCTCTATACGCTCAAGGAGGCGGTTATGATACATATGATGTCCCTTATGGAAAAGATGAAGATCCACATTTCTTATCTGGAGGGAAAAAGATAACTGACACTCATTGGGTACGTGATTATGAAAAGGAAGCAACAGCTGAGAAAGTCGATACGGAGCGTTTATCAAGACTAGCAGCTCATCAGCATTACTATAATCCATATACTTTAAAAAAGTTCGATATTCACATGCAGCCAAAACATATGAAACATCTAGATAAGCACTGGGATAAGGAAGATGAGAGAAAGCTCCATGTTCTAGCCAGTACTCACCACCCCCACCACGGCGTTGTATCAAGTCATCATACTCGTCACCCAGCAAGCGCCGGTCACTCGCCTCACCATTAAATATCTCTTAATGAATATACATCTAATATATCAGTTCTCTCTTCTTGAATTTTTTCAGTTTTAAATAAAACAGTAAATTTTTTAGACTTATAAAATGAATGTCTTTTTCTATTCCAATTGTTGAATACAGAAATACAATCATTAATGTCTATTACAAGAGCTGGGTTTTTATTTTCTCTTCTAAGAATTCTTCCAACAGCCTGTTCTACATTACATTTTGGAGATGCTAATATTAAAGTGTCTAATAATGGATTATCATACCCTTCTGATGCCATTTGATATGTTGCTAATATTATTCTGCATTCATTAGATTTTTTAAGATTTTCCTGTTTCATACCCCCGTAGTATATACCGACAGAATAATGTTCTTTTAATTGTGTATACATAAAATCACAATGTGATTTACGATCTGTGAGTACAAGTATTTTTCTATCGCAGTTATAACACTCTTTTATTAAATTTAAGATGTATTCTGTTCTACCGTGTATTTCTGTTATACTTGTAATACTGGCCGGAGAATTTACTTTGCCGTTTGGAAGATATTTTATAGTTGTTTCAGGGTGTTCATAAAAATTATGCACATGTATTTCGGGTTCTATTATAAGTAATTGAACATTAACAGCTGGTTTAAATAAAAACCATTCAAGTACAAAATCAAGTTTATCTGCTCTTTTAAGTGTTGCGGAAAGTCCTAAATTATAATATGATCCTATTTTATAAAATGCATTTGAAAAAACCTTACTGCAATAATGATGTGTCTCATCAAATATAGTAAAGGAAAAGCAATTAAATAAATCACTATTATAGTCTTTCATGGAAATACTCTGTATCATTCCTATACATACATCAGGTTCAGTGTTAATTTTAGAGCCTTGAATTATACCGGGTTTTATACCTAAAAATTTAATTATTTGTTCGGACCATTGTTCAAGAAGTGATTCTTTGTTTACTATAACAAGTGTTTTAACTTTTAATAAACTAGCTATATAAAGACTTGCAAAAGTTTTCCCCCACCCTGTATATAAACATGCTATACAAGAGCCATTTTTAGTTATACACGAATGTATTTCGTTTATTACATTTTTTTGATAATCTCTTGGTTCTGCGGTTGTGTTTATATTAGCATACGTGATTTCATTTAGTATTAATTCTCCTTCGGTGTTATAATATCTTGGAATGTACATAAATTTATTTGTTATTTTATAAATTGTATAACTAGTTGGAACAGGGGCACCCGGTATAAAAGGAACAACTGTTAACTTTTTTTTCAGTTCATTATTAATAGAAACTTTACGTCCTTTCATATTAATAATAAATTGTATTTTAGTTTTAAATAAATCAACTTAATAATTTATATATTTTTTAACTTTATTGAGTAATATGTATTTACCACCTCTTGGTCCAATGTGAACTACATACATTCTATTGTTATACTTGTATTTTTGTTTACCAAAATCTGTTCTTTTCCTCTTACCCGTTTTTCCAGGAAACGGTATTTTAACTTTATTAAAGTATTGTTTAATTTTATCTAATATTTCATTTTCCATAATAGAATAATTTGTATTATTTTTGATTATTAATTGAACATCTGCTGCCATTTGAAGAGCAATACTGTCACTGTATATATTTTTTTCAAAAGGTTCTCTAATTATATTAACAAATTTAACCCAATATACATTCCAATCGTTTATATGAGAAGTATTTCTAAAATAAACCATAAATATAATGCCAAATATACCACAATAACCAGGATTTACAGAAACTTCGCCTCTATTTAAAGCTCTTTGAGGAGAAACTGGGTCAAATAATTCATACGTAGTGTCTTCTAAATCTATATAAAACGGAATATTTTCTGTATCAACATAAGGGGAGTCCCGTGGTCCATCCACATAACCGTTTGCATCAAATATAGCAAATCCTTTTTCTAAAAACTTGTTCTTAACTAATATAACAGAATGTGGATTCGGATAAACTTTTAAGGGTAAGATATTATTTGGAGTA
>MDSZ01094320.1_pt1 | contig 12885 bp, 7 predicted proteins | sample 811201 | NCBI WGS metagenome assembly MDSZ01 (sample SAMN05326647, study PRJNA326480) | marine metagenome | isolation source: seawater | place: Indian Ocean: North | collected 2010
AAAAATTATTACTACAGAAGGCGAACTTGTAAGGCCTCCTAATGTTGGTGAAAGGCCATATTTTGTTCCCGACAATGAAACGCTCAAAGAGGCAACAAAGTACCTTGCTGGAGCCGGTGCTGTGTTTGGCGGGCTTGCTGGATCCCCTGGAGGCGTAGGTGGGGTGTTGTTGGGCGGAGTGCTGGGGGGAGCGGCTGCTGGAGGTATCGGCACCGCTGCTACAATAGGCGTTGCTGGCGCTGCGTCTTTACCAGAAGATTATAACGAGCTTGATTACGGAATGGACCTCGTTCGTAGAACTTGGACTGTGATGGGTATCCCAGATGATTTGGCTTCTTTTTTAATCGTAAACTCACCTGAAGCGAGAGACTTGATCGTTACTAACGTCGTTTCTTTGGCAGAATATTTAGGTGTGGAAAAATCATATGAGTGGAGAGAGAAAAATAAAATAAACGAATTGAAAGACATTTCAAACAAGGGGTCTGAATATATTCGTAAGGTCGAAGAAGAGCTTGAAAGCCAAGATATAATTGGCCCCGAAGCCTTTATACCTCTCATTGCGGGCGACGAAACCGTTCGAAATGTTGTCAACAATATTGGAGATGAGTTTTTTTTGGGGCTGCGAGAAATCCAAGATGAGATTGGCCGTACCGATGAATACAAGGCCATGCGGTCGCAAGTTCGAAAAGAAATGATGTACCAAAAGAAAGAAGAGCAAGACCTTCTTTCTCGTGCGCAAAAACCAACAGATTCGGATTGGTTGGCCTTGGATAAATTCATTCAAGTAAAAGACAAAATATCTACAGAGGAAGAAATCAAACCTCAAGTTCTGAACCTTGTACAAAACCTATCGTACAACCAGTTGCACCCCTCAATACGAGGAGAGATGCCTGATCTGCAAAAGTTCAAAACTTTAGCTCGCACAATAGATCCCAACGGCCCCATGATGTCTAACTCAACGATTCCGCCAAATTTTGCGGACGCTGTTTTGGCTGTGCATGAGCAAAGATCAGACACTGAAATTCAAAACTCTATCAACGCGGTTCAACTTGGTTTATTTAAAAACTCACCCGGATTTGATGTCATTGTTGAATCTACGATGCCTAAGTTTGAAACAATCAAAGATTGGGCAGAAGATACTATTACATTTATTGATGAAAAAACCGGAGGTAGAGCAACTCGTATTTTAGAAAGAGAGGGTTTCGATCTTACACAGACTCCTGTGTATGTAGAGGGTCACGGCACTTTGTACAAAAGGGCCGAGGGCGCCGAAATAATGAACTGGGCAAACTGGATCATGACAGGTTTGACCGAAACTGCATTCCATGTCGGTGAAAAGCTTCAAGACTTAGTCATTAATTACGGTGTTCCAAATGAAATATATGGCGAGTCAAGGGCAGATAGAGCCTTCGATAGAGGTATTAGAGAGCCGGGTTTGCCCCTGTTGGTAAAAATTGATGCTCGCATGAAAAGCGGTTTGGGTGGCCCACACATAGCCGCCCAAGAAATTGCCAGAGTTTATGGTTATCAACCAGGAGACGTTGAGTACAACATTTTGTCTACAGCCGGGTTTTTGACTGAAAATATAAACGTAGAAAGGCCAATATTTAAAGTACTTGGTAAAGGTTTACGTCTGGCTGGCAACTCTCCGTATGCAGCGTATGCCGGCTTTGTAGCAAGAGGGTCGGGAGTAGGCCGTAAGATAGCTAAGCAAGAGTTGCTCGCTGGCGTTGTAGAGGATGTAAATGTAGACCCGGTTGTGGCCCGACAAAAGCTACACGAAGAAGCAGCAGTTCGAATGTTGAACAAGGGTTTGAACCCACTCGAAAAAATGACTGCAGCAGAAACTCGTCTTTTTCGAAGACTTGCACTACAGGCCGGATTGGATCCTGATGCCATTTTTTTGGCGTTTGCAAAGTCTACTGATGACAGCATTGAGCTAAGCAAAGAAGCTGAAAAAATAGTAAGAAAATTCGGAACAAACACCGTTCGCACTTTCAAGTCATCAAAAGCCTACAAAACCATCCAGTCTAATTTGAACAGAATGGTTGAAGAGGGTTTGATATCACCTAATGACTCATCTTTGTTTTTGGCTCAAATAGAATCTCAAGCATTTACTGCTGCTTCATCACCAAACACCCGATTTTTTAACGCTCAAGAAGTCATAGAAAATTTAGAAGTTCGTCTTGATACTACGGACGGATTGGTTCGGCTGCGATTAGACGAGCCTGATGGTGACACTCGATTTACTGCTCGTGATGGTGTGAGAAGGTCAGCGTTTGAATACGATGAAAACACAGGTAAGCGAATAATTACCCTTTTTAGATCGGGTGATATGGGCGACCTTTGGTCTGCAAATGCAGACTTTATGGTTTCTCTTATGGGTCCTGAATTTTCTCAAAAACTCATCCGCATGTTTGATCATAATGTGGATGAAAATGGCGTCCGCACTTTGACATCTGAAGGTTCGACACAACTCAGCGATGCTTGGCAGTATTACCGGAGAACAAAAGACTCACCAAACGGGTACGTAGCAAAACTCATAGACCAACTTTGGATGAAGCTTCACCAGTTTTACTCACGGCTTCGTAAGCAACCGGGTGTTTTACCCAAACAAGTCCGTCAGTTTTGGGACGTTGAGTTTGGAGAACTACCATCGGATAGGCGTTTTGTTGAAGGATTCACTGAAAAAGCAAGAAGGCGGAGAGCCGAAGCAATATTTGTATCAAGTGATGCTTTAGAGCGTGCCACCGAAGCTCGACCAAAGAAAACCAAACAAGCAGAGGGTGCTCAAGAAATGAACATGGACGAGCAAACTTTGCGGGCTTTTTTGGGGCAAAAAACTCAAACTAGAGTTGAGATTCAAGTCGATCCTCGTACTGGTGAGCGCACGCGCATTCCAAGGCAGGTATACGCCGACTTTTACTATGATCCACTCGAAGTTGGTCGTAAGCTGCTGAGCTTGATTCAGGTTCAACCATTCCGCAAAAGAATTGCTGGTGCTGAAAGCTCATTGACGTATCCGTTTGGTGCAAAAAACCAAGCCTCTGTAGGCACTGGAGGCAAATATATTGTGCCTAACTATAGAGTGGCGCCGATTGTAGAGGCAGCCAAGAGACGGCTGACAGACGCTTTGGGGTCGACTCCAGATCAACTTGCTGATCGACTTAATCAAAGGAACTATCAAAAATCTGAACAAGGATATACCGCCTTATACGATCTCGATGGCATATCAGACGTCACCGATGCTGACATCAGTGCTTTTCGAGAAAGAATCAAGGCCAGCACACAAATGCCAGTAGGCACTCGATTTGATGAAGCAATTGATGAATTGCTTTATACGACTGAATTTTTGATATTGAATGATCGTGAGCGTGCTGGACTCAAGACGTTGCTTCAAGAGCTTGCTGCAAGCCCGCAAAGCAATGATTTACCATTGGCTTTGTTAGACCCAGACGCAAACCTTAAAATATTGTCTCACAACGAATATATGCGGGTGCTTCAAGTGGCTCAGGACATAGAAGCCAACCCGCTGAATAGAGTGGATCGAAACTCTATTCACCCTGGTTACACGCAACTATTTATACAAAAATTTTCGAACAGAAGCGTTTTGTTGCCAATGAAAGCAGCATTCGAAAAAATTGCTGAATTGTTTGAGGTGAACCCCCCCCGATTCAACAAGAAAAATGCAGACCCAGCGCTTGTTTCAGAGTGGCAAAAGTGGACTCGTGAAATTGCCTCGATACCAGACAAGCTTGCTACCGCTGCTGAAAAGTCGGGATTAGATAGTTTTCTTGATTTTTATAAGAATCAAGTCGATCTTTTAGTGCCTCGTGTTCAGCTTGCAAATGTCAGTGCTTTGTTCGACATCGTAAGCAGTTTTTCTGAAACAAAAAACAAAATTGATGCCGATGCATTAGCTCAAATAAGAGACGCACAAAGACAAGGACAGCCACCTCCTGTAAGTTTTCCTCCAGTAGAACCGTTTGATTTAAATTACATTTACGGAAAACTGAATCAAATCCAAGACTTACTTGACGGATTTTATGGCATGACTCGCGCCGAGCGACATGCGCTTAACAATTTGAGAACCTTAAAAGAAAAAGGTGCCGGGGTTTTTGATAACAACACCGGTAGTATTCGAAATCTTTCTGAGTCAGAAGCAAACATTGTTGCTGATTCAATTCAAATACTAGAAATAGGACTCAGAGAGAAGAAAGAATACGTTGTTGATTTTGCAAAACAAACATTCAAAAGAGCAATAGGTCATCAGCAAAACAAAATAGATTGGAACTTTACAGACAAACAAATAAAGGGGCTTTATAAGGCTTTTTATGTTGGAGATATTCAACATATAAAGGATGTGGCAACAACAAAGCGCCTGGGTGGTTTATACGAGTACGGGGAAGTAGACGGAATAATCAAACAAATAATCAAAAAACAATCCAAAGAAGCGTTGGAGAAACCTTACGGTGAAAGCGAGGTGATGCTCACAAACGTTTTGATCTACATGAAGTTAGATGAGGTCCGATTCGGCCTCGCTAAAAGAATGGCTGAACTTGGCTACGATACCTCTACTCGTGGCTTAACTAAAGTGCGTGAGCCTGGAGAGGCCCCAGGATTAGACAGGCAAAAATACATCGACAGAATTGCTCAGTTCATCAATGATGAAATGCAATGGCAGGAAAGTGTAATTTTAACCACTGAAGGACAGGTGCTCGATCAACCTTTAAGGCCACCTCCAGAAAAATATGGACCTCTTGATAGTCCATATCGCGAGCATCAAGACGCAAAATCAATCGGAGCCATAGATCGAGACGCAAGAGCAGAAGCGTCTCGAATATTAGATTCCATGGGAGTGAAAAGGGAGCTTGGTCAATTTTCCAAAGTCATGATTGGCGATAGGTACTTTTTGTTACCTGAGACGATGATTGAGGGATTAGAGGATGCACTTAGCAGCATATACACCTCTGGCGCTGCATCAGGAACATTTGGAAGAAATTATGGCCCGAAAGGCACCGTTGAGTACTCTTTAAATCCAGACAATAAGATTCCATGGGGCATTCAAAAATGGAAAGACATATTAACTGCAGCCGAAAGAGCCTCCGATCTTCTCATAAATCCACGCCATTACTACAGAAGGTTGTTGATTGGTGTTGGTGGATTGCCAATGGTTCCTTATGCGGTCAGCTTATTTGTTGGCGGATTAAGTGAAATACACCTTGGACAAGGTGCAAGAGCAGCTTTTGCAACAATTCCTGATTTTGTAAAAGGTCCATTTTCTCGTGCTTTAAATAAAACTACAGGAACGAACGTAAATTTTGTTGCTGGTGTGATGGCTAGAATTTCTGGCGATGGCTCTTATAGACCAAACACTAAGCCGCTCGTTTTACGTGACGGCAGGATTTTGACTGCTGATTTTGTCGCAAACAATATGGAGGCTTTTGGTTTTCACACTGCATTTGCTGACATGATTGCTGACCCTAATATTCACAACCGAATAGAAGACACATTTAAAAAATCGAGCGTTAAGATTACCGGTGCGCAAGCTGGGGCCATTGGAGGGTTGGTCGCTTCTTTGTTGACTGGCGCATCCGGTGTTGTTGCTGGCACTGCTACAGGTGCTGGTGCGGGACTTACTTTAGGCTGGCTTCTTACAAGGGGCAACGCTTTAGATAAAGCTCACCGATTTTATAGAGAAGCGTTTACATCAATCGATATGTATCAACGACTTAAAGTCTTCGTACGTGAGCTTGAAAACGGCGTCGACTTTTCTGATGCAGCACAAAGAACTTTGGACATTAAGCTTGATTACGGTCGAATGACGGACATTGAAGCGTCTTATTTGGCAAAAGCGTTTGCTTTTTGGACATACTTTGCACAAGCGTCTGGTTTGTTCATGCGTTCTTTGATTGAAAACCCAGACCGGATTGTGGCTCAGTTGAAATTAGCAAGATCAACTCAAATAGCTGCAACAAAAGGTGAAGACCCCGATTTAATGTTGGCTTCTTGGGACAAATCGAGAATATTTTTGCCGTTCGAAATCAACGGAACTTTCGTTCGCTTGCCTTACACAAGCGTTTCGGACACCATGCAGTTGCTGGTTGATTTTATAAAATTAGCTTCCAGTATCCCAGGAACAGTGTCAGGAGATCTTGACTCTCCAGACATGAGAGAAAGCATGCAAGCTATAGCGGGCAGAGGTAGTCCGTTCTTAGTCGAAGGTATTCGACAGCTTGTTGGTGTTGATCCTGGTAGGGGATTTGCCTTAGAGAGAGCTACCAATCAAGTCCCAGCCTTGCTTGTTCAGCTTGACTACGACATTTTTGGCGGTGCTTTGTGGGATTATTTGAACATTAAGTTCATTCCATATGACGATATGAAAAAAGACTGGGGGTTCGATGCCAACACAGGCAGAAGAGTCAACCCAAACAACTTAGAAATGCCTGCAAGGGGCATATACATTGCTCAAAACCCATACACTTACAGCATGCTGATGAACTTTTTGCAGACTCCAGTAACGGGCCGTATGGGTAGAGTTTTGGAGGCCCTTGATAGATCCAATATTGGTTTTACAGAGGCGTTAGTAAAGGCTTCAGACTTATACTTTCAAGCTGACCGTGAAAAGCCTTTGCTTGCCAATATCCCGTTTGCTACATCTCCCGGCTTCGTAAAAGAAAGAAGACGCAGCTACATGAGAAGGCCAGTTAATTTTGGGCCTGACAATCTTGATACTGCTACTGGTAGAATTTTTATGAGGGCTGATGAACAATATGTTGCACCCGATGGGTCATCATACACCCTTGAGTATGATCAGTATCAGCCATTAGAAATATTAAAAGCATTCGGTTTTGGATATTTGACTCCCAGAACTTATGAAGAACAAGTAAATAGAAAGCTGAGAGAACAAATTAGATATCTAAACGATCGAGTAAAAAAACAACCACAAAAATAAAGAACGACGAATAAATTTATTCGATCATGTTATCCTTGAACACAAATACTGCTTCCCCTTCCCCAAATGGAGTAAATCATGTCCTCAATCCCTGAACTTACCGGTGGTCGCGCACTTGTTCACAACCTTGCATTCGAGGCTGGCAAAGGTATTTCCGTAAAAGGCCAAGCGGCTTTATTGTCCAGTCTAAGTGGTGCAACCAACCTGCTCGCCCATAAAAGCGAAGCAATCACATGCGCTGGAGACCACACTCTTTTGGTCAGCGGAACGGCTGCTGCTAACCAAACAGTGATCAAGTCTAACGTGATTATTATGGATCCCGGTGGCGCTGGCCGAAACATTACTTTGCCCGCAGAAGCAAGCAGCACTGGTCTCTTGTTGTTCTTGTTCAACGCTGCCGATAATGATGAGGGTCTAGTGGTAAGAAGCGATGAGCCTGCAACTATTGTCACTGTAGGACAAAATGAAGGCGCTGTGCTGTTCTGTGATGGAACTACTTGGCGCGGTCTTGTTGGCGGAAACACTTGATATAGAACCTCTAGCTAGCTGGAGGCTCTTATGGCTTCAAGTTTCGTTACAAACACGACTCAAACGTCTCTCAGTACGGGCAGCTTCACATCGACGCTGCTCGCTGAGCAAACTTCAGGATCACCCAGTGACGCTCGTTCGCGAGCGTTGCCGGGGTCCTGCTCGTTTTCTCAACTTGATCTCGTCTTTACGTCCTGGGCTGATGCAACCCTTACTTTCGATGTTTACTTGACATGGGATTCTACCGGTGATGATCCTCTGACTTCAAAGGCAGAGTCCGTCTCGGTTACTGCTGGCGGATCATCAGGTACGGTTCATACCGTCATATCGCTTGATAAGTTGTTTATTACTGCCCCATCTGGACAAACAACAACTGGAAAGTGCTACTTGTGGATCAAGCCGGGTGAGGCGTGTGTTTTAGATAAAGCTCGACTTCACTGGCACGACAAAACATAAGGGGGCCTCATGCCAAGCTTTAATTCAAAGTTTTCAGGTGGTGGCGGAGCCGTAAGAGCCACGACGATTACCGCCGATGATCTTGAGATCGATAGCGGAACGCTGTCTATTGATGAGACTAATAATCGTGTTGGTATGGGCACGACGTCCCCAGGAACACAGCTTCAAGTTGAAAGCAACACTCCTTACGTCACACTGAAGAACGACACCTCTGAAAACTCAGACGGCGGTTGTGAGTCAAAGCTTATTTTTGAAGACCATGCTAACGTTTCTCTTGGCCAGATTGAAGTAAGCCATAGCGGCGCGTCCGATGACACTAAGGGCAAAATGATTTTGTCCACTCATACGGGCTCATCTCTTACCGCTGCAATCACTATCAATGAGGCCCAAAAAGTAACGGCGGCTGGCGATGTTCAGGTCACTGGTGACATCATTCTCGACGATGGTGGTTCAATTAAAGAAGCGGGCGGCACTGCTGCAATCACTATTGACGCTTCTGGAAACGTCACCAAGATTGGTCAAGACTCTCCGAGTACTGGTGAGTTTTTGAAATATGATGGCGCAAAGTGGGTTTCTGATGCCGTTGCTACTGGATCGAGTGCTGCAGATGATATTAGTACGGGTGACGCCGCCGTCACTATAGCAACTACGTCTGGAAACATTACGCTTGACGCTCAAGCAGGCGATGCTGACATCATCTTCAAGGGCACAGACGATACCAGTGACATTACTGCGCTGACCCTTGATATGTCAGAAGCTGGTGCCGCATCGTTTAACGCTGCCGTTACTGTTGGTACTGATCTTACGGTTACGGGTGGTGACATTGCTTACGGAGCAACAAACTCTACGCTTTCTGTCGGGGCTACAGCCCATGATGCTGCGGGAGCCACACTCAGTATTTCTGGTGGATCTACTACTGCGGGCACAAGCAACAACCAAGCTGGCGGCTCGGTTACTATCTCTGGCGGCCAAGGTAAAGGCTCTGGTGCTGGTGGAGACATTATCTTCAAAACCGCTAACGCGGGAAGCTCCGGAAGCACCCTTAACGCTCTTGCAACAGCGCTTACAATCAGCGACGATAAGTCGGCCACCTTTGAGGATAACGTCACAGTCAAGGGCGATATTATCATCGACGATGGCGGGTCGCTTAAGGAAGCAGGCGGAACTGCAGCCCTAACTTACAACGGCTCGGCTGAAATCACTACGCTAAAGGTCGCTGCTGATAGCGTTGCTGTTGCCGACGATCACATCATGTTTTTTAACGGTGGGGCCACAGGCACACCGAAGGCTGAGTCTATTGCTGACTTGGTCACAGCAGTGGCTGGAACCGCTTCTTCTACCGGCTTGTCAGCTAGCTCAGGAGTCCTCAGTGTAAGCGACCTACACCCTGTAGGGGTTGACGGCGCAAACAACCAGATCCTGACTGATGACGGCGACGGCACGGTTACTTCAGAGTCAAAGCTTACCTTTGATGGTACGACGCTTTTAGTGGATTCAGACGTAACAGCAACGACGAACCACACGACTATCGGCGCACACATTGACTTTGACGCTACTGGAATTGTTGCCTCTGGTCAAACCGGAAACAATGTTGGTCTCAATGTCGATATCAACTCTGACAGTCCGACGATGGTAGGCACAGTCAATAACATTGGCTTAGACATCGACCTAACTGGTGGGACTTCAGGGACACAAACTAACGTTGGTGTTGATGTTAACGTAAGCGGTGCTGACACCAACATTGCGGCTTTGTTTAACGGTGGTAACGTCGGTATTGGAACTGCTGCTCCGGCCCAAATTCTTCAGGTATCTGATGCTGCCCCAATTGTTGTGGTTCAAAACACAACGAATGAGCATACTGATGGTGGCGCAGAGTCTAAGGTTCTTTTCGCTGATCATGACGGTAACGCGTTGGGTCAGATTGAGGGGGCTCATTCTGGTGCCTCAGATGACGCTAAGGGTCAGTTTAAAGTCTCGACTAACAATGGGTCAGGTATGCAGTTGGCAATGAGTATCGATGATACGCAACTGACTACTTTTTCTGGTGACGTTGTTGTTGCTGGAACAAACCCGAAAATTACGATCGGTGATGCTGGCGCAGAAGACACCATGTTGGTGTTTGATGGTAACGCGCAAGACTACCGCATCGGCCTGGACGATGGCACCGACAACCTTGAGATTGGTGTTGGCACTGCCCACGGCACAACCCCTGCCTTAACAGTTGACTCCTCTCAGAACATTGATGTCTTTCGTGCGATCAATCTTGATTCAGCTATTCCAGACAACAGCGTTTGCGGGATTACGTCTGTCTTTACTGCGGGTGAAGCTTTGAATCGAGGAGACGTGGTTTACTTCAAAGCGTCTGATTCTAAAATGCACAAAGTAAACATGACCGCCGGAAGCTCCGAAGCTATTCCCGCCGTGGCTTTGGCAGCAGAAGATATTTCAGCAGATGCAGCAGGCAAGTTTCTTCTTCAAGGATTCATCCACGATGCGGGAACATTCCCAAGCTACACGGTAGCTGGAAGGCTCTACGCGCCCGAAGCAGAGGGACCACCAACTCAAACTGCCCCATCGACAGACGGAGACCTAGTCCAAGTAATTGGCTGGGCTGTCACAGCCGATAAAATCTACTTCAATCCGAGCCCAGACTTCATTGAGGTTGCTTGATGGCGGACTATGAGAAAGTCAACGATGTTGCCGCAGGCAGCATTGAAAAGATCAACGATATTGCGAAGAGCAGTATTGAGAAGATCAATGATATGACTACTCCTTCGTCGGGCGCTACGTATTGGGTAACCGCAATGAATGCTCGAGACATTGCATATGCTGCTAGTTCTGACACAACTTCTTGGACTAACTACGATGCAGGCATCAACCCACCAGGAGCGTCAGTAAACCCACTATCAATCGGGTACGGTCAAGATAATAGCAGTAATCCTTTGTACGTAATTACTAACGCTACCGACAATGGCGAAATGATGCGTGCCCCCAATGCAGCAGACTCTTCAACTACTTGGACAGCAATACAAAGTGACTTTCGTTTGTTTGATATTGCCTACGGAAACGATGTTTGGGTTGCTATCGGACAGATGAGCAGCAGCAAGGGAAACCACGTATTTAGATCCACAGATGGGGGCTCTAATTGGAGTAAAGTAGATGTCTCTGGCGCTACAAATATAGCAAACACAAGTTGTTATGCAATCTGCTATGCGGGCGGAACCACCTTTTACTTCTCTCAACAAAACAGAATTTATAAGAGCACCAACTCTGGGGCATCTTGGGCATTAGCTCACACTCTTCTAGACTCAGGAGGCAGTGATCCCGGTGACATACGCGCCCTTCAAGTAACTAATAGTTCGCTAGTTGCTTTTATTAAAAGTGCTGGAGAACTGTTCTCTTGTTCGTTGTCTGATGACACAGACTGGAGTACAGAAACAGCATTAACTTCTGCCGGGTCAATTAGTTTGAATACTCACATGGCTAGTGGTGGAGGCCGAGTAGTTCTTGTGTTGTCTCAGAAGTTCTGGGCAGCCGATGTAAACGGAAAAACAATAACGCTTGAGCACAACAACGCTGACTTAAGTTCTGACACGCACGGAAACGCGACCTGCGTCGGTACTGATGGGTCGGGTACGTTTATTGTTGGTTGTACGGACGGTGACATCTTAAAGAGTACAGACAACGCAGATAGCTTTTCAAAACAAGGCGGCGACCCTGGCGCCGGAGCAACACTTAAATGTGTTGCTATGATCGGTAATGTATTCTTACCCGTATAGGATTGACTTATGAAAAACTTTATCAACTCTCTGTTTTGCTCTCAAAAGCGAATCTCTTGGCGCCGACTTGCTGTTTTGATGCTTGGCACTGGGCTGCTTCTTTTAGATCGTCTGGGGTCACAAGAGTGGCTGTATCTCGGCCTTGCCTACATTGCTGGTGACTCGGCTGAAAAAGCAATGGCAGCTATTGGTCTTACAAAGAAGTAGTAAATGGCTTTTGTAACTACAAAATTTGATGATGCTACATCTTTTAAGATTGCTTATCATTCTCAAATAACAAACGCTGTTACCTCTAATTTGACGGGTGGCAGCGGACGTTTGTATTCAGTGAAGATTGAGAACTCAAACGATGCCGCTGTTTATATAAAAATAGCAAATGCATTTACAGCGACTTCTGGCTCTACTGCACCAGACTGGGTTTTTTCATGTCCTGCTGCTGTGACGTACACTTATCAAATACCAAACGGTGTTGCTTTCAAAGCGTTATCTGTTTGGGCAAATGAAAACGCTGCTGAAAGCGACAACACAACACCCAGTGTAAGTGGACAAGAAGCAGTGAAAGTTACTTTGTTAACAGGTTGATATGGCTACAATAAGAACAAGCGTACTCGGTGATTTAGCTGGAGTTTTAGTAATTGACGAAGATGCGGACACAACTGCTGAAGAGCATGTGACTGCTGGCACGGGATCAGCTTATGTTATTGAAATTGACGCTACTGCTGGTGTTCCTACAACAGATGAGCCTGCTTGTTACGTAAAAATTATCGACGCAAATACAGGTGTTACTGGTGGTGGGGGCAGTAGCTCCACTCCCGATTTGGTTTTATATGCACCGATTGGTGAAGTTACCACTTACGTCATTGATGGTGGCTGGGCCTTCACGAGCGGATTGAGCTTTTGGGCTGTCACAACAGCAGCAGTGGCTGGAGATACCTCTCCAACGTCAGATGTTAAAGTAACGATACTTAGTTCTTAGGAGAAAACATAATGGATCAAAAAATTAAATGGGCGACAACACAGCTAAATTCTAAGTTTGGTAATCATAAAGCAGCAGGCTTAGCTCTTTTATCTGTTGTAAGCGACTTGATTGCTCAGCTTGAAGAATCAAAGCTTGCAGCCAAGAAGCCCGCAGCCAAGAAGCCCGCAGCCAAGAAGCCCGCAGCCAAG
>MDSZ01253302.1_pt1 | contig 12885 bp, 24 predicted proteins | sample 811201 | NCBI WGS metagenome assembly MDSZ01 (sample SAMN05326647, study PRJNA326480) | marine metagenome | isolation source: seawater | place: Indian Ocean: North | collected 2010
CAAGGAAGAGCCCAGTATACTATGCAATTTAGTCATTACGATAAGGTTCCTCAAAACGTACAAGATGAAGTAACAAAAAAACTGGCATAATCATGGAAAATCAAAATATTAGAATACATTTAAAAGCCTATGACAATAAGATTTTAGATCTATCTACAGAGGAAATAGTGAACACGGCTAAAAGAACTGGAGCACAAGTAAAAGGGCCTATTCCATTACCAACAAGAATAGAAAGATATACTGTTTTAAGATCACCTCATATCGACAAAAAAAGTAGAGAGCAATTTGAATCTAGAACGCATAAAAGATTAATAGATATAATAGAACCAACACCTCAAACAGTCGAAGCCTTAATGAAGCTAGATTTAGCCTCAGGCGTAGATATTGAGATAAAAATATAATTTATGAGCATAGGATTGTTAGGTACAAAGATAGGGATGACTAGAGAATTCATGGAAACAGGTCAGTCTGTTCCCGTAACAGTAATTAAAGTCGAAAAAGGAAGAGTTTTAGACATTATTACTAAGGAAAAGCGTGGTTATGATGCCGTAAAAGTAGGCTTCTTTAAACTAAAAAATTCTAAACTTACAAAGCAAATGAAAGGGTATTTTGCAAAAAAAAATACAGAGCCTAAGAAAATTTTGAAGGAATTTAGAGTTGATAATAAAGATCAATATAAAGAGGGTAATGAACTTGGACTTGAGATCTTTAAAGATAAAAAATTCGTAGATGTAAAATCAAAAACAATTGGAAAGGGCTTTGCGGGTGTAATGAAGAGATGGAATTTTGGTGGTTTACGCGCATCACACGGTGTTTCAGTTTCACACAGATCTCATGGTTCAACAGGACAGAGACAAGATCCGGGAAAAGTTTTTAAAGGAAAAAAAATGGCTGGTCACATGGGAGATAAAAAAAGAACTATGTTAAACTTAGAAATAATTAAATCGGACATTGAAAATAACTTATTATATCTAAGAGGATCTATACCAGGATCAAAAAACTCAACTGTTTTATTAAGAGAGTCAGTAAAAAATGTTTCTAGAAAAACTATTAAGGAGAAACACGAGGCCAAAGTAAAAGCTGCTGCAGCAAAGAAAGGTAAAAAATAAATGAAATTTCCTTTATTAAATATTGACGGTACGAAAGCAAGCTCAATTGAGGTTTCTGATAAACTTGTAAAATTGAAAGTTAATTATAAGTTAATAAAGTTTGTTATTGACTGGCAACTAAATCATTTGAAACCTAGGACAGCTAAAACTAAACAAAGAAATGAAGTTAAGGGTTCTACAAAAAAAATAGTCGCGCAGAAAGGCAGCGGTGGAGCTAGACATGCAAGTAAAAAAGCACCTCTATTTGTAGGTGGCGGGGTAGCTCATGGACCAAAAGGAGCAGTTTATAAAGTTAAAAAAATAAATAAAAAAGTAAGAAAATTAGCTCTAGCCCAGACATTTTCAAAGAAAAACTTAGATAAAAATTTACACATTTTAGCTGATGTAAAAAAAGAGGTTAAAAAGACAAAAATATTTAATAAATTCTTAACATCTAATAAACTTTCAAACGCTTTAATAATATCTGATGTCGAGTCCTTAAAAAATATTAATAAATCAGCTAGAAATATTAAAAACGTGAAAGTTATTAAAGATGATGGTGCAAATATATATGATCTTTTAAAGTACAAAAATGTAATTATCACCTCCTCGTCAGCAAAAAAAATACAAGAAAGAATTTTAAATGAAAAAAATTAATCATATAGACTCTATTAGAAACCCAATTATTACTGAAAAGGCAACAATTTTGTCTGAACAAAATAAAACTGTTTTTAAAGTACACGCAAAAGCAAATAAAAAAACAATTAAAAAAAATATAGAAAAATTATTTAAAGTTAATGTAATCAAAGTAAATATTATTAATCAGAAAACTAAATTGAAAATGAGACAAGGAAAAAAAGCTTATAAAGGCGGTTACAAAAAAGCAATAATAACTCTTAAAAAAGGTCAAAGTATTGACCTAACTACAGGAATTTAATCAATGGCATTGAAAACTTTTAAACCATACACTAAATCTACAAGAGGCACAGTAGTTATTGATAAAAGTAATTTATGGAAAGGTGCGCCTTACAAACCCTTAACTAGAGGCCAAAACTTTACTGGCGGAAGAAATAATAATGGTAGAATTACATCTAGACATATAGGAGGTGGTTCTAAACATAAATATAGAGTTATTGATTTTTATAGAAAGAAAAAAAATATTGTCGGAACTGTTGAACGTATTGAGTATGATCCAAATAGAACAGCATACATAGCTTTAATCACTTATAAAGATAATGAAAAATCATACATAATTAGTCCTCAAGGTTTGAAACAAGGAGACACGATTGAGTCAGGGAAAAACGTTGAAATAAAAGTTGGAAATTGTTTAGAATTAAAAGATATACCTCCTGGTACATCATTACATAATGTAGAATTAATTCCTGGAAATGGTGCAAAATTGGCAAGGTCAGCAGGATCATCTGTAACCTTATCTGGTTATGATGGAGATTATGCAATTCTTAAACTTGCTTCTGGCGAAATGAGAAAAGTAAGTAGTGCTTGTTTAGCGACTATTGGTGTAGTTTCGAATCCTGATCAAAAAAATATAAAAATTGGTAAAGCAGGAAGAAATAGATGGAGAGGAAAAAGACCTCAAACAAGAGGTGTAGCAATGAATCCAGTTGATCACCCTCATGGTGGTGGAGAGGGAAAAACATCAGGTGGAAGAAGTCCAGTTTCACCTTGGGGTCAATCTGCAAAAGGATTAAAAACTCGAAGACCAAAAAGAAGTGATAAATTAATCATTACAAGAAGAAAGAAGAGAAATAAATAAATGACTAGATCGATTTGGAAAGGACCATTTGTGCATCCGAGTTTGTTAAAAAAGATAGATAAACTTAAAGATAAACCAAATAAAAAACCAATTAAAACTTGGTCAAGAAATTCTACAATAATACCAGATTTTGTTGGTCATAGTTTTATGATACATAATGGAAAATCATTCATACCAATTACTATTTCTGAGGAAATGGTAGGACATAAATTAGGAGAATTTGCACCAACTAGAACTTTTAAAGGACATACACCAGCTGATAAAAAAGCTGCAGCTACAGCAGCAGAATCCAAGCCAGCTGCAGGTGGAGATAAAAAATAATGGAAAAAAACAATTTATTAGTAAAAGCGATTAATAAAAACATAAGAACAAGCCCCAGAAAGCTTTCGTTGGTATGTAATTTTATAAAAGGTAAAAAAGCCGATATTGCTTTGAGGGACTTAGAATTTACAAGGAAGAAAATTGCTAAGGATGTCAGTAAAACAGTTAAATCTGCTATTTCAAATGCAGAAAATAACTATCAATACGATATTGATAATTTGTTTGTGAAAGAAGCTTACGTAGGAAAATCTTTAGTAATGAAGAGATTCAGACCAAGAGCAAAAGGAAGAGCAAGCCCTATAAAAAAACCATTTAGTAGATTGACTATTATATTAGAAGAAAAAAAAGAACAGAGGGAAAAAAAATAATGGGACAAAAAATTAATCCAATTGGTTTAAGACTAGGAATTAACAGAGGTTGGGACTCTACATGGTTTGCCAAAAAGAAAGATTTTGGAAAATACTTAATTGAAGACTTTAAAATAAGAAATTATATAAAAAAAAATATTCAAAATTCTGGTGTATCAGAAATAATAATAGAGAGATCATCAAAAAAATGCACTGTCTCTATTCACACTTCTAGACCTGGTTTTGTAATAGGAAAAAAAGGCGCAGATATTGAAAAAATAAAAAAAAATCTAATGAAAATTACTGACAGTGATGTTAACGTAAATATTAAAGAAATTAAAAAACCAGAACTTAACTCAAATCTTGTTGCCGAGAATATAGCTCAACAATTAGTAAAAAGAGTGGCTTACAGAAGAGCAATGAAAAGAGCCATGCAATCTGCGATGAGGTTAAACGCTAAGGGAATTAAAGTTATGTTAAGTGGTAGGTTAGCTGGAAATGAAATAGCAAGAACAGAATGGCTAAGAGAAGGAAGTATTCCATCTCATACTTTAAGAGCTGATATTGACTACGGATTTGCAGAAGCGCTGACCACTTATGGAATAATAGGTGTAAAAGTTTGGATTTACAAAGGCGAGCTCATGGCCAAAGATGTTGAAAAAGAGAAAAAGGAAAGGGTAAAAAATGCTACAACCAGTAAGAACTAAATATAGAAAAGCCTTTAAAGGTAGAATTCACGGTAAAGCATCTAGAGCTGTCCAGTTGAACTATGGACAATTTGGACTTAAAGCAGTTCAGCCAGATAGAATTATCGGAAAACAAATTGAAGCTGCTAGAGTAGCGTTAACTAGATATATGAAAAGAACCGGGAAAGTATGGACAAGAATATTTCCAAATATACCAGTTTCAAAGAAACCAACTGAGGTAAGAATGGGTAAAGGAAAAGGATCACCGGAATATTATGCTTGTAGGGTAAAACCTGGAAGAATAATATTTGAAGTAGATGGTGTGACTGAGGAGACGGCAAGAATTGCTCTATATAAGGCTTCTGCAAAATTACCAATAAAAACAAAATTTATAAAGAGATAAATATGGCACTTAAAAAAAAAGAAGATAAAAAACTTTCTAAAGATCAAGCCGAAAAAAAAATTATGAGTTTAAAAAAAGATTTATTCAATATAAGGTTTAAGAAAATCAACAATCAAATTCAAAATCCATCTGAGTATAATCAAATAAAAAAAAATATCGCTCGGTTGTATACAACAATTAAAAATTCAAAATGACAAAAAAAATATTAAAAGGAACAGTTACTAGTGCTAAAAATAATAAAACTATAGTTGTGGAGGTAACTAGGCGATTTAAGCATCCTTTTTACGATAAAATTATTAAAAGAACAAAAAAATATCATGCGCATGACGAAAAAAATAAATTTAAAGAAGGTGAAATGGTTTCAATTATTGAATGTAAACCCATTTCAAAAAAGAAAACTTGGCAGGTAAAAGAGTAATGATACAAATTCAAACAGAGCTAATGGTTGCAGACAATACAGGGGCAAAAAGAGTTGAATGTATAAAGGTTTTAGGTGGCTCTAAAAGAAGATATGCGTCAGTTGGAGATATAATTGTTATAAGTGTGAAGGATGCAATCCCAAAAGGTAAAGTAAAAAAAGGAGCTGTTCACAAAGCAGTGGTAGTTAGAACAAGAAAGGAAATCTATAGGGATGATGGATCTAAAGTTCAATTCGATACTAATGCTGTTGTTTTGACAGATGACAAAGGCGAGCCAATAGGAACAAGAATTTTTGGACCAGTAACTAGAGAGTTAAGATTAAAAGGGCATACAAAAATTATATCTTTAGCCCCGGAGGTACTTTAAAATGAATTTGAAAAAAGGAACACAAGTAAAAGTTATCTCTGGTAAAGACAAAGGAAAAACTGGTGAAATTCTTGAGATAGATAGAAAATTGGAGAGAGTTAAAATAAAATCAATCGGAATGATTAAAAGACATCTAAAACCAACAAAAGAGAATAAAGGTGGAATAATATCTAAAGAAAGTTTTATTCATCAATCAAATATTAAAAATATAGATGTTAAGATAAAAGAAAAAAAGAGTGCAGGTAAAAAATGAAACCAAGATTAAAAAATACATACGAGAATGAAATCATAAATAAATTAATGAGTAAGCTTTCATTAAAAAATAAACATGAAGTTCCTAAGATTGATAAAATAATTTTAAATATGGGTTTAGGAGAAGACGCTTCCGATGGAAAAAAACTAAAAGCTTGTGTAGATGACATGTCGCTAATTTCTGGGCAAAAACCAGTAGTGACTAAATTTAAAAAATCTATATCAAATTTCAAAACTCGAAAAGGTGGAAATGCTGGTGTCAAAGTAACTTTAAGATCAACTAAAATGTATGAATTTATCGATAGACTTGTAAACATAGCTTTGCCGAGAGTAAAAGATTTTAGAGGGCTTTCTTCAAAAGGTATTGATAAATCAAATAATTTTTCTTTTGGTATAAAAGAACACATCATATTCCCAGAAGTAAATTTTGATAAAGTAGATAAGATAAGAGGCTTGGATATAACAATTGTAACTAAAAGTAATTCAAAAGAAGGTACACTAGAGTTACTTAAAGAATTTAATTTTCCATTAACAAATAAAAATAACTGAGGTAAAAATGGCAAAAAAAAGTGCGATACAAAAGAATTTAAAAAGAATTAAATTAGCAAAAAAATATGAAAAAAAACGAGCTAGTTTAAAAAAGATTATTAATAATAAAAAGCTTGAATTGTCAGAGAGATTTGCAGCGCAATTAAAATTAAATAAATTGCCTAAAAATTCTTCAAAGATAAGAATAAGAAATCGTTGTGAAGTTTCTGGTAGACCTCACGGCGTGTACAGAAAATTAAGAATATCTAGAATCGCTTTAAGAGATATGGCATCTTCAGGTAAAATTCCAGGTATAACAAAATCAAGTTGGTAGGAGGAATATGACATTTACAGATCCGATAGGTGATATGTTTTCAAGAATTAGAAACGCTCAAATGAGAACTTTAAACTCAGTAATAATACCATCTTCAAATTTTAGGAAAAATATTTTGGAGATATTGAAAAACGAGGGATATATAAAAGACTTTTTTATTGAAAAATCAGAGAACAACAAAGTTTCTCTAAAAATTTCTCTCAAGTATTACGAGGGTGATCCTGTAATAAAAGAAATAAAAAGAATTTCAAAACCAGGTAGAAGAGTTTATTCAAGAGCTAATAGTATTCCAAAAGTAATGAATGGATTAGGTCTAGCAATTTTGTCAACCCCAAAAGGAGTCATGAGTGATACTGAAGCTAGAAAAAATAATGTCGGTGGTGAAATAATTTGTAGGGTATTTTAATGTCTAAAATTGGTAAAAAAAATATAAAAATTCCAAAAGATTCTTCAATCAAAATTGAAGGATCTAATCTTACAATAAGTGGTCCTAAAGGGACAAAAAAATTGACAATAAACGATAAAATATTTTCGTCTAAGTTAATTGAAAGCGATTTTAAATTGGAACCATTGAACAAAAAAATTGATAAAAAAACCTCTATAATGTGGGGAACTTACAGAAGCTTAATAAACAATGCAATTTTGGGTGTCTCAGTAGGGCATGAAAAAATATTAGAACTAAGTGGAGTGGGATTTAGAGCAAATTTAAAAGGCGAGATATTAAATTTACAAATAGGCTTTAGCCACGATGTTAACTTTAAAATACCAAAAGAAATAAAGATTACTGTAGAAAAGCAAAATACAATAAAAATTAATGGCGTTGATAAAGAATTGGTATCAAAAATTGCCGCAGATATTAAAAACTTGAAGCCAGTTGAACCATATAAAGCGAAAGGTATTAAAGAGAGAGGACAATTTATTTTACGTAAAGAAGGAAAGAAAAAATAATGAAAAAATTAAACAAAAAAATAAAAAGAAAACTTAGAAATAGAAAAAGGTTAAAAAAATTAAATAAAATGAGATTTAGAGTTTCTGTATCTAAATCATTAAATAATCTTTCTGCTCAAATAATTGATGACAAACAAAAAATTACACTTGTATCTGCCTCATCAATTGAAAAAGATGTAAAATCAAAAAAGACAAAAAAAATGGAGAAATCAAGTTTAATTGGAGAAATTCTAGCTAAAAGAGCTAAGGAGAAAAATATTACCGAGGTATATTTTGATAGAGGAGAATTTAAATATCATGGAAGAATAAAAGCTTTTGCTGAAACTTTAAGAAAGAATGGATTGAAATTTTAATATGATAGAAAATAAAAAAACAGATTCTGATTTAAAAGAAAAACTAGTTGCTATAAACAGAATAACAAAGGTAGTAAAAGGTGGTAGAAGATTTGGTTTCGCTGCTTTAGTTGTTGTTGGTAATCAAAAAGGTTCTGTTGGTATTGGTCAAGGAAAATCTAAACAAGTCCCAGACGCTATCAAAAAAGCTACAGAAGAAGCAAAAAGAAATCAAATAAAAATACCTTTAAAAGACGGAAGAACTTTACACCATGATGTAAAAGGAAAAAATGGATCAGGTAAAGTTTTCTTACGTGCGGCACCAGCTGGAACTGGAATAATTGCTGGTGGGGCAATACGTTCAGTTTGCGAAGTTCTAGGAATTCAGGATGTAGTTGCAAAATCATTAGGATCAGCAAATCCACACAATGTTTTGAAAGCTTGTGTAAATGGATTAAAATCACAGAATTCACCAAAAATTCTTTCTGCAATAAGAGGAAAGAAAATATCAGATTTAGTATTAAAAAGAGAGACTAAATAATGAATTTAAATAATTTATCAAAAAACAATAAAAAGAAAATTAGAGTTGGTCGTGGAATTGGCTCAGGAAAGGGAAAAACTTCCTCTAGGGGTCATAAAGGTCAGAAATCAAGATCTGGAGTGGCAATAAAAAGTTTCGAGGGCGGACAAATGCCCCTATATAGAAGACTACCTAAAAGAGGCTTTAAAACTTTTAAAAAAAATAACACAGCTATTATTAATCTATCAAAAATTCAAAGTATGTTTGAAAAAAGTAATAATAATTTAAAAGACGTACTTGATTTAAAAATTCTAAAAGAAAAAAACTTAATTAATAAGAAGTTTGATAAATTAAAAATCTTAGGAAATGGTGAACTTAAAAAAGGTATAGCTATTACAGCTAATTTTGCATCAAAACAGGCAACGACAAAAGTTGAAAAAGCTGGTGGGAAATTAAATTTAATTAAGTAACAATTAAAATGTCAAGTGAAACGCTAAATACTGCTGGAGCTTTTAGTCAGGCAAAAGACTTAAAGAATAGAATTCTTTTTACAATTCTAATTTTAATGGTTTATAGATTGGGCACGTATGTTCCACTAGCTGGGATAGATCCTTTAGCCCTCAAGGAAGTGATGGCATCAAGTCAAAAAGGACTTTTAGGAATGTTTAATATGTTTTCTGGGGGAGCAGTAACTAGAATGGCAATATTTGCTCTAGGAATAATGCCTTATATATCTTCATCAATAATAGTACAGCTATTAACTGGTGTTTCAGATTATTTTAAAAGTTTAAAAGAACAAGGTGAAATAGGAAGAAAAAAAATTACTCAGATAACAAGATATGGTACCGTTTTAATCGCTTGTTTACAAGGTTATGGTGTTTCAGTTGGTCTTGAAAATGCAGGAAATTTAGTTGTCGATCCAGGAATGTCATTTAGGATTATTACAACTATTTCTTTAGTAGCAGGTACAACATTTTTAATGTGGTTAGGTGAACAAATAACTCTTAGAGGTGTTGGTAATGGTATCTCATTAATAATTTTTTCAGGAATAGTTGCTGAAATACCTAGAGCTTTAGCTTCTACATTTGAGCTTGGAAGAACTGGAGCATTATCTGCTCTTATGATTGTTGGAATTTTTATTTTAGTAATTTTAACAGTATTATTTATTGTATTTTTTGAAAGAGCGATGAGAAAGATTTTAATTAATTACCCAAAAAGACAGGTAGGTAATAAAATGTATGGTGGAGAATCTTCGCATTTACCACTTAAAATTAATACAGCTGGTGTTATTCCAGCAATATTTGCTTCCGCATTACTTTTGTTACCTATTACTATTTCGAATTTCGGTCTATCAGAGTCTGATACATTTCTAAAAATTTCCTCAATGTTTACTCAAGGACAACCATTATATATGCTACTATATGCATCGGGTATAATCTTTTTCTCTTTTTTTTATACATCAATTGTTTTTAATCCAAAGGAAACAGCTGAAAATTTAAGAAAATATGGTGGATATATACCAGGAATAAGACCTGGAGAGAGGACTGCAGAGTACATAGATTTTATTTTAATGAGATTAACAACTTTAGGGTCTCTTTATTTAACATTTGTTTGCTTAATGCCTGAATTTTTAATTTCAAAATATCCAATACCATTTTATTTGGGTGGGACATCTATTTTAATTGTAGTTGTTGTAGCAATGGATACAGTGACACAAGTTCAGACTAGACTTATGAGTTCCCAATATGAGTCTTTGATAAGAAAAACTAAATTCGGGAAGTAATTAATTAGATGAATATTGTAATTTTTGGGCCACCTGGCGCTGGAAAAGGAACTCAATCAAAATTTATTTCAAAAAAATTTAATTTATTTCAACTATCTACTGGAGAACTTTTAAGAAATGAGATTAAAAATAAAACTAAATTAGGTTCAAAAATTATCACGTTAATAAATTCTGGTGAATTAGTCTCTGATGATGTTGTGAGTAATTTAATAGAAAAATTTATTTCAAATAATATTTATAAAAATAGACTGATATTCGATGGATATCCAAGAAATTTAAACCAGGCAAAAAATCTAGATATTTTATTAAAAAAATATGATCAAAAAATTGATATAGTTTTGAAACTTTCAGTAAGCCTAGAAACAATAAAAAAAAGAATTTTAGAGAGACAAAGGCAAGAAAATAGAGCTGATGATAATGAGCTAGTAGCTGTAAAAAGATATAAAACCTATGAAGAGTCCACTGAGCCAATTTTAGAATATTACAACAAATCAAATTTGCTTAAAGTTGTTAATGGTGAGACATCAATAACTGAAATTAATGTTGAAATTAGCGGTTTAATTGAAGCTATCTAGGGTTGACTTTAAGTTATTACACAATATAAATACGCAGGAAACTTAAACTCATATATATATGGCTCGAATAGCAGGAATTAACATTCCACAGAACAAAGTTGTTAGCATAGCTCTTACTTATATTCATGGAATTGGATTATTTTCATCAAAAAAAATTTGTAAAAAATTAAACATACCAACCACTAAAAGAGTTAATGAATTATCAGAAGATGAGGTGTTAAAAATAAGAGAGTTTATTGATGGTAATCATAAAGTAGAGGGGGACTTAAGACGAGAGGTATCTGTTAATATCAAAAGATTAGTAGATTTAGCTTGCTACAGAGGTTCTAGGCACAAAAAAAAACTTCCAGTTAGAGGTCAAAGAACGCAATGTAATGCAAGAACACGTAAAGGTAAAGCAATAGCAATAGCCGGAAAAAAATTAACACCACTTAAAAAATAATTTTAATGAATAAAAAAGTAGAAAAAGTAGAAAAAAAAGTTGACACTAAAAAGGTTGAAATAAATAAAACTAGTTCTTTTAAAAAGAAAAAGAAAATCAAAAAAAATATCACATCTGGAATAGCTTATGTTTACTCAACATTTAATAATACTATAGTTTCAATAGCTGATGAAAGCGGTAATGTTGTTTCTTGGTCTTCTGCAGGTGCAAAAGGATTTAAAGGATCAAGGAAATCTACACCTTATGCAGCGCAAATTGCTGCTGATGATGCTGGATCTAAAGCTTATGAATTAGGTCTAAGAACTTTGACCGTGCAAGTAAAAGGACCAGGATCAGGAAGAGAAACAGCATTGAGATCTTTACAGTCAAGAGGATTCAAAATTTTATCAATTAAAGACACAACCCCAATGCCACATAATGGTGCAAGACCACCAAAAAGAAGGAGAGTATAATGCAAACAACAACAAATATTATTGACAAAAATTGGAAAGCACTAATTAAACCTAATAAGCTCGAAATTACAAGTAATGAGGATAAAACTATAGCTAATGTAATAGCCGAACCACTAGAAAAAGGTTTTGGCCAAACTATAGGGAATTCTTTAAGAAGAATTTTATTATCTTCAATCCAAGGGGCAGCCGTAACAGCAATACAAATTGATGGTGTATTACATGAATTTTCTTCAATTAAAGGAGTCAGAGAAGATGTAACTGACATTGTTTTGAATGTTAAAAATTTAGCTATAAAATCTTCTTCTTCAAGTCCTAAAAAAATTATTTTAGATATTAAAGGCCCTAAAGAAGTAAAAGCTAAAGATATTACATTAGTTCCAGAGGTTGAGATACTAAATCCAGATTTAACAATATGTAACTTGGATGAAAAAACAAATTTTCATATGGAATTAATGGTGAGCACAGGTAAAGGTTATGTACAGGCTGCAAAAAATAAAGGTGAAGATAGCCCTTTAGGCTTAATTTCAATTGATTCTTTATTTAGTCCCGTGAAAAAAGTTTCTTTTTCAGTTGAGAATACTAGAGCAGGAAGCGCATTAGATTATGATAAACTTTTAATGACTGTTGAGACTAATGGCACAGTAGATGCAGAAGATGCAATAGCTTATTCAGCTCGTATATTTCAGGACCAGTTATCAATGTTTGTAAACTTTGAAGATCCTCAAGAAAAAGTTAAAGAGGTTAAATCTTCAGAACCTGAATTTAATAGAAATTTGTTAAAACGCGTAGAAGAATTGGAACTTTCAGTTAGATCTATGAATTGTTTAAAAAATGATAATATTATCTACATTGGAGATCTAGTTCAAAAGACTGAACCTGAAATGTTGCGTACTCCTAACTTTGGTAGAAAGTCCCTTAATGAAATCAAAGAAGTTTTAAATTCAATGTCTTTATATTTAGGAATGGAAATTCCTAATTGGCCTCCAGACAATATAGCAGAACTATCTAAAAAACTTGAGGAAAATTATTAATGAGACATAATCTAGGTTATAGAAAACTAAATAAAACAAGTGAGCATAGAAAAGCATTGTTTAAAAATATGCTTAATTCTTTGATTAAGTACGAGCAAATAATTACGACTTTACCAAAGGCAAAAGAATTAAAACCTCAAATAGATAAAGTAATTACAATAGGAAAAAAAAATATTTTAAGTAATAAAAAAAGACTTTTTTCTAAATTACAAGATAAAAAATCAGTAACAAAAGTATTTGAAGAGCTATCCAAAAGATACAGCTCTAGAAAAGGTGGATATTC
>MDSZ01217646.1_pt1 | contig 12884 bp, 13 predicted proteins | sample 811201 | NCBI WGS metagenome assembly MDSZ01 (sample SAMN05326647, study PRJNA326480) | marine metagenome | isolation source: seawater | place: Indian Ocean: North | collected 2010
TCTCCATTCGGTATTCCGTTTAAAAATTTTTTTGATTTCTGATTTGAATATGAATTAGATATTCTTCTATCTTGAGAATATACCGGTGAAAATATCCATGATATCACAAACAATGCAATAATACTTTTCATTGATTAACTTTTATATGATCTTGATCCATAGCATAAGCAGGACAAGTAGAATGATCAAAACTAGAGCAAGAGTAAATAAAAATAGAAACTAATAATAATACGATTACTTTTTTCATGATTTGAAGTTTTAATTAATAGAAAAAAGTAGTCGTGTAGTATAGGCTGTGTTTTTATGTTATGCTTTCTTTAACGTATTAAAAAAAGAAAAGGTTGCCTATTAAGACAACCTTCCTATTCTATATTAATAAGATAACTTATTTAATCATTGATACGCTTCTAGATATAAAACTAGTTAGCTCCTCACCCTTTAGCATGCCTTGTGACAACATCGCTAAATCAAGAACTTGTTTTATCAAATTTGTTCTCTTCTTCTTACTTTTTTCAGTAAAAATCTTATTAATTAGCCCATGATTAGAATTTACCATAAGATTGTATGCATCTGGCATATTTCCAAACATTTGCATACCTCCACCTCCAAGTGCTTGCTGCTCTTTCATTCTTCTCATAAATTCACTTTGAGTAATAACAATTGGAGCATCAGTAACTGACATATTTTGAATCTGAACACTAAACTTTGTTTTATCTAATTCACCCTCTATCATCTCTTGTAGCTTTTTTTGCTCTTTCTCTGAGAGTTTGGAAATGTCCGAATCCCCTTTATCAATTAATTTCTCGATTATATCAGCATCTACTCTAGCAAACTGTACATCTGTATTTTTTGCTTCGATTTTACTAATAAAGTGACTTACTAAAGGGCCTTCAAGTTCTAACACCTCATAACCTTTATCGGTAGCTGATTGAACGAAACTATGTTGATCTTTTCTATCATTTGTATATAAGAAAACAACTTTTCCATCTTTATTCTTTTGTTTCTTTTTTACTTTATCAAAGAATTCATTATAAGTAAAGTATTTATCATTAGTATTTTTATATAAAGTAAACTCTGTTGCTTTATCAAAAAATTTCTCCTCTGTAAGCATCCCATACTCAATAAAAACTCTTACATCATCCCATTTTGATTCAAAATCTTTTCTATCTTTTTTAAACATTCTAGCTAACTTATCAGCTACTTTTTTCGTAATATGCGAAGATATCTTTTTTACATTACCATCTGCCTGTAGATATGATCTAGAAACATTAAGCGGTATATCGGGTGAATCAATAACTCCATGTAATAGTGTTAAAAATTCAGGAACAATATTCTCTACATTATCTGTAATAAATACTTGATTACTATAGAGATTAATCTTATTTTTTTGAACTTCTAAATTATTCGTAAGTTTTGGGAAATAAAGTATACCGGTTAAGTTAAAAGGAAAATCAACATTTAAATGAATATGGAAAAGCGGTTCATTAAATTCCATTGGATATAATTCTCTATAGAATTCTTTATAATGATTATCTTTAAGGTTTGATGGTCTTTTGGTCCACGCTGGCGAAGTATTGTTGATAATATTATCAGATATCTGATCTATTTTTTCAACATTTCCATCCTTATCCTTTTTCCCTTTAGGGTCATCGATTTTTTCTGTTTTTGTACCGAATTTAATCTCAACCGGTAAGAACTTGCAGTATTTATTTAATATACCGCTCAATCTTGCTTCTTCTAAAAACTCTTTAGAATCTTCAGCAATATGAAGAATTATATCTGTCCCCTTTGTCTTTTTCTGAACCTCTTCCATTTTAAAACTTGGAGATCCATCACAAATCCACTTAACTGCCTTACTATTTGGTATTTGACTTTTTGTTACAATCTCAACCTCCTTTGCTACCATAAATGCAGAATAGAATCCTAAACCAAAATGACCTATAATTTGATTTTTATCGTCTTTATCTTTATATTTATTTACGAATTCTTCAGCACCTGAAAATGCAATCTGATTGATATATTTATCTAATTCCTTATCAGTCATTCCTATCCCATTATCTCTAATAGTTATTGTCTCACTTTCTTTATCAAGAATTACCTCTACTCTTAACTTACTTATATCTGCCTTTAACTCACCAACATTTTTAAGAGTTTTCATCTTCTGTGTCGCATCGACTGCATTTGAAACCAACTCTCTTAAGAAAATTTCATGATCTGAATAGAGAAATTTCTTAATTATTGGAAAGATGTTCTCAGTTTGAACGTTTATATTTCCTGTCTTTTTCATATTTATTTATTTTTTAAATAGATTATTATGCAAACAACATGCCTAAAGAAAAAAACTGACATTTTAACATAAAAATTTCATATACTGTTTTTATGACAGTATTTTGTCAGCTTTTTAAATCTTAATTATGACCTTTATTAACTAGGTAAACTCCAAAAGAAAGGGCGAAGATAGATATAGCAAAGTACAGCATCTCTAATGGTGTATTGTAGCCCATTGATTTCCCTAATACTTTTTCAAAGAAAGAGACAATTAAAACCATTATAATAACCTTGATAATCTTATTCTTTAACTCATCAAGATTTTCTATCTCTAAAATAGTTACAGCCTTATCCAATCTTGCTACATCTATTTTAGAGATAAAAAGCTCATAAAGTCCAAATCCAAAAATTAAAAGCACTACTCCTATTAAATATAGATCAACTGCGGTTATAATATCTAGTAACATTTCCTTATGGTCAGTAAATTCAGTAGTAATTGGGTTTTTTACAACTATAGCAGATATAATTTCATAACTACCTAGAATAAAAAGCGAGATACCAGCTAAAGTGCTAAATAAAACTCCTAGTATAACAATATATCGAGAGTTCCATAAAGCCCCTTCCCATACTCTCTCTATAAACGTTTGATTTTCCTCTTTCTTAATATTCGGCATATTTGTATTTTTAATATTACCCAAACTTAGTAAAATTATTGATATCTTAATCTAAATAACTAAGTTTACAAAATATGATTAAGTTAAAAGTTTTATTATTCTTTCTTATCTCTGTTTCTTTTTTGAATTTACATGCACAAAAAGTTAATGAATATAGTTTTTTAGGGACACTGCATTATGATAATAACATTATTAGTTTTTCTATAAAATTTACTGAGGATGACGGTGTTATTGAAGGAATTAGTATTACGAATATTGGAAATAATGATGAGACGGTTAATAATATTCATGGATTGTATTTTAAGAAAGATAAATCCCTACAAATTAGAGAATCTGAAATTCAAGTAACTAAGTCAAAAGAAGATATATCAAGTTTTTGTTTTGTTAATCTTAATTTAAAATTTAAAGGCTTATTTAAAAACAAATTAGAAGGGGATTTTACAGGATATCTTTCGGATGGATCACAATGTGCGCATGGAAAGGTTCTACTTTATTCAAAAAAGAAGATTGAAAAGAAAATGAAGAAATTAAATAGTGTTATTAATAAAAGACTAATTGATAATGATATTGTTTTACTAAAGAATGAACAAGAGATAACTTTTTCATGGCAAGATGATTACCTTACCTTATTTATATGGGATTCCAATCAAGAAGATAATGATGAAATTAATCTAATCATTAACGATGAGCTAATACTAGAAGAATATCAAATAAGAAATACTCCCAAAAAAGTTAGATATAAATTACAGAATGGTCTAAACACTTTAGTTATCTCAGCTTCTAATTTAGGTAAATTCCCTCCTAATACTTGTAATATAACATTTATTGATGCTAATCAAATTTACCCTATTGTTACGGAATTACAATTAAATGAAGAAATAACAATTAAAATAAGTAGATAATAATTTTTAAAGAGAAAAATATCCACTTGATGTATCAATACTTATAATATATAAGTAAATTGCTCTAAGAACTAAAAATATAACAATTGAAATAAGTATTAACAAGACAATACCTAGCACTGATAGCTCTCCAAAAGTTGGACCAAAGTATGTCTTACTTCCCCAAAAAGATGATGAATTTTTTTTAGTACAAGAAGAACAAGCGCAATTTGATAAATCAAAACCCTGACTCAATAATCTTTCATGATATTCTGTCATATCTTCATTTTTATCAGATGATTCTTTATCTTGAATTAAATTACCAGTATTTAAAGTATCATTAGTATGTGGAAAAGAGCCAAAAGATGCGTTGCTTATAAAATTTAATAAGACAAAAAATAAAATCCATACCAACTTATCTATTTGGAAGAAATTGTTAGGAGCAATCATATAGCGAATAAAATTAAATTAATTTTATTCATTATGCTGAGCATAGAAAGCTAGCTTTTAATCTCCGCAATATCATCTGCAATTCTATCCCACAAATATATTCTTTGCTTTAGAGCTTCTTCTGCTACTGAGATCGTCTCTTTTATTTTACTTTCATCATCATCGCATAGCTCGCTTATCATTTTCATGGCCATTGGACCATGCTCATCGCCATCAAGCTCAATGTGTCTTTCTAAATAATAAATCATCGGCTTATACGATGTATTATTAATTTGACTTGAACCAGTTAGTATCTCTATAAACATTTCAGCTATCATACCCTCTCTTCCAAAGGCAAAAGCAGAGGCAATCATATGATCTTTTTTTGTATCTATAATCTTAAAAGTAAAATCAACAAATTCTTTTATCACATTATCAGCGTTAACCAGATTCATTGCATCGTTAATAGCAGCTCCACCATTAATCGATTTAATAAACGATTCTATTGTTGAGGTATCTGAATCTATACTTCTCATAGCATCAATATACATGTCAAAGTGGCTTTTATATTTACCTTCAGAGTTTAAGTCCGTTTCTTCACCCAGTACAATTTCATTAATAAATCTTGCAGTATTCGAGTTTTTATTAGGAACCCAAGGAACTTTAGTACATGTTAAAGAATTTTGTAACGCTTTTAATAATGACATAAAATCCCAAACAGCAAATACATGATATTGGGTAAATCTCTTAACGTCTTCAATATCTTTGAGATGTTTATATAATCTATGATTGGTTAGCTTATCTTTTAAATGGGAGATCCTACCTTCTATTCTTTGTTCTAGATCCATTTTTTAGTTTGCTAAATTAGAAAAATCAATAATTTGATTGTGATTTTTTTCCAAATCTTTTCTCAAATATTTCAAATAATAAGAAATTAGTAAATAATAAACAAAAGCAATAAAAGAAATCTTCAATAGGAATAGTGAAACACCTAATTCCGATTATCTCTTGTGGATTATACCAAACTGGAGGTTCTTGAGTAATAATACCAGTAAGTATTCCATTTACAATTATAAAGGGTATTAACGATATTAATAAATATGTTCCAAAAAAATAACCAAACCATTTTTTATCAATTGATGATATATAAAAGAGAATTATTGAGCTATATATGAATACCGATAATGTATATGCATTCTCATAATAAATGATAGATAATATTATTAGCAATACTGCTATAAATCTAAATAACTTAACATTTCTTTTCATTTTTAAAACGTCGAATTTTTTAAAAGTAAAATAAGTAAACATGCAGCAAAACGGAATTACAAAGAAAAAGAGCACTTCTTCAATTGGCAGATTCATTATTAAGCTATCACCGTGATGTATTTCAGTAAATCCCCAAACTTTAATATCAGTGAAATAAATATCCCATAAAATAAAAAATAGAGATGTAATTGTAATTGATAAAAATGCAGAAGTAAAGCTTTTATCAAAACGTATTCTTGGATGGAATGAAAAGATAAAAGGTATTGATAAAGATATTAGTAAAAGCGTTAGATATAAACTCATTTTTTAAAGTACTTTAATGGTACGATTAGCATCCCAAAATTTGTACACCCTTCTTTTTTTAAGCTTTTATGGTGAACTTTATGAGCCATTCTAATAGCTTTAATATATTTACTATTTGTATTCTTTGGTGGTGGTATTCTACGATGAATAATAATCTCATGCACAACAAAATAAGCTAATCCATATAAAAGAATTCCTAATCCTATAAAGAAACCTATTGTAAATTCATGATAGCCAAAATATATTAATAGAATAGATGGTATTGCGAATATTAAAAAGAAGAAATCATTTTTTTGAAACCGATGATTCTTATTAACCACATGATGGTCTTCATGTAAATTCCATAATAAACCATGCATAATATATTTATGAGTTGCCCAAGCAACAAATTCCATAAAAAGAAAAGTACCAATTACAGTAAATACATTTACTAAAATTATCATATTATTCAACTTTTTTTAAAATAGACAAGATATATTCTTTAACATCTTCTCTTTCTTTATTAATATTATCAAATATAAAATCATAATCCTCTTTTATATTATCTGTATAGCCTAGAAATCTAGGGGCATTATTTTGGATATTGTATCTTAAAAATCTCATTTCAACCGAATCCATATTTTTATTAATCAGCTTGTCAAGCTCTGTTGATGCATTTTTAAATAACGAATATTTCTTTATTGGATTTTTTTCATGTTTTGATTTAAATAACATAGCTGAAAAAAAATATCCTTGTAATAAAGGATCGTTGTTACTATCTACAATATTTTTTGATAACTCATAAAGTTGATTACAAGCACTGTTATTAATAGGAGCCATTTTATATAAATCTCTTATTTCTGATATATATGAAGGTTCTATAGAATATAGCTCTGAGGATATTCTTTCATAAGAATCAGAAAATACATCAAAGGTGGTTAAAAATAATGCAATAATTAAAAGGTTTGTTTTCATATTAAATTACAATAATGTTTAAACTTAACTTTTAGCATTATAATGAATTTATTAAAATTATTAATCCTTATGCGTTTTTGTAAAATAACTTTAGAGGAAGTGGATCTTATCTTTTTAAATAGATTAAAATAATAGGAGTATGCTAAATACACACCACCTTTAACATCGTTAGGTAATTGCTTAATCCCATTTAATGCATTTGCAAAATCATATTCAATATTCTTTTCAATAATCTTTTTATCATTTTCATTAAAAGAATTAATTTCTATATCTGGAAAATAAACTCTACCTAAATTCTCTACATCATCCTTAATATCTCTTAGAAAATTAATTTTTTGAAATGCTGAACCAAGACTCATTGCAGATTTTTTTAATTTTAAATAATTATCTTGATTTCCTTTTACAAAAATTTTAAGACACATTAAGCCTACTACCTTAGCTGATCCATGAATATATTTCTCATAATCATGATTGTCATAACTTCTTTCTTTTAAATCCATCTCCATACTTTTAAAAAAGTCCTTAATTAATTGATGATCAATCTTATATATATTTACTGTTTTCTGAAAACTATTTAAAATGGGATTTAGGCTAATCCCTTCTTTTAAAGCACTGAATGTTTCATTTTTAAACTCAGCTAAAAGTTTTGATTTATTATACTTATGAAACGAATCAACAATTTCATCTGCAAATCTTACAAAACCATAAATATTATAAATAGGTGTGCGCATGTTTTTTCCCAACATCATGATTCCAGATGAAAAACTTGTACTATATTTTTCAGTAGTTAATTTACTACATTCATTTGAGATTTCATCAAACAAATCTTTCATAAACTAAATTTTTTTATAAAATTACATATAATCATCAGTCTAAAGTCGAATAGATTCAAAATCTTAATAAATATTTTGCGACAACTTCCCCTGAAATTAATGATGGGGGGACACCGGGTCCAGGAACGGTTAATTGGCCAGTAAAAAAAAGATTAGAAATATATTTATTTCTAATTCTTGGCTTTAGATTTGCAGTTTGTAACAAAGTATTTGCTAATCCATAAGCATTTCCTTTAAAAGCATTATAGTCGTTTTTAAAATCACTAATACAGTAACTTTTTTTATATACTATTTTACTTTTAATTTCATGTCCACAATATTTTTCTAGCCTTCCAATTATATTATCAAAATATTTATTTCTAAGTTCTTCATTATCTTTAAGCCCTGATGCTAATGGCATTAAAAGAAATAAATTCTCCATTTTATTTGGTGCTACTAACTTGTCGGTTTTTGACGGGCAGCATGCATAAAATAGAGGCTCAGTAGGCCATTTAGGATTTTTATATATTTCATCAGAATGTTTATCTAAATCATTATCAAAAAATAGATTATGATGTTCAAGCTTATCAATTTTTTTTTCAACACCAAGATAAAATAATAACGAGGAGGGTGACATAACCCTATTTTCCCAATATTTACTCGAATAGTTCCTATATTTTTTTGGTAGGATTTTTTGGTCAAAATGCTCATAATCTGCTGCGCAAATTGTATAATCAGATTGATAGCGCTTATTATCTGTAACAATCTCACTTATCATATTGTTTGTGAAATTAAAACTTTTAACTTCTTGGTTATTATAGAATTTAACACCTAATTCTTTGCATAGGGAAATCATTCCCTGGATAACCATTCCAAATCCACCAATTGGATAAAACGTTCCTTGCTTTAGTGCTGAGTAGCCCATTAAACTATATAGTGCGGGAATATCTTTTGCTGAAGCGCCAAGAAATAAAACTGGAAATTCTAATAGTTTTCTTAAAAATGGGTTTTTGAAATTTTTATGGATATGTTTTTGATATGAAGTGAAAAGGCTCATTCTACCAATATTTAATATTACATCTTTTTTTAATAATTCAAAGAATGACAATCCTGGTTGATATACTAATGAATTCATGCCTATATTATATTTAATTTCAGCATCAGAAATAAACTTAAGTAGCTTTCCAGAAGATCCTTTTTCATACTTCTCAAAAAGATCAATGACATTTGGCCATTCTTTAGGGATTTTCATGGAATGTTCATTATTAAAAATAATCTGAAAACCAGGATCTAATTTTTCTAACTTATAATAGTCCTCCGTGCTTCTTCCAAATTGTTTAAAGAAATTATCAAAAACATCAGGCATCCAATACCAGCTTGGGCCCATGTCGAAAACAAATCCATTATGTGAGAATTGCCTTGCTCTGCCACCAAAATCAGTATTTTTTTCAATTACACTAACATCTTTACCAGATTTTGCTAAAAAAGCTGCTGCACTCAAAGCTGAAAAACCGGATCCAATTACTGTATATTTATTTTTCATTTAACTTAAAATAATTTATATGACTTAATCCGTTTGATACATAGTCCGGGTCATGTGTTTTACCATTTGGCCTACCAGTATTATGTATGCGAAAACAATTTTCGTACTCTCCTTTTCTTAATCTATCACCATATTCTTCATTAATCCATTTTATTCCCCAATAAACTGAACTATCCCCTCTAATATCAGATATATTAATGTTTAAATGTAAGCATTTATAGCCCATCAATTGAAATGGGCCCCATGAGCTAGATAAGTTTATTAGAGCCTCATCAGAAGCATCAGATATATTTTTCTTAGTAATACCTTCATATTGCCCCCTCTCCCCTTTTCTTACCAAATCTAATCTTTTATATATATGCTTTTCAAATCTAGGTTTTATTTTTTTTCTTCCTGAGCATTCTAAAATTATAAGAGCTTTAAGGTAATGGGTTGGTAGGTCAAATTCTTTTGCAATTATATCTACCTCTTTGCCATAGTTTATCTCAGTAATTTTTCTAGTATCTAGGTAAAAGTTACAACTATAGATTGTTAATAGAAAAAATAGAAAGTGATTTAGATATTTCAAAATATAACTGATTCAACAAATAAGCCTAACAACATTATTAACAGCAAAAATATGACAAAACAATTAAATGGATATAAATTAAATCATAATCATTTTACATACCGAAGATACAATATGTAATAACGATTATTGATAATATAAATAATTACATTTATCTATTTTCCATATCTTTAGTGAAAAAATTATATGAAAATAATTATATATTATACATCCTTATTATTAATCTTATCAAGCTGCTCTAATTCAGTAAAGAAGAATCAATCAAATGATCAACCTTACTTAAATATTCATGATACTATTACAGAATCTAATTCCAAAGAATCACTTAGCTTTCATGAAGAGATAATTGATTCTAATGAATTTAATAGTAAGATCTTAGCAATTATGCAAACAAACGTTAATGTTAGATCCGGGGAATCCTTAGATAGTGAAAAAATAACAATGCTAAGTCAATTTGATGAAGTAGAGATATTATTAAGAGGGAAGGAGGAGTTGATAGATGGAAAAAAAGACTATTGGTATAAAATCCAAGTTGGTCCTGATGTGAGTGGGTATATTTTTGGGCATTTTACAAGTCTAAAACAGGAAGGAAGAATATCACAGGTACTAGAGTATCAAGGTAGTGAATTTGGAGATTTATTTCATATACTTTTTGGAGGTATTGACTTTGGGGATGCTAACAATAATTTTAGCGGATATAGTTTATTTGATGAAAATGATTTTACTCCTAACGAAAAATTCATAGGAAGGAAATTCGAGGTTTTAACCAATAATCTAATAGCAAGAAAATATTGTAATTATCCTGAAAATACTGATATCTGTATTGAAGAAATACCAACAATTGTGTCCCTAAAACTTCTTAAATAGAAATTAAGAACATTTACTATAATTGTGGATATATATTCCTTTTATGGTATCTATTTATATATGTTTTTTAAAAGGCATTCTTTGTTTCCACTTTTTTAATTTAATATCCATAAAAAGCTTCTTTAATAGAAAAGAGATTATAGAATTGTTAATCTTAACATATATAGAAGAGCTCTTTGGTGCTGCTCCAAAATTACTTTTATATTCATTAGCAGTTCTTCCAAATATTATTTTGGACTTTTTCTGAATAATTGCATTACTTATAGTTTCAAGAAGTATTCTTCCATATATTGATCTATCTTTATTTATCTTTTTATCAAATCCAACATAATAAGAATATAGATAATCATTTTCAGATATTTCAGTTGAAAACGCTATTAACTTATCATTTATATAATATCCGTAGACATTTACGAGTTTATTTCTCAACAATTCTATAATTACATTAATATTAAAGTCTGGACCGCTAAATTTTGAATCATTAACAATCTGATTAAAAAGTATTTGAAGCTCTTTTGTGCATGATTTTATTTCATCATAATTAAACTTTACGATGCTTATATCTGCACTATTTTTCCTTATATTATATATCTTTTTTCTGTATTTTGCTCTTAAATCACTTACATAATCATCTATTGACTTCCATTCCTTTCTTGTTTCTAAATACATATCTTCCTCAACATCTATTTTTATATACTCTTTCTTCTCAAAATGAGATAATTCTTTTGCCAGATAATCAGGAATAATTAAAATCAAATATTTCTTTTTTATTGTATTGATTAATGATTTTAGATTTATTTTCTTATCAGAACTAAAAGATGGTATATTAGTTAGGAATGTATTAGATAAATATAATACGCGTATTTTAACAAACTTGGAGATGAATATAATAAAACTATTATTTGAATAATTAATCAATTTATCTAATCTTAGATTAAAGATTTGAGCATATAATCTAAGTTCATTATTCATAATAAAAACGTGTTTTATCATTTTATTACTTGTTATGAAGCTTTTCAGAAAATTTAATCTTATAAAATAGGACATGTTATTAAACTTATCCCATTTAGAATTTATTCGATCTATATTATATGATACCTTATACAATCTATATTTCTGCTTTAAAATTTAATATTGATATATCTGGCATTATACCAACTCTTCCTGCATATCCCAAGTGACCAAGGCCTCTATTTACGTATATCATTTTATTGTTTTTTTTATATAAACCAGCCCAATTCTCATATCTATATTTGATAGGACTCCATTTAAATCCTGGGATTTCTATTCCAAACTGCATGCCATGAGTATGCCCAGATAATTGTAAGTCTATCTTATATTTACTTTTAAATACAACTTCCTTCCAATGCGATGGGTCATGTGATAAAAGAATTGTTGGTAGTTTATCATTTACATTCTTCATAGCTAGATCAAGATCCCCATCTTTTGTAAAACTTCCGGCTCCCCAATTTTCAACACCTACAAGATTAAACATATTACCTTTTCTTTTTATTATTCTCGACTCATTCATAAGAACTTCAAATCCCATCTGATTTTGAATTTCTACTATTTTTTTAAAGTTATCCTTCCATTTTCCAGACCCTCTTCTATATGGTGTATAGTCCCCATAATCATGATTTCCTAAAATTGAAAATTTTCCATCCTTAGCCTTGATTTTTCCTAAGGTTTCAATGTAAGGAATTGCTTCATGATAAAAATTATTTACTAGATCTCCAGTAAAAACAACAAGGTCAGCAGATTCTTCATTAATCATCTCAACTGCAGCGTTTAATTTATCAATACTATCAAAGCTACCCAGGTGCAAGTCTGATATTTGAATAATTTTGTAATTATCTAGATTCCAATTTTTTATAAATATATCAGTGTAATTTTTCTTGAAATTATACCTCCCCCATTTAATTCCTAATAATAAAGTTGTGGTTATTACCCCGCCAATTATTAATGCTGATTTTTTAAGAAATAATAATCTTCCTAAATCAAATGGTTCATTTTTGAATGAAAACGTATTTAAAATAATTTTAAAAAACCTAATTATATCGTCAATAATTAAAGGAGTAATTCCTATTATTTTAGCTGCAAAAAAGATAAAAAATACACTACTATGTATAGTGCTAATAGTAACATACTCTCCCTCTCGAGCTTTATTGACTAAATATATAATGCCAATATAGAACAATACACATAAAAGCCAATATATTATTTTATATGTATTTTGAAATGAAGATTCTTTTATAACTGATTCGGTGCCAAAATAGAAATATAAATCAATTATTAAGAAGAATATAACTACGAAAA
>MDSZ01121430.1_pt1 | contig 12882 bp, 11 predicted proteins | sample 811201 | NCBI WGS metagenome assembly MDSZ01 (sample SAMN05326647, study PRJNA326480) | marine metagenome | isolation source: seawater | place: Indian Ocean: North | collected 2010
ACATTCGATAGCGTTAAAATGAGATTAGATAGAGAGCAATCACTAAGTTATATGGAATTTAATTATATGATTTTACAAGCATATGATTTTTTAGAACTTAATAAAAAAAAAAATTGTTCCCTGCAAATTGGTGGTTCAGATCAATGGGGGAATATTGTTAATGGAGTTGAATTAATTAAGAGAAACTCAAATAAAAAAGTTTTTGGTTTAACAACTCCACTTATAACTCTTGCCTCAGGTGCCAAAATGGGAAAAACTACCGATGGAGCAATCTGGTTAGATAAAAAATTCTTAGCACCATATGATTATTGGCAATTCTGGAGAAATACAGATGATCGCGATGTAATTAAATTTTTAAAATATTTTACAGATATAGAAATTAATGAAATAGAAAATTTGAAGAATAAAAACATTAATGAACTCAAAATATTACTAGCTAACAAAACTACATCGATGCTTCATGGAGAGATTAATGCTAAAAAATCTGAGAAAGCAGCAAAAGAAGCTTTTTCAGAAAACTCATCTGGCACAAATCTTCCATCAATAAATATATATAGTTCAATTTTGAAAGAAAATATCAATATTATAGATTTAATAATAATTTCGAAACTTGAAAGTTCTAAAAGTGAAATTCGAAGACTGATCAAAGGTAATGCAATCAAAATCAACAATGAGATTGTAAATGATGAAAAATTGTTAATCAGTAATGCGTTATTTAATGATAACTTTCTAAAACTCTCTATTGGAAAAAAAAGACATCTAAAAATTATTTTGAATTAGTTTTTTTTAATTTTTTCTAAAGTTCTTGTTATAAATCTAGGGGTCAATGTTTTTATTGGATTTACAGTCGTTTCAAGTTTTTTTGGTGGTCCTTTGATTTTAAAACTTACACCAAAAACTCCTTCACCAGTTTTTTTTCCAACTAGAATTTTTCCTAATACAGGTATTGAACCAATTGCTTTATTTATTGTCGTTGCTGGAACTAAAGTGCCTCTAAGACTAATAGTCTTATTTTTTTCAACATATCCCTCCATCATTATAGAGATTGCAGGGCCAATTGCATAAATCTCATTAATCGTCATCAAATTTTCCTCATTTTGAAAATTCATTTCAAATTCGTCAAATCTTATACCCTCACCAGAAAGAATGTCGGCAATTCCTTGTAAAGATGCCAATGTTAATATTTTAGTTAAAGCCGGGACTTCTTTTAATTTAAAATCATAGATTTTTAAAGTTGAAATTGATTTATTGTTATTTTTGAGAGAATAAAAATCTAACATTCCATTTTCATAACCTTTTATGAATTTATATCTTTTAACGATAGGTTCTGCTTTATCTAAAAATAAAGTCGTAACTTTACCGGTAGAATCAGATTTAATCGTAAAATTAAATTTTTTGTTCTCTGAAAATAATGCATTTAAATTTCCTTCTGATATTTGATTTTTAAATATAGAAAGGTTTCCATTTAATTTTTTTATACTATTATCTTTATCAAGGTAAACATTACCAATATTCAATTTTAAATCAAAATTTTTACTTAAAATATCAAAATTTTTTTTATCATCTTTATTATTAAGTAAGTTTTCAATCAATTTATCGGCATTAAATGATTTACCTGATAGTAAATATTTACTTTTTACCTTTACAATATTTATTTCATTTTTAAAGTTATCAGAATCAAAATAATCTAAAATAATTTTCCGAAATTTTTTTATTCTTAAATCTTTATTAATTACTAAATCTTCAATTTTTATATTATTTTTTTTCTCTTTAAATGAAATTAAATTAAATTTGATATCCTTATTGCTAAAATAAGTCCCTTCAATTTTGAGATCTACTTTAGTATTTTCTTTTTTTTTATAATTAAGTAACTTTAGATCTATCGGATTATTTATAATATTTAGATTTGTCTGAAATTTATATTTTTTATTTTCTTTTAATATTGAATAATTTATTTGATCCTCATTTTCCTGTAATAAAATTTTTCCTTTTCCATTGATGGACAGTTTTTTTTTAACATAATCTATTTTCAGGCTATGATCATTAAGGTTAATTTCTTCTTTTGAATTTGGAAAAAATTCATATAAATTTAGATTATTAAATATTGAAAGGTTTATTAGATTAATTTCTGACGAAAGTTTCAATTCATCAATATCTAATTTTTTTCCTAATTTAAACGAAAACTTATTTTTTGACTCTAATTTAATTTTTTTAATATCTAATCCACCCAAATAAGATTTTAACAAAATTTTAATTTCATCTTTTTTTAAATCAATTTGTTTATTAGCAAAATCTCCACTTACAAAAAATTTATTATCAATTTTTTTTACAACTATTTCTTCGGATGTAGTAGGAATCTTATTAATTGAAGCGGTTATATTATATAATTTATATTCTTTATCTTTTATATCAAAAGCAAAATTTAATTTATTTAAATTATACCTATTTAAAAAACCAATTTTAGTATCTTTTACAAACCCTTTAATTCTATAATTGTTTTTAATTTTTCCATTATTGTCAAAATTAATTTCAATATCTGCTATCAAATATCCTTTTTTGATTAATTTTTCTAAAAAATAAAATTTAGTATCTTTTTTAAATGTTCTTAATATTGATATAAGATTTTGAACTTCTATTGAATTTGTAGAAATTAATAGATTGTTTAATAAAAATTCATTTTTTATAAAAGAGTTTATAGAAATTTGAGTTTGAATATTTTCAATCTCAATTATTTCATCTTTAAATTTTAAGTTTGATCCAATTGTTTTGGCTCTTATTTTAAATTCAAGTATATCTAATACTATTTTAATTTTTTTTAAATCAATTACCAAATCTTTATTTAAATTTTTTATTTGTTTAGATATTTGTGAATTAAATTTAGTCGTTTCAATTCCAAAAATACTAAGATAACCAATAAAAACTGAAGTAACAAAAAATAAAATTAATAAAGATTTATAAAAGATTATTTTCATTTTACTTTATAAAGAGACTGTTCTAAAAATTCATCTAAATCACCGTTCAAAACTTTATCAGGACTAGTGCTCTCAAAATTTGTTCTGTTGTCTTTTACAAGTCTGTAAGGCTGTAAAACGTATGATCTTATTTGATGGCCCCATCCAATTTCAGATTTTGAGGACTCTAAGCTTTGTGATTCTTTTTCTTTTTTATTTAATTCAAAATCATATAGTCTTGCTTTAAGCATATTCATACAAGTTTCTTTGTTCTTATGTTGTGATCTTTCATTTTGACATTGAACAACAATTTTAGAGGGTAAATGAGTTATTCTAACTGCACTATCAGTTGTATTCACATGCTGTCCACCTGCTCCGCTTGATCGATATGTATCAATTCTCAAATCCTTATCAAGAATTTCGATATTTATATTTTCATCAACTACAGGATAAACCCAAACACTAGCAAAACTGGTGTGCCTTCTAGCTCCAGAGTCAAAAGGTGAAATCCTAACTAATCTGTGAATTCCAGACTCTTTTTTTAACCAACCAAAAACGTAATGACCTTCAATCTTTATTGTTGATGATTTAATTCCAGCTTCGTCTCCTTTATGTTCACTTATCAAATTTGACTTAAATTTTTTGTTATCTGACCATTTTAAATACATTCTTCTAAGCATGTCAGCCCAATCTTGACTTTCTGTTCCTCCGGCTCCAGCGTGAATTTCTATATAACAATTTAAAAAATCAGCTTCATTTGATAAGAAACATTTAATCTCATTTTGTTTTACAAGTTTTCTCAGATCCTTAATATTGTCTAGAACCTCATTTTGTATACTTTCGTTATTTTCATCAGTTGCTAATGTATTTAAATCATCTAAATCTTTAAGTTTCTTAAATGAGCTATCTAAAGAATTTATCAAGTCCTCATATAATTTTTTCTCTTTTATTATTTTCTGTGAACTTGATCTATCCTGCCAAAAATTAGAATCAAGCATCCTCTTATTATGATTTTCTAATTTTGAGTAAATATTATTCTTTTCAAAGATACTCCTTAACTCTTTGATTTATTTTTTCTATTTCTTTTTTGTAATCAAGATATCTATAATCCATTAATAAAACTTTAATATATTATTTGAGTCTAATCTATCGTTATTTGAATATAATATTTTACCATTACTTACATTCATACTTTTATAAGCTTCTAAAATTGTATTTTTGGATGAGAATTTTGCTTTCTGTCCAGTTAATGGGTCAACAACCATCATGGTAATCTTATCAGCTACTTTAAATGGTCTTGCATCAGATTTCTTTACTGCAGATTGAATAAATTTACTAAAAACTGGTAGGGCAGTCTTTGAACCGGTTTCAAATTTTCCTAAAGGTGAAGGGTTATCCATGCCTACATAAACACCTACCACCAAGTTAGATGTGAATCCAACAAACCAAGCATCAGTATTTTCATTTGTAGTTCCAGTTTTACCTGCGATATTTAAATTCAACTTTCTAAGTTTTTTTCCAGTTCCTCTTTGAATTACACCCTCCAATATTGATGTAATTTGATAAGCTGTTTGAGAAGAGAATACTTGCTTATAATTATCTTCAATTTTTGGAAATTCCTTACCTGTAAATGAAATTTGATCGCAATTAATACATTTCCTTTTTTCATTATTTACAATTGTATTTCCTTCACTATCTTGAACTCGATCAATTAATATTGGTAAAACTAATTTTCCTCCATTAACGAAAGCTGAATAAGCAGAAGTTAATTTCAACAAAGTAGTTTCTGCAGATCCTAAAGATATTGATAATAATTCTTCCGGATTTTGATAAATGCCTAAATCTTTTGAAAAATTTGCAATCTTATCTATTCCTAGTTTCTGAGCAATCCTTACTGTCATTAAATTTCTAGATTTTTCTAACCCAACTCTTAATGTTGATGGTCCATAAAATTTTTTTCCATAATTTTCTGGCTTCCACATTTTTAAATCTGAACCCTGATCTAAAACTAAAGGAGCATCTAAAACTAATGATGATGGTGTAAAACTATTTTCTAAAGCCAATGCGTACACAAAAGGCTTGAAGGCTGATCCTGGCTGTCTTAATGCTTGGGTTGCTCTATTAAATTCACTATTTTTAAAACTAAAACCGCCACTTAAAGCAATTACCCTTCCGGTATAAGGGTCCATCACTACTATACCACCGTTTATTTTCGGCAATTGTCTTAAGCTAAAAAATTTATTTTTTATCTGTTCAACATATACTACATCACCTAATTTTAAAATTTCATCAAATTCCTTTTTGGTCCAAGAAATATCTTTGTATTCGATTGTCCCTTTTACTTTGTCTTTTGTTTCAATTTCTACAGAAAATTTATCTATCTTTTTAATAATAGCTATTTCCCAATTAATTGATTTTTCCAATTCATATTTCTTAAGTCCTTCATGCCATTTTTTATTATAAATTTTATTTGTAAGCGCACCACGCCATCCTTTTCTTTTATCGTATTTTATCAAGCCATCTCTAAGGGCATCATTAGCAATTTTTTGTAATTCTAAATTAATCGGTGTATTTATATTAAATCCTTGTTTATATACTTTTTCATACGAAAGCATTTCAATAATATTTTTTCTCACATCCTCGATATAATATTGAGCATCCTCTAAAAAAATTCTTTTTGTTTTTTTTAATTTGATTTTCTTTTTTTTTAATTTTTTATATTTATCAAAATCTATAAAATCATTATCTAATAAATTTTTTAATACTAAGTCTCTTCTAAATTTAGCTAATTCGATATTCCTATAAGGATTATATTTGCTTGGAGCTTTAGGTAAAGCGGCTAATAATGCTGCCTCCTCATAGTTAAGTTCTTTTATTGATTTATCAAAATATTCTAAACTAGCAGCTGCAACACCATAAGCTCCACTTCCTAAGTAAATTTGATTTAAATAAAGCTCCAATATCCTTTCTTTAGAAAGCGCTCTCTCGATTCTAAAAGCTAAAATAGCTTCTTTAATTTTTCTATTCAAACTTACTTCATTTGTTAAAAGAAAATTTTTTGCTACTTGTTGAGTTATAGTTGATGCACCCTCTAATCTTTTTGAGGTCAGAATATTTTTGATATTATTTATGGTTGCTCTTAAAACGCCTTTTGCATCAACTCCAGGGTGTGAAAAAAAGTTCTTATCTTCTGCTGATAAAAATGCATTAATCACATTCTGGGGTATCGAACTGTAAGGTATAAAAATCCTTTTTTCTTTTGAAAAATCTGCCACAAGATCGCCATTACCTGAGTAAACCTTGCTTGAAACAGGAGGTTTATAATTCTTTAAAAATTTATAATCTGGTATGTTGTTTGAAAAATTCCACAAAATTCCAAGAATAAAAATTGATAATATCAATGAAAAACTAACAAAACCAATAATTGTATTTTTTAAAACCTTGTTCATTTTGTTTCCATTATATACCGGAATTTGTTAAAGATAAGGCACTAGAAAAACAAAATTTAAAAATTTTTATTAAAATGAAACAATCAAAAAGCAAATTATGGAAAAAAATTTATACATTGATGCTTCGCATCCGAATGAAACTAGAGTTGTACTTAAATCTGATAACAATATTGAAGACTACGAGTACGAAGGTTTAAAAAATAGCCTAATAAAGAATAATATTTATCTTGGGAAAGTTAGTAGAATAGAACCTTCTCTACAAGCAGCATTTGTGGATTTTGGAAGAGAGAGACATGGTTTTTTGTCATTTAATGACATTCAATCTGATTATTATCAAATTCCAAAAAGTGATCTAGAAAAAATTAAAAAAGAGGAAGAAAGAGCTAGAGAAGAGCTTTCAAAAAAGGTTGAGGCTAAAGATGAAGAAAATTTAGCTGAAGGAAAGCTTGAAGTTGATGATCCTATAGAAATAAAAAAAATAGAAACTTCTGATAAAGAAAACTCTGACGAAGAAAAAGAGAAAAAAAATAAATCATATCCAAAATCTAAAAGATATAAAATACAAGAAGTAATTAAACCTAATCAGGTTATTCTTGTGCAAGTAATTAAAGATGAACGAGGACAAAAAGGTGCTGCACTTAGCACTTTTATATCAATTGCAGGTAAATATATTGTTTTAATGCCTAATACTCCTAAAGGTGGAGGAATTTCTAGGAAAATTTTTAATCCTGCAGATAGAAAAAAAGTAAGAACAATACTTAATGAAATAAAAATCCCAAAAGAAATGGGTCTCATAGTAAGAACGGCAGGAAGTAACAAAACCAAAAATGAAATTAATCATGATCTAGACACACTAATTAACACATGGAACTATATTAAAGATAATGCATTAAATTCTATTGCGCCGTCTTTAATTCATCAGGAAAGTGAAATTATAAAAAGAACATTAAGAGATATGTATGATGATAACACGAAAAATATAATTATTGAGGGTAATGAAGGATATAAAAAAGCTCAAAACTTTATGAAATTAATGATGCCTTCTCATGTTAAAAAAATTAAAAAATACAGAGGTAAAGTTCCTTTGTTTATAGAGCAAGATATAGAGCAAAAGTTAAATCAAATATTCGAGTCACAAATAAAACTTAGCTCCGGGGGTTATCTCGTTATAAATCCAACAGAGGCACTTGTGTCTATAGATATAAATTCGGGAAGCTCTATCAAGCAAAAAAATATTGAAAGTACTGCATTAGATACCAATCTTGAAGCAGCAGATGAAATTGCCCGACAAATTAAAATTAGAGATTTATCAGGTCTAATTATAATCGACTTTATTGACATGCTGAGTTATGGGAATAGAAGAATGGTTGAAAGAAGATTAAAAGAAAAATGTAGATCAGATAGAGCAAGAATTCAAATTGGGAGAATAAGTAATTTTGGTTTACTTGAAATGTCCAGACAGAGGTTAAGAGAAAGTGCTGTAAAGTGGAAAGTAGAATTAACTGACGAGTCTTTTGCTCAGAAATTATTGAAATTAGTCGAGTTAAAAGCTGTTCTAAATAAAGCCAAGTTTGTTGAATTAAAGGTTTGCAAAAAAATCTCTGATTTCTTAAAAGAAAATTTTGTTGATGATTTAACTTATTTTGAAAAAAAAAATAAAATGAAAATAGATATTGTCACAGATAATACTCTTATCATTCCAGAATATATAATTAATATTAAAAATAAATCGAAAAAAACTCTAGAATTAATCGAATATTTTGAAAAATTAAAAAATTTGGAACAACAAACTCATAACAATGCTCAAGTATTAGAATTTAAAGAAAAGAAAAAATTTAATAAAAAAAAGAATTATAGAAAAAAAAATTTTTATAAAAAAGCTAAATAATGCCCTCCTTTGGAGAAGAGGGACTGCCCATCAAAGTTTTTTGTATTCTTCCTGAGAGAAAAGATTGCCTTCCAGCTATAACTGCATTTTTAAAAGCTAAGGCCATGTTAAAAGGATTTTTTGCTTTTGCAATTGCTGTATTCACTAAAACTCCATCACATCCCAGTTCCATAGCAATAGTAGCATCGGAAGCTTGACCAAGTCCTGCATCGATTATCAACGGAAGTTTTGTTTGAGATCTTATAATTTTTATATTTACCCTATTTAAAATCCCTAAGCCCGAGCCTATTGGTGCAGCCAATGGCATTATCGCGTAAGCTCCTGCATTTTCTAATCTTTTAGCCATTAAGGGATCATCATTACAGTAAACCATAACTTTAAACCCTTCTTTAGTTAAAACTTCTGTAGATTTTAAAGTTTCTATCATTTCTGGAAATAAATTTTTTTTATCTCCTAAAACTTCAAGTTTAACTAATTTCCAACCTCCTATTTCTCTAGCTAATCTTAAAGTTCGTAATGCATCTTTTGAATTAAAACAACCAGCAGTATTAGGTAAGTAAGTTATTTTTTTTGGATCAATATAATCCATCAATAATGGTTTTTTTTTATCAACTATATTTACTCTTCTTACAGCGACAGTTACTATCTCGGCACCGGATATTTTTATTGCCTTGGCACATTCATTCATATTCTTATATTTGCCTGTTCCAACTATCAGTCGTGAATGAAATTTTTTTCCTGCTATAATAAATTTATCTTTCTTCATATTTATCCGCCCCCAATAAAGTGAACAATTTCAATTTTGTCATTTTTTTTAAGATATATTTTATTTAATTTTTTTTTGTCTAATATTTCATTATTCAATTCAATTGCTACTTTTCTTATAGGAATCTTTAATTTACTTATAAGATTTTGGACTTTCGTATCTATATCAATAACTTTAATTCTGCCATTTACTTTAATTTTTATTTTTTTTATTTTTTTCATCGTATATAAGAGATTGATGAGTAACAAAATTATTATTATCAATGGTCCAAATATTAATCTATTAGGTAAAAGAGAACAATCACAATATGGATCTATTACCTTTGAAAAGTTAAAAGAAAAGTGCTTCAATAAGTCAAAGGAATTAGATTTAGAGGTTGATTTTAAACAATCGAATATTGAAGGTGAAATAGTCAATATGATACAGGACTCTATAAAAAAATCTGACGGAATAATCATAAATGCAGCAGCATTTACTCATACATCTGTGGCTATAAGAGATGCCTTAAGTGTTTTTAAAAAACCTATTATTGAACTTCATATATCTAATATTTATAAAAGAGAGGAATTTAGACATAAATCATTAATAAGTGACGTAGTTACTGGTGGAATTTTTGGATTAGGTTCTGATGGTTATATTTTAGCCATAATTGCAATGCAAAAGATTTTAAAAAATGAAAATTGATAAAAAAATTATTAAAGAATTAAGTGATTATTTAGATGAATTTAATCTTACTGAATTAGAGTATACAGAAAAAGATACAAAAATTAAAGTTTCTAAAAATAATATATCAATCAACAATCAAACAACTAAAAACAATAGTCAATTATCCTCTTCTGAAATTTCTAAATCAACCAACAAAGTAACTTCAGGGATAGAGATAACCTCTCCAATAATTGGAACTGCTTATCACGCACCTGAACCTGGAGCCAAAAAATTTGTCGAAGTAGGAAAAAAAATAAAAAAGGGTGATACAGTAATGATAGTTGAAGCGATGAAAACTATGAATCACGTACCATCATCTGCTGACGGAGTTGTCAAAGAAATATGTGTTACTGATGGTCAGCCGGTTGAATTTGGACAAACAATTATCATACTAGAATAATGTTTAAAAAAATTTTAATTGCAAACCGTGGGGAAATTGCAGTTAGAATTATTAGAGCCTGTAAAGAATGGGGTATCTCAACAGTGGCTGTTCACTCTGATGTTGATAGAGATAGTATGCATGTTAAATTAGCTGATGAAAGTGTTTGTATTGGTTCCCATCAGCCAGCAAATAGTTATTTAAATATTCCAGCTTTATTATGTGCTATTGATTTGACTAATGCTGAAGCAGTACATCCTGGATATGGATTTTTATCTGAAAACGCTAGTTTTGCAAAAATGTTGGAAGAGAATAATATTAAATTTATAGGAGCTTCCTCAAAACACATAGAGATGATGGGAGATAAAATTCAAGCGAAAAAAATTGCTCAAGAAAACGGTTTACCCGTAATAGAGGGATCTGAAGGGGGAATTAATGATATAGCGCAAGCTAAAGATTTATGTAGAAAAATCGGATACCCTGTTTTGATTAAAGCTTCAGGAGGTGGTGGTGGAAAGGGAATGAAAATTGTTAAAAAAGAGAGTGAATTTGAAACACTTTTTTCTACGGCAAAGTCTGAGGCAAAAAAATATTTTGGAAATGACAAAGTATATATAGAAAAATTTTTTCAAAATCCAAGACATATTGAAGTTCAAATTCTTGCTGGAAAAAATAGAACTGTTCACTTACATGAGAGAGATTGCTCTGTTCAAAGAAGGCATCAAAAATTAATAGAAGAAACTCCTAGCCCAGTTTTAAATGATCAAATTAGAAAAGATCTTTTTGAAAAAACAGTAAATATGGTAAAAAAGATTGGCTATGAGGGTGCTGGTACAGTTGAATTCATTTATGAGGATGGAAAATTTTATTTTCTTGAAATGAATACAAGGGTTCAGGTTGAACATCCAGTTACTGAAATGGTGACTGGTATAGATATAATAAAAGAGCAAATTTGGATAGCTTTTTCAGGAGAAACTGCTTTAAAGCAGTCTGATATAAATCCTAGAGGACATGCTATTGAATGCAGAATTAATGCAGAGGATCCAAGTAAAAATTTTCAACCTTCTCCAGGGATAATAGGAATGTGTCATCAACCATCTGGTTTTAGAACAAGAGTTGATGGAGCAATATTTCAAGGATATAAAGTAACACCCTATTACGACAGCATGATATGTAAACTAATTTGTCATGGAAGAAATAGGATCGAAGCGATTCAAAGAATGAATAGATCATTAGATGAATTCGTAATAGAAGGTATTACTACAACTATTCCATTACATAAAAAACTTTTGAACCATAAAAAATTTATAAATTCAGACTTTAACGTGAGCTGGCTTGATAAAGAAAAGATAATTTAATAACAGCCTACCAACCAAATATCGTAGACGGGATGATCAAATGGTGTAATTGATGGACTCGAGGAAAACATCCAGTCATTAAATACAAATACATCGTCTTTATTTTTATTAGTTAAATCTTTAACTTGAATATAAGCTGTTATCTCTGGATTATCATCAAATTCAGAATTAGTGCATTTCATACTTCTAATTGAAAGATCTTTATATAAAAAATCTTCCCCATTAGTTAACTTGATAAGTTTATTTTTAGAGCTTATCTTATCTAATATTTTTAAATCTGTATTTCCTCCTTCTATAACATCTTTAGAATATAATTTAGATGCTAAAATCAAAAATAAGAAAAAAATATTTAAGATAAATAATTTTTTAACTTTTCCAAGATTTATATTTTTTTTCAATCGCACTTTTCTTATCTTTATTTGGGTAATATGCATCCTCAGTACCAGTAAGATTTGGCTGATGAGGTTTTTGCCATTCATACTTTTTTAATTCATGATTTTTTTCAATTTTATTACGAGTAAAATGCATCCAGGAATACCATTCTACAGGTATTTTTGATGCATCTATCTCATTTGCATAAATTACCCAACGTTTTCCTTTTTTACTCTCATAATACTTGTTGCCATAATTATCTTTACCAACAAAATTTCCAAAAAAAATAGTTTTTATTCTTGTTCCAATAGTGTCTTGATTCCACCAAATGAAAATTTTTTTAAAAAGTGTCAACATAAATAATTATAAATATTTCAATTCAAAATTGTATAAATTAAATTAGACTAAAATTTGAATTTGTATATAAATGAATCGATTCATTATTCAAATTAATTTTAAAAATTGGGGTCAAATGGCAAAATATTTAGTTGAGACGTATTATACTTGTACGTTTAAGGTAAATCATTATTTAGATAATGTTAATGAGGCTGAGCTTAAGAATCTTGAAAAGAGGGATGATGGTAAATTTGAGATTTTAGACGTGAAGCTTGACAATAGAAAAACAAAAAATCTTGATCCAAGTGTTAAAAAAACTTTAGAAAATAATAAAATTGATCTTGTTACAGATAATAAAAATGCAACTAAAAAAAATTTAGAAAATCTAATTAACCCTAACGTTAATGGTTCCGAAAAATCAGGAAAAAGATTCAGTATGCCCGATAGGAGAAAAGGATACATTCAAAAGGCTACAATTGGTGACCATAAAGTATACCTTCATACTGGTGAATATGAAGATGGCAAAATTGGTGAGATTTTTATTGATACCAGTAAAGAAGGAGAGTTGGTTAAGGCTTTAATGAATAATTTTGCAATAGCTGTATCTTTAGGATTACAATATGGTGTGCCACTTGATGAATTTATAAGTGCATTTGTAGGAACAAAATTTGAGCCTTC
>MDSZ01196240.1_pt1 | contig 12882 bp, 18 predicted proteins | sample 811201 | NCBI WGS metagenome assembly MDSZ01 (sample SAMN05326647, study PRJNA326480) | marine metagenome | isolation source: seawater | place: Indian Ocean: North | collected 2010
AAGAAAGTAGTTAGCCATATAAATACCAACACAATCCCATGCTTTTGATTTATCTTTGTCACTCATTCCTGCATTTGCAGAAGTAAAAATGAAAAAAGATAAAATTATAATAATTTTTTTCATAGAACCTCTAGGTTAAATAATATTAATATAAAAATGTAACTGTTTTGTTACATGCCTGGTATGCGTTACTATAGCCAGCTAGGAATTGGAAGGTTTTTTTCCTTTAAGAATGATTTATTAAACATCTTTGAGTTGTATTTATCAGATTTATCGCAAAGAATTGTTACAATTGTTTTACCTGGGCCAAGTTCCTTTCCTAACCTGATAGCACCTGCAATATTTATTCCACAACTTGTGCCTAGACTTAATCCCTCATTTTGGATTAAATCGTAGAGAATAGGTAGAGCTTCGTGATCATCGATGGAATATGCATCATCAATTTTTGCATTTTCAAAATTTTTTGTAATACGACTTGAACCAATACCCTCAGTGATTGACCCTCCTTCTGCTTTTAGTTGTCCATTTTTAATAAAATTATAAAGTGCCGAACCTTTTGGATCAGAAAGAAATATTTTTATATCCTTATTTTTTTCTTTTAAAGCATTACTTACTCCGGAAATAGTTCCTCCAGTTCCTGATGAACATATAAAACCATCAACCTTACCATCAGTTTGTTCCCAGATTTCTTTTCCTGTCCCTTCATAATGGCCCTTTGCATTAGCAGTATTATCAAATTGATTTGCCCATACCACTCCGTTATTATTTGAAGGTCTTAATTCATCAGCTAAGCGTCCAGCAATTTTTACAAAATTATTTTCATCTTTATAAGGTTTGGCTGGAACTAATCTCAGTTCTGCTCCTAAATTTCTGATTGTATCTTTTTTTTCCTGAGTTTGATTATCATTCATAACTATAATAGTTTTGTAACCTAAAGAATTACCTATCAAACCCAATCCAATACCAGTATTACCTGCAGTTCCCTCTACTACAATACCACCTTTAGAAATTAATTTTTTTTCTTGTGCATCTTTAAGCAATGCGAGCGCGGCCCTGTCTTTTACAGAACCACCTGGGTTCATGAATTCAGCCTTTCCATAAATATTACATCCTGTAATCTCAGAAGCAGCTCTCAGCTTGATTAAAGGGGTGTTTCCGATTGAGTCTACAAAAGTATTTCTAATATAAGACATTAATTTTCTTTATCAGTTACAGCGTAAGGTTTGAATCCTTTAGTAGCATCACCAACTCTTTTAGCAGGTATACCAACCATTATAGACATTTCTGGGACATCTTTTGTGACAACTGCGTTAGCACCAATCAAAGAATTTTTTCCAACAACCACTGGACCTAATATTTGTGCTCCAGAACCCACAACCACATTTTCTTGTAAAGTTGGGTGTCTTTTTAAATTTCTCTGGTCATTAGCATTAATACTGGGTGATATACCACCCAATGTTACATTGTGATATATGGTTACGTTATCTCCTATTTCAGAAGTCTCTCCTATAACAACACCCATACCGTGATCAATAAATAAATTTTTTCCAATCTTTGCCTTGGGATGAATTTCAATTCCTGTTAGGAATCTTGAAAATTGTGAAATCATTCTTGCGATTAAATCAAATTTTGCAATTGCAAAAAAATTAGCAATTTTATGAAAAAAAATTGCTTTGACGCCAGGATAGGTCAGAATCAAACTTAATTTTGATTTTGCAGCTGGATCTCTATCTATAATTGATTGTAAAAAATTATCCATCAATTGCCATATAGTAGTTTTATCTAAAATTTAAATAGTTTTAATTTGGTCTAATGTCACTCCTTTGACATTAGCGGGTATAGCAATATCCATCATCTTAGGATTTGAGAGATTTAGGTTATTCATGATATCTGCATATTCATTAGCAGAGCCGACTTGTAGTCTTGGGTTATTCTCTCTTTCATTTTGGATTGTTGATGATCTTTTACCATTATAATCATGAGCAGGATAAATTAAGGTTTGGTTTGGTAGTTTTAATATTTTATTAAAAATAGAGTCGTAAGATTGATATGGGTCTCCATTTTGAAAATCAGTTCTTCCTGTGCCATTAATAAGCAAAGTATCACCAGTAAATATACGATCTTTCATTAAAAAACTATAAGAACAATCAGTATGACCAGGTGTATAAATTGCTTTAAAATTAATTTTATCAATTTTAATACTATCGTTTTCTTTTACCTTTAAATCTATTACCTCAGATTTAGACCTTTCCCCCATTATTCTTGTACAGTTGGTTCTTTTATTTAATTCATTTAAAGCAGTAATATGATCTGCATGAATATGAGTATCTATTACTTTGACAAGTTTTAAATTTAATTCCGCAAGCAAACTAATGTAATCATCTATATTTTCTAATACAGGGTCAATGATAAGCGCTTCTCTTCCCTTATCGCTTGCAATCAAGTAAGTATAAGTTGAAGATTTATTATCAAAAAGTTGTTTAAATATCATACAATTTTCATATTATTACAAAAGTTTGCATAGCAAATCAATCTTGCATATAATTTTTATATAGAAATAGGAGGTTTAATGAGTTTAAAAATAAATAGTATAGCTCCAGATTTTAAAGCTAAGACACAACTAGGGGATATATCATTCCATGAGTGGTTAGGTGACAGTTGGGGCGTTTTGTTTTCACATCCAAAAGATTTTACTCCAGTATGTACAACCGAATTGGGCTCCTTAGCAAAAATGAAACCAGAATTTGATAAACGAAATGTAAAAGTTATAGGTTTGAGTGTTGATCCGGTATCTGATCATGTAAAATGGCTAGAGGATATTAAAGATGTTACTGGAAATAAACCAGGCTATCCAATAATAGCAGATGAAAATTTGGAGGTTGCAAAACTTTATAACATGCTTGAAGGAGATGCTGGAGTTACTTCAATGGGGAGAACTGCGGTAGATAATCAAACAGTAAGAACAGTTTTTATAATCAGACCGGACAAAAGAATTGGTCTTTTTTTAACTTATCCAATGGCTACTGGTAGAAATTTCATGGAGCTTTTAAGAGCGATAGACTCCATGCAATTAACTGCAAAACATAAAGTTGCTACACCAGCAGATTGGAAAAAAGGTGAGGAAGTAATTATTGTTCCTGCAGTAAAGGATGATGAGGCTAAAAAGTTATTTCCAGATGGATGGAATGCTGTAAAGCCATATTTAAGAAAAGTACCAGATCCTTCAAAATAGATTGAATAAAAAAGATTTAGACCAGCAAGCTCAGCACTGGGAAAATAGTTTCTCAAGCAAGCCTGAGATGTTTGGTTTAGATCCAAGTGAAGCTGCAAGACACGCAAAAAAAATATTTGAAAATCAAAAAGTTAAAAACTTTTTAAATAGAAAAAAAATCGATATTCTTGAATTGGGCGCTGGTTTAGGAAGAGATACAACTTATTTTGCATCTAATTCAAACCTAATTCAAGTTACAGCCTTAGATTATAGCCCTGAAGCAATAAAAATGATTAATAAAAAAAAAATAAATTATTATTCTGACCCAACGATGATGGGTAGTAGATCTGCTGCAGATAAAATTACCACAAAAGTTTGGGATGTACGGAATGGAATTCCTTACGAGAATAATTCTTTTGATGGTTGCTTTTCCCACATGCTTTACTGTATGGCCTTAACTACATCAGAAATTATTAAGCTTAATCAAGAGGTTCACAGAGTTTTAAAGCCCGATGGGATTAATATTTTTACTGCCAGGCATACTGGTGATGGTGATTATAAAAAAGGAAAGCATATCGGAGAAGATTTATATCAAAATGATGGATTTATTGTTCATTTTTTTAGCAAAGAAAAGATAGGACAAATTTCTAAAGGATTTAAGGTCGAGGATATTTTTGAATTACATGAAGGAAGTTTTCCAAGAAAGCTTTTTGTTGTTACTTTAAGAAAAAAAAAGGAATGGAATTTTTAATTCTTGGTTTTTTTATGGGATTAAGTTTAATTCTTGCTATTGGAGCTCAAAATATTTTTGTTATTGAGCAAGGCTTAAAAAATCAATATGTATTTTTAGTCTGTTTAGTTTGTTCTTTGTCTGATTTATTATTAATTTTTCTTGGTATTATATTGTTCCACTATTTTCAAAAATATTTTAATACACCTATAGAAATTTTATTAAATGTTCTATTAATAATTTTTTTGATTTTTTTTATCTATTCAAAAATTAAAGTTTATAAAAAAAGTACTAATTTTGATAATGATTTAAAAGAAACCACTCGATTTAAAATTTTTTTAAAAACGCTTGGCTTTACTTATCTTAATGCACATGTTTATTCAGACACAGTTTTTTTTCTGGGTAATTTTTCAAAAAATTTTCTATTAGATGAAAAAATATATTTTGGCATAGGTGCGTCCACTGCATCGTTTATTTTTTTTTTCTTTCTTGGCTATTTGTCGAATTATTTATCTAAATATGCTCAAAAAAGAAATACATGGGGATCTATTAACTTATTTATAATTAGCTTCATGTCATTACTGACAATTTATATGATTAAGGAGACATTATATCTTCTCTAAAAGTAAAATATATAGGGACAATAATGTTGATTGTTAAAATTGGTTAAAGCAACTAATTTAGCATTACAATTATGAATAGAAAAAGTTTTTTAAAATTACTTAGTTTTTCTTGTTTATTTTTTTTATCATTACCATACAAACTTTTAAGTTCAGCAACAAAAAAAATTCTAAATCCAGAACTTTCTGAAGCTCAAAAAAACATAATGTTTAATGAAGGGACAGAAAAACCTTTTTCTAGCAATTTACTTAAAGAAAAAAGAAAAGGATTTTATCATTGTGCTAATTGTGGAGCTAAATTATTTTCATCAACTGCAAAATTTGATAGTGGCACTGGATGGCCATCATTTTCAGAGGCACTTCCAGGAGCTTTTAAAACTAAAGTAGATTATTCTTTTGGAATGAGGAGGATAGAGTATCATTGTGCTAATTGTGGTGCTCACCATGGACATGTATTTGACGACGGTCCCAGTGCTACAGGCAAGAGATTTTGCAACAATGGACTGTGTTTAATTTTTAAACCTGAAAATTAATTAAAAGAGCCCCTCAATTTCTCCATCACTATTTAATTTGATTGAATCAGCAGCCGGGATTTTCGGTAAACCAGGCATCGTCATGATAGACCCACAAATTACAACAATGAATTCAGCACCAGATGAAAGTCTAACTTCTCTAATTGGCAATTCATGACCTATTGGAGCTCCTTTTAATTTTGGATCAGTAGAAAAACTATATTGGGTTTTTGCGACACAAATTGGTAAGTTTTCATAACCATTTTTTTGAAAAATTTCTAATTGATTTTTTACTTCAGGATCTAAAATTATTTTATCTGCCCTGTAAATTTCTTTTGCTATAGTCTCAATTTTTTTAATTAAAGGTATATTACTTTCATATAGATATTTAAAATTTGTCTTTTTTTCCTCACACAATTTTGAAACATGTGCTGCCAAATCTTTTGTGCCCTCTCCTCCATTAGCCCAATGTGTACTTAGATGGGCTTTAATTCCTAAATCCTCACAAAATTTTAATAATAATTCTATTTCTTTATTTGTGTCTTTTATAAAATGATTTATAGAAACTGTTACGGGCAAACCAAACTTCTTAATATTTTCTACATGTCTTTGTAGATTAATGAGACCTTTTTTAAGAGAATCAAGGTTCTCTTTTCCTAAGTCATCTTTCTCAACACCTCCGTGCATTTTCAAAGCCCTGATAGTTGCTACAATTACAACACAATTTGGTTTAAGATTCGATTTTCTACATTTTATATTTAAAAACTTTTCTGCTCCTAAATCTGCTCCAAAACCAGCTTCGGTTACGACGTAATCAGCAAGTTTTAATGCTGCCTTAGTTGCAATAATTGAGTTACATCCATGTGCAATATTTGCAAAAGGTCCACCATGAATTATTGCAGGGTTATTTTCAAGTGTTTGAGTAATATTAGGTCTAATAGCTTCTTTAAGTAAAACAGTCATTGGACCATGTGCATTAAGATCTTTCGCGAAAATCGGCTTACCTTGTTTTGAGTATGCAATTGTAATATTTCCTATTTTTTTTTCTAAATCTTCAAGGTCATTAGCTAAACAAAAAATAGCCATAACTTCTGATGCAACCGTAATATCAAATCCATCTTCTCTTGGTGAAACTTTGGAGCTTTTCATTAAATTTATTTTAACAGACCTAAGTGATCTATCATTCATATCTAAAACTCTTTTCCAAACAATTTTATCAGGATCAATATCTAACTTATTTCCCCAGTAAATATGGTTATCTATTAAAGCTGAAAGAAGATTGTGAGCAGAAGTAATTGCATGAAAATCACCAGTGAAATGTAAATTTATCTGTTCCATAGGAACTACTTGAGCAAATCCACCACCGGCGGCACCACCCTTCATACCAAATGAAGGTCCAAGACTTGGTTCTCTTAAACAGACAATAGATTTTTTACCTATTTTGTTCAAACCATCATTTAAACCAACAGAGGTCGTGGTTTTGCCTTCACCAGCAGGTGTTGGTGTAATTGCAGTTACTAATATTAGCTTTCCATTAGGCTTATCTTTTAATGTGTCTAAATATTCTAAATTAATTTTGGCAATATGTCTTCCCATTGGACTGAATGCGAAAGTTTCATCTGGCACATCAACTTTAGCTAAAATATCTTTAATGGGCTGCATTTTAGCTTCTCTTGCTATTTGGATATCTGATTTTATTTCACTCATTAAAAAAATTTAAAGTAAAGGATAAATATCGTTTTTTCAAGAGCCTGAGCATATATAAAAAGTAAATTTAATTAAAAAATTGAATTATAATTAAATTGTTAATCATTTTTCTCTTGTTGCAATATAGACACCGATTGTAGTTATTAAAAAACCCATTAAATCTAAACGTGTTAAAGACTCATCTAAAAAAAGCCAAGCCATTAGAGCAGAAGTAGAAGGTATTAAAAAAAATACAGAAACAGTTTTGCTTGCTGAATTCTTTTTTATCAAAAACATTAAAATTGTAAAAGCTCCGAATGAAACTAAAAATACTTGATGGCTCATTGCAATTAAAAAAGTTTTTGAAAAATTTATATATGGCTCTGAAAAAAATATCACCATTACTAAATGAAATAAACATCCACCAATTGCTTGATATAGATTGCTTACTGGCAATGGTAAGTTTAAACTTATTTTTTTTTGCCAAATAGTAGAACTTGTAATAGCAATTAAAGCTATTATGGTTGAAATTAAGCCGAGAATAGGAATTTTTGAACCAAGATCCCATCCCAAAACTATTACTGCTCCCACAAAACCCAAAAAAATTCCACTCCATTGTCTTAACGAGACTCTTTCTCCTAAAATTGGTCCACACAAAATGTTTGTTAATATAGGTTGAAGTGTGACTATTAGAGCTGCAATCCCAGTAGGCATGCCGATTGAAATGGAGTAAAAAACACCTCCCAGATACAATCCATGAAATAAGACACCGCTGACTAAAGACTCTATTAAATTTTTTTTTTTAATTAAAATGGATAATTTTGAATATATAGAAAATAAATAAAAGCCTACTGCTACAAAAAAAAATCTAAATGCTAAAGCAGCAAATGGATCACTATTATCAACAATAGGCTTTGTTGTGATGAAAGCAGATGACCAAAGTAAAACAAATATTATAGGAAATATTTTTACCATTTTAAGTTTTACAAATATTCAATATTAATAATTCATTTTGCTTAGTTTCTTTACACCATAACTCGTAACTTTCACAGAGTCGCCAAAGATGATCAAAAGCTCTTCTTGAAACATCAAGAGAAGTATTATTTTTGGTGTAATACAGATCTGGGAATTTGATTAATTGTTTAATCATCAAATCCTTTTGGATTTTAAGTAAATTTATTGTCTCTTCTGGAATCTTTTTTTTAGTTTTTTTATCTACAAAACCATTCTCTTTCAAATCTCTCAGCCAATCATCATGATATTCACCACGGCTAATTTCATTATATCTTTTCGTTTCGATAAATGCATTAATTGCATCTTCATTTGAAAAATTGGGATTTTTTTTTTTGATTTGGCAAATATCAGAGTAAATAGTTTCAGCAACATATAGAACATATGGTCTTTCTATAGGCTTCATTATCTATCTGTTATATCTTCTCATAGCAGATTGAGCCAAAATTAAATTTGGATCTAAAAATAATTTAGAAGTTTTAATTTCTTTAAATGATCTAAAAGCAAAAATAGCTATTGGTAGCTCCGTGCAACCCAAAATAATTTTTTTACATTTTTTTTTGATTAAATATTTAATAGCTGGCTGTATGATTTTACTCGCTTTTTTGACATTACCCATTTTTACAAATTTAATTGCTTTATTTACCGAATTTCTTTGCAAGATTGGGCTTGGAGATATTAAAACATAATCTTGATCAAAATATTTGTTATAAACTCCAGTTTTTAAGGTTCCTTCAGTCGCCAATAAACCTATTGAAGAATTCTTTTTACATTTTTTAATTGTGTGTTTGAAAACTTCTTTAGGCATATTTATAAAAGGTAAATTAATTTTTTTCTTAAGATCATCATACCAATAGTGAGCTGTATTACATGGTATAACTATAAACTTACAGTTGCTTTTCCTGAGCAATTGACAACCTTTAAGTAAACTTTTAAGAACTATTTTATATTTCTTATTTTTATATGACTTATCTAATATTTTACTAGTATGTACACCAATAGACTCTGGGCGACCTGGAATATTAGATTTATTATATAAAATAAATAGTGGATATTCTTGGTCAATTTTACCTCGATTTAAAACAGCAAGCTTGTTACAAAAATCAAGACCAGCTTGTGTTCCCATTCCTCCAAGAATACCAATCATAATATTAATATTTTAATAAAATATTGGCTAAAAAAAGGTATGTAAATTCTCTATCTAAGAATTTAAATTATTTTAGCCAATAAATTATTAATGAAAATTATGCAGTTTTAAGATTAACTGCTGAAGGACCTTTGGGACCATCTTCAACATCGAAAGTCAAAGCTTGACCTTCGTTTAAACCATTCATACCCGCGTCTCTAACAGCAGAGACATGTACGAACACATCTTTTTCTTTATCATCACGCTCAATAAAACCAAAACCTTTAGTTGGATTGAACCATTTTACTTTTCCTTGTAGACTCATATTTTTTCTTATTATTTGTTAGTTAATTAATTACTTAAAATTAAGTAATCTGATCTTTCTTTAGAATTTATTGGGTTTTGTCAACAAAATTAAAGATTTTATCAAATTTTTATCTCAATCGTGGTTTATAAACTTAGTTAAATAAATTGAATTTATGTCTTCTTTATAATGGGCAAAAGGTTTACAAGGCTTAAAATTACATTTTTTAAAGAGTTTTCTAGCAGGATTAAAGAATGCCCCTGCTCCTGTTTCAATACTTAATCTTTTCACATTAAGCTTCCTGGCCTTATTGATAAGATGTTCGATAATTTTTATACCATATCCTTTTTTTCTAAATCTATCGTGTACTCGAATAGATTTAAATTCACCATGCTCATCACTAAGTAATTTTAAAGCTCCACAACCAATAAGTTTTTCATTCTCCCACAAACTCCAAAATTTAATCGAACTTTCTTTTAAACCAGGTATATCTAATACGTGTGCACTTCCCTCTGGTGAAGCAGCTCTTAATTCAATGAAATGTTTTTTTAAAAGATTATTGACTTCCAAATTATCAAAATTTCCCTCAATTGATGTAATCATTTATATCAAAGTTGTTATATGACCCATTTTTCTCTTAGTTTTGACCTCTCTTTTAAGGTAATCAAAAAAAAATTCATTCTGTTTTAGACTTAAATTTTCTCTGTAAGGTAAAATTTGATTTCCAATTAAATTTACCATTTTTGCATTTGATAATTTTTTTAATTCTATTTTTTCAAGTGAGCAAATAGCTCTTATGTGGTTTTCAAATTGACTTACATTATATGCATTGATGGTTAAATGACCAGAATTGTGAACTCTAGGTGCAATTTCATTCACATATAGATTATCATTTCTGTCAATAAAAAATTCAACACATAATGTACCAACAAATTTTAATTCTTCTGCAATGGTAGTTGCCCATTCTTTAGACAGATTAAATATTTTTTCATTTATCTGAGCTGGTATTTGAGAATATTTTAATATTTGTTCCTCGTGAGTATTTTCGATAGGCTCATAAATTTCATAGCTGTTATTTCCAAATCTAGTAATAATAACTGATATTTCTTTTTTAAGTTTTACAATTTTTTCTAAAATGTATTCTTTTGAAAAATCAATATTTAGTAAATTTAAATCTTCCATTTTGTTTATGGGATATTGGCCCTTACCATCGTAACCCATTGTAGTTGTTTTAAGTATGCCCGGAAAAAAATCCTCTAAAGTTTCTAAATCAGATTTTTTCTCTATAGATACATATCTTGTAGTTCTAATATTTAACTTATTGATAAAATCTTTTTCCGCTAGTCGATGTTGGATAAGTCTGTTTACAGATGGTTTTGGTAAAACTTTTTTTGATTTATTCATCTCATTTAAAGTATCGTAAGGAATATTTTCGAATTCAAATGTAATTACATCAACTTTACTAACAAATTCTTTAATCTTTATTTTATCATTATATTTTGCAAATATAAACTCATCTGAGAAATTTTGTGCAGGTGCATCTATATCGTCACAAAAAACTATAGTTTTTATATTTAATTTTTTTGCAGCTTGACAAAGTAAGCTACCTAATTGACCACCACCTATGATACCTAATTTCATTACTTGATAATATTTACTTGGGCTTCTTTTTAACAGATTTAGTTTGAGATAAACGCCACTTATTAAGTTTTTTTTTTACTTTATGGTCATGATTTGCAATAATTGATGCTGCGAGTAGTCCTGCATTAATCGCCCCATCTTCTCCGATAGCTAGGGTGCCTACCGGTATTCCTTTAGGCATTTGAGCAATGGAGAGTAAACTATCAATGCCTTTTAACTTTTTACTCTCTATGGGCACACCCAAAACTGGAAGTGACGTGAGCGCTGAAATCATTCCAGGAAGATGAGCTGATCCACCTGCTCCAGCTATTATTACCCCGATTTTATTTCTTAACGCAGATATAGCATAATCGTACATTCTTTGTGGCGTTCTGTGAGCTGATATTATTTTGGTTTCAAATTTAATACCCATTATTTTCAAAACCTTAATGGTTAATTTCATCGTTTTGTAGTCAGACTGACTTCCCATAATCACAGAAACTTTGAGATTTTTATTTTTATTCATGATTTATTTTCATATAATTATTATTTCAATACAATAAGTCATGACTGAAAATAAAGAAATAAAAAAAAAAGTTTTTGATGAATTAAATGATATTTGCTCTGAATGTAAAAAAGAACATAAGAGTGTTTCACAAAATCTTATATTGATAGGATTTAAAATTTGTGAGTCTTGCAGAATTTCGAAAACAATATTTCCAGTTTAGATGTGATTAACTGGCATCATATTCATTCTGCTCATTACAAACGATATTGATAGAAACGCAATAATTAAAAAGGATAGGAATACAATACCAAAAGATTTTAAGTTTGATTTTAAGTTTAATATTTGTTTAATTGAAATTATCAAAGCAGCAAAAATCCAAAATTGTGTAAGGAAAATAATAGGTATCATCAATTCTGGAGTGACAGCAAAAAATCTTAATAGTCCTGGAGCATGAGCATAACCAACCGCAGTCAAAACTTTTTTAAATGGAACTTTAGTTTGTTTATCTGGAAAAAGTTTTACACCAATTACATAAATAAAAATGGCCCAAACAAACCATGTAAGGATCGCAGTTAAACCAGACATGCCTATTGCAGTTTTCATAATTGTATTAGCAGCAACAGCTCCAGCTACTCCATCTAAAATCATTATCAATCCTGCAAAATATATTGATGCCTCACCAAAATTTCTATTATCAGTATAAAGAGATTTATCTAACTTAATGGACTTAAATACAATATTAAGAAATTCACCAAACATTTATTTTTTTTTATTTTTTTGTTCTTTATAAGAAACAATTAATGGAAAGATTAATAAAGCAATAGCTATGATAATGCAAATAGCTATTAAAAATCCTTTAGTCATGATCTCCTATGTGAGGAGTATATATTTTCAACCTTTAACTACTTCTCTAGTATTTGCGTTATAAGACTCTTTAAACGGTATGTCTACTGTTACAGCATCCACAGGTTTACCTGGAGTTTCAGAGTATTTTTCAGGTAGGTGAACTTTAAATTTAGTTCCAACTTTATTTTTAGGAAAACCATTAGGATTTAAACTTCCATCAAAAGGAACATATCCCATTGCTATATTTATTTTTTTTTCTGGATGATACCAAGGAGAGGTTAAAAAACCTATTGGTTCACCACCATTTTCACTCGATACAAGCCAAAAATCTGGAGCATAATCTTCTATTGGTTTTCCACCAAGTTCAAACCCAACAAGTTGTAGTTTGTATGGTTTTTTACCAGCTTTTATATCTTTACCCATTTTTTCTAAAACTTCTTTACCAACGTAATCTGCTTTTTTATTCCATTCACCTTTTCCAGATAATGAAACTTGATATCCAAGATTACATTGAAAAGGATTATGTTGTTGATCCATATCCTGTCCCCATGAAAGAATTCCAGCTTGAATTCTTCTATGATGTGCTGGTGCAATAACCATTAAGTTATGTTTTTTACCAGCCTCGAGAACTGCATTCCACATGTCATCTGCATATAGAGTTGCATTTCTTAAATAAATTTCATATCCAGCTTCGCCAGAAAAACCAGA
>MDSZ01199170.1_pt1 | contig 12882 bp, 8 predicted proteins | sample 811201 | NCBI WGS metagenome assembly MDSZ01 (sample SAMN05326647, study PRJNA326480) | marine metagenome | isolation source: seawater | place: Indian Ocean: North | collected 2010
CCTGAACCTGAACCAGAACCTGAACCAGAACCTGAACCAGAACCAGAACCTGAGCCAGAACCAGAACCAGAATTTGATATGTTAGGACCAGTAACTACTTATAAAGTTACCGGGGGTTATCGATATTTATCTGGCACTTCATATGAATTAAGAGATTTACCAAATTTTAATTTTTTCACCACTAGTAGTAATGATTTTTATGTTAGTATATATAGTGAGAATCCACAATACGGTGTTATTTATCTTCTAGATGAAAGTAATACAAAATACTATATTAAAAAATCAAGTGATTTGGCTGCTGATGATAGAATGAAGAGTTCGAATAACTCTACTACTAATATAGATGATGCAACACTATTTGAGATATTAAATAAAGATCAATTACCTTCTAATCTTAATATAGAATCAAAAAACCCACAAGGATTATTTTTGAAAGCAAAAGATTTGGATTATTATCTTAAAATTCATTCGTTTGGTGATATAGGAATAATTGCTTATCAGTTCCTGAATAACCTAGATAGAAATAAAGAATGGCATTCATATATTCTGTCAGAGTTATTTACTACAACAACAACATCAACAGATAGTACAGGAAAAACTGTAACATTAGTTGAAGTATCAGGCCGTCATGTCATATTCAGATTAGAAGATTTAGAAGAAAGAATACAACTCTCTAAGACTCTAATAGAAGATACATTATCATCTATTTCTACAGATATAATTAAAGTGAGAAGTAGTGATTTACAATTTAGAAGAGAAACTACAAAACCATTTGTACGTTTATTTAATTCAAGTATGGTAACTGATAATAAAATTACTGCAGATGAAATAGATACCACAAATGAAATAATATATGTTGATATGAATGAAGGTGAAAATATAAGATTTGTAAATACAGATGGTTCATTTGTAAGAGTTAATAAGAAAATTGTAAATGGTACAGAATTATTTGACATATATCATGTTAATAGTTTTAATAGAATAATAAGTACAATCTTAAATAAAGAAGCAGGTTATTCAGGTAATTATGGATCTATATTCTATACTGTTGGATCGGTAACAGTTGATTTTAATCAAGAAGCTTTTGATTTAACTAGACCAAAAAGAAACGCAAAATTAAACAACTTTGGTAAGAAAGATATATTAACATCTGGAGTAGGAGCAAGAACAACTTCTAACAGAAGAGCATTAGCAAGAAGATCAGTAAGTGTAACTCCAATATTTAAATAAATTTAAAACGTAATAATTAATATATTATGTTTTATATATATTATGTTTAGCAAGTTCAATAAAGAAAATAAAATAAAAGGAATTCCAGAAGGTGTAATAATAGGTCAATTAGAACGTACAACTGAATTAGACGAAAAAATATTTAATCGTTCTTTTCCAAGTACTGCTTTAAAACCAAATTATGACCCAAGACCTATTTCTACGAAATATTCCTTATTTCCTGCTTTATCCGGAAGAAAAGAAACAACTGTTGAACTCAATCCATATGAAAAATATAATGTGCACAAAATTTTTAATCCGGGAAATAGTAAAGCTCCACCAGAAGGTTATATTCACTATGTAGATAATGAAAGTTATTTAAGGAATCAATCTATAGCTTTACAAAAAGGTGCAGAACAAGGTAAATATGTTCCACAATCAAAAAGTGAATTATTTAACGATTATTTATTCAATACTTCATCATTTGAGCAACAACCACATCCCAATTTATTTAAAAAAATGTCTTATACTAATAATAGGGCAAGTAATTCAGGATTAATTAATATTGGTAATGATCTTTTTCACAATAATACAAGAACTCAACTTAGAAATCAAATCTAAATTTTATTTTTTTAATGCAGACTGAAATTTATTGTATTCTCTTATCTTTTTTAATATAAATTTACCAGGTTTATCACCATATTCAGACAACCACCATCTTGAAGTTTTAATACTATTATAATTATAATAATTATTATTAACACATGATTTGAATATATTTTTTATTGTTTCAAATGCATCGCTGAAAAATTTTATTCTTTCTATACAATTATTCATTCTATTGTATTTAGTATTATCAAAAGACCAAATATAATCAACAATTTCTACAGGTAGAGTATTAGTATTCATTTAAATATAATTAATATATTATTATATTTAATTGTTTTAATAAATTTTTTCTTAAAATAAATAGGTTATAATCAATTGAATAATTTAAATATAATCTCTTTTTTCTTTATTTAAATGATTTATTACGAGATTATACACAAGTAAAAATATAAATAAATTATATAAAATGGTAAATATTTTTAGATATACTTATAATGTAATATATCATAATAAATGGAGTGATAATGAATATTTTAGAAATCTTGTTATATTCTCATTTGCAATAATCATCTACTATGTTTATAAAAAATATGTAGATGATACTGATGATATTTATGAAGTAGAAGGATTTTCTCAAAATAATAATTATATTTATAAAAAAAATGAAAGTTGTTATGACGATTTTTATTTAGAAATGTATGATACTATTTATAATCACTACATTACTATTCCTGAAGAGATGGAAAGTATTATAAAAAACACTCAAATAAACGAGAAAAGTAGAATATTAATTTTAAATCCAATTACTGGTATTATGGTAAATGAATTCCAAAAGTATAATTATAATTGTTCTGGTTTAGACAATATAAAAAATAATGTAAAATATTCAAAAACTCTTTATCCAAATATATATGTTGAACATGGTAATCTGTTGGATCCGTTAATTGTTAATGATAATTCTTTATCTCATATAATACTATCAAATTATAACCTTTATAAGTATCAAGACAAGTATAGTTTATTTAAAAATTGTAATTATTGGTTAAATTCAAATGGTTACTTTATTGTTCATTTAATAGATCCTGATCAATTTGATACTATTATTCCAGTTGCAAAACCTTGTATATATAATAATGTTCAAAAAGCTATTCATAATAGAATTAAAAAATGTAGAGTGGATTTTCTCGGTTTTAATTATAAATCGGAATATATTTTTAATGATGATAATAATTTAATTTTAAAAGAGACATTTGTTGATAAAAAAACCAATCACACTAGACAACAAGAAAAAATATTTTTCCTAGAAAGTATTAATAAAATTGAAGAAATCGCCAAGAAATCAGGCTTCTTACTACACTCAAAGATTAATATGAAAGAAATAAATGGAGATTCTAATCAATTTTTATATTTTTTCGAGAAAATAAATTGAGTTTAATTAATATTAATTTTATATATAAAATAATAAATGTATTTATTAATTTATTTAATTATTTTTACTTTTATAGTATTTATATTTATAATTGCTGCTATTAAATTAAATAATCCTTATTGGAGTTTAATGCCAGTATATCATAAATATGATTTTTGGAGATATTTTTATAAAAATAATTTCATTTTTGGAGAACTAAAAAATAATAAATTTTATGATTATCTGCAAATTACTACTACTGAAACAAATAATTTAAGTGAAACTAATAAAAAACAAATGATATCTTTTTTACAAGATCACTTTCTAGGTAAAGATTATTTATTATTTACTTTAAATGACAAAAAATTTGATGCCACTTTTAATGGATGCTTTTATAACTCCATGTGTTCGTTTTTTAGAAAACAAAAATATACTGTAAAGGATTGCGAAATTGTATTGTCTGATGAATATAACATTAACGGTGTTATTTTCTCAAAAAAAGTTAATTTTCTTATTAATAATGAAAAATATGATTCTTATTTTATTGATTATTTATGTAATCATAGAGAAGATTCTGAACTACTGATGAAAAGAAAATTATTATTTACACATATTTATAACTGTTTGCGAGAAAAATCGATACAGAATTTTCTCATTAAAAAAAATATTAATCTTTTTAAAAATGTAATACCAGTAATATCTTCAAAAGTTTATACCTATAAAATAAGTTATTATCATAAACCGGAATTAAATTTATTTGATATAAAAAAAATAGAATCCAATATAGATCCTATTATAAACTTAATTTCAACTTTACAATATAATAAAAATTATGATAGTATTATTTATCCAGATCTTGGTAACTTAAAATTAATGATTAACGAGAAAATCCTAGAAATCTATACATTAAACTATAAAAACCACATTTTAGCATATTATATATTTAAAAATACTAATATTCTTAATGAATTAAACAATAGTGAATACTTAACCTGTATTTCTAGTATCAACAATTGCCCAAATGATTATTATTTTTTCAATGGATTTAGTTATATTTTATCCGATATTTTGAGAAAAAATCCCGAGAAAAACACTCTACAAATCGAAAATTTTTCTCAAAATTTTACAATAATTAATAAAATGAATGAGTTATATAAAATAGATTCTGTTTATGATACTGCATTTTATAGTATTAATCTTTTTATTGCGAATACCCCTAAGAAATGTAACAACTGTTTCACTTTAATATAAATGAAATTTAGTAATTATTGAATATTATTTTTTTGTTTTATAAAATAAATTTTAATTTTATATGTCTCTAAAAAGGATAAAAAAAGAATTTGAAGAAATTAAAAATGACTCTACTTTAAGCTTCTCTGCAGCCCCAAATCAAGAAGATAATATGTTCAGATGGTCAGCTATATTAAACGGACCAGAAGGCTCTCCATATGAAAACGGAAAATTCAAGCTTAATATTGTATTCCCTACTGATTATCCATTTAAACCACCGAAAATTAATTTTGTAACTAAAATATATCATTGTAATATTAATTCGTCTGGTTCAATTTGTTTGGATATATTAAGAGATCAATGGTCACCTGCATTGACCATTACTAAGATTTTATTATCATTATCAAGTTTATTAAATGATCCAAATCCTAGTGATCCTTTAGTACCTGATATAGCAAAAAAATATTTAGAAAATAAAGAAGAGCATGATAATTTAGCCAAAGAATGGACATCACTTCATGCCAAATAATTTTAATTTATAAGTTATAAATATGCAACTTATAAATTTTCCTAATATTTCAAAATTCTATAATTGATTTAATTTGAAAAGTTTTTATTTTTTTTTCTTAACGGTTTTCATTTTTACACTTTCTGTTGTTTGTAATTTCTCTCTATGAATTTTATATTTGCTATACTCCTTTTCAAAGTTTTTCAATTCATCTAACCACATCTTTTCTAGAGTTGTTGATTTTAATACTAATAATTCTTTTTCTGTATCATTCTTTTCTTTTAATATTTGTTCAACATTTTCATTTGTAACTGAATCCATAGGCATTTTAATAAGATATTTATAATTGTCTTCTATTTTATCAAAACCCATTTGTTCAAGCATATTATTAACAGTTGCATTATTTTTTTTTCGTAAATCAATCTTATCATTTAATGTATCTAAAATATATCTTGCCTTATTAGATAATTTTACTAATTTACATTCATATGAATTAATTAATGCAGTTTTTCTTTTATCATATACAGAAATTCTAACATTGTAATAATCATCAATAATTTCTGAAACTGTATTATATTTTCTAAGTTTGCATTCAGAATTAAACATATGAATATTTGTATTACTTACAGTTGTTGTTAATTTCAATAATTTTTCAATTCCATTTATACCACTTACATCTACATTGTTTTCAATGTCTTTTAATTTACCACGTGGAAATGTTACCTTAAATCGGACATTTACTTCTGTTGATAATGAACTAAAATCTTTAATAACTGGAGGAACTTTTTTTCCATTCTTATCTGTATGACCATCCATAAGTGTCTCTAAAAAGCTTGTGTATGGCATTGTCCATGTACCTACTGGTAATTCGGTAATAAGAACAGTATCATTGTCTATCTTTTCATATATACCCCTAATTAAATATTTATTCTCTACATCTTTACATTTTTCGACCGACCCCTTAAATCCTTCATAATATGGAGTAAATACTACATTACTATTTGATTTATTGGTCAATTTATTATTTAAATATTCTAATATCGTATCTGGTTTAAACGGAGTAATGTTACAGGAAAATCCAGTACCAATTCCTGATATACCATTTATTAATGCAAATGGAATTATAGGAACATAGTATTCTGGCTCAACTACAGTGCCATCATCATTTAAATAATTTAATACATTATCATCTAATTCTGGAAATATAGATCTTGTTATTGCATTTAACTGAGTAAATATATATCTCTCTGATGCGCTGTCATCTCCTCCATGAAGTCGAGTACCAAATTGACCATTTGGCATCAGTAAATTAATGTTATTTGATCCAACAAAAGTTTGTGCCATATTTACAATTGCTCCATTTAAACTTGCCTCACCGTGATGATATGAACTATGTTCTGATACATAACCTGAAAATTGAGCAACTTTTATTTCACTTTGTAATTTTCTTTTAAATGCACAATACAATATTTTTCTTAAAGAAATCTTTAAACCATCTACCATATTAGGTATAGATCTAGCACAATCATATGAACTAAAATGAATAAGTTCATTATTTATAAATTCATCATATTTTACACTTTTTTTACTTGTATCTAAAAACGAATCCTTGTTATAATTCTCTAACCATGTTTTTCTTTCACTTGATCTTTTTTTATTAAATATTTTATCTATGGTATCGTCACAATCTGGACCTGTATAAACAAAATCAACTATCTTCTTATTGGCAAAATATTCTTTAAACTCTTTTGATGTTGATGTCCCTAGACCTTTAAAATATTTTATTGTATATCCGTTTGTATCATTTAAATTTTTCCAATTTAAATATTCACCTTCATTGTAAAATAATTTAATATTGTTTCCTTTCTTTGCTCTTAAAATTGGAGTATTCATAAATGAAATAAAACCTGGTATTTTAACTAATGATGACCATTCGCTGTGAAATAAATTAATACACAAACCTTTTATATGAGAACCATCTGTATCCTGATCACATAAAATCATTACTTTGCCATATCTTAAATTTTTATGTACATCATTTATTGTCTCATATACCATTCCGCTTTCCAGTCCTAATATTTTCTTTATTTCTGTAATTTCTTTATTGTCAGCTATCTTTTTTATTTGTTCTCCTCTTACATTTAATAACTTACCTTTTAATGGATATATACCTATTGTATTTCTATCATCACTAGATAGTCCGGAAACTATTCCTGATAATGCACTAAGTCCCTCACATAAAATTAAAATACAATCCTTGGAGTTCTGTGTTCCACTATAATTTGCGTCTATTAAATTTTGTACTCCTCTTATATTCTTTGTTTTGCTTCCATCTGTTTTTTTAATAAGCTTCTGATCCTTTACTTCTGTCAAACTACATGCAGTCTCCATTATTCCTAATTTTGCTATTTTTTCAATAAATGAATCACTTACTACACACGTTGATCCAAATTTTGATACTGGTGTATTCATATAATCTTTTGTTTGACTATCAAATGATGGATTCTCTATATCACATCTCACAAATAACATTATCTGTTCTTTTATTGTTGTTGAATTCACTTTTATTTTTTTCTTTTTTTCTATGTAATCTGATAATTTTTTTATGATTTGATTTAATACATAATCCACATGTTTTCCTCCTTTAAACGTACATATCCCATTTACAAATGATACCTGAGCAAATTCATGTGTTGGAGATAAACATACCGCATATTCCCAACGTTCTTCATTTTTTTCATGAATTCTTTTATAGTCCGATCTACCACCAATATACATATTAATATATTGTGAAAAACTTGATATTTTTACTTCTTCCTCATTAAAATATAATTTTACCTTTTTTATTGAATGATCTGTAACCGCCGCTATATCATATACGCGTTTCTTTAATAGACTTTCTAAATCTGATGTCATTCCTTCTATACCAAATCTCTTATAGTCTGGTATAAAGGTCACTTTTGTATATGGTTTCATACTTTTAACTTTTGTTATTTTTGGAGGACACAATTCATTTAAATTATCTTTAAATTCCTGGACATATTTTAATCCTCTTATATGATCTACCGTCTCTATTCTACCATATAATGACCATATTAATACCAATTTAAAACCAAAACCATTTTTTCCTCCTACTATTCTTTTTTCATTTTTTTTATAATTTGTAGATGTTCTTAAGTGACCAAATATCATTTCTGGTATCCATATATCATAATCTGGATGTTTTGCTATATCAATTCCATTTCCATCATTCATTATTTCAATTTTTCCATCTTTTTCTATATTTACTTTTATTTGTGATACAAAGTGTTTATTTAATATTGGTGAATTTATCATCCTTACTACATGATCTCTACTATTTACTATTCCCTCATCAAATAATTTATATAAACCAGGTATATATTCTATTGTTTTTAAATTTATACTTTTTGTTTCATCATCATAGACCCACATATTTGCATCCACATTTTCAATTGATCCGATATATGTATCAGGATTATCTAATATATGCTCTTTATCAGTCTTTTGTTGATATTGTTCAGATAAATTTTCACCAGACATAATATTTACAGTTATCTATTTTTTATATAATTTTATTTTATTTTTCATTCAATTTTATAAAAAAACCAAAAATACATAAAATTGATTGTTTTTGATTTTTTTTACTTTTTTTAAAAAATATCAAATTACCAATTACCAAAATTAAAGTATTCAATCTTAATTATGTCTTGTTGTAATAACGTCAACACAACCAGAGGTTCTAGACATCCTAATGCTACTGAAGATGTACAAATCAATATCTTGACTCCTAGAAAAAAAGAAAAAACAAGTTCCGCTTCATCTTGTAAAAATAACCAAGTCAAAGATAAGTGTGCTATTTGTATCGATAATTTATCTAATCAATTTTCATCTACTGCTTGTGGCCATAAATTCTGTTTAACTTGTCTTCATGATCATTTAAAATTAAGCCATACTTGCCCCTTATGTCGTGCTCCAATATTAGAAAAACCTCCAAAAAAACCTTTGAATGAAATTGATAGAGAAACTGCTGTTACTATGATTAAGGATGAAATTGAAATGTGGGATATTGACAATTTAATTAAACTTATCAAATATTTCCCAGAAAAAAAAAATGAGAGAATTGAAAATAGTTTACAAGAATTTGGTTTTGGATTAGCTGAAAGATTTATACAATATCAACATGATGATGATGTTGATTTTGAATATGATGACGATGATGATGAAATGTCCATTAGCAATGACTCATTCTCTTAAACAATATATAAAACAAAAAAATATAAATAATTACTGAAAAACAAATAAAAATAAAATTTACATGTTTTTTTATTGTAATAATATATAAAAATGTCTAATTCTAATTTTAACATTAACAAATTTTGTAATATTATTCAAACAAAACAAAACGGTAAAATTGTTTATAAAAGACCAGAGTCTTGTTCGATTTCTAATTATAGTAAATTAAAAACTTATGGTAATGATCCAAGTATTTCTGGTAGAATGAGATATGCTGAATATATTAGAAATACAAAACCTTCGGTCAATAGATCCATTTTTGTTGAACCTGAAATTATTATCGAAGATGTCGTCTTACCTGATAAATGGAGAAGGGATTTTTTTATAGACTCTAGTGGAAATGCTTTTATTTCATATCTAGTAGAATCTATTCCTGACTATCAATTCTTTAATAATTCTAATTTATTATATGTATATTTTGAAGATCGAGGACTTTTAACATCTGGTATTGCAGCATTTTCAGGATCTAATCTAATATCCATTGATTTCCCGAACTCTCTCAATTTTCTAGGTAATAATTCTTTTGAAAATTGTCTCTCTCTTAATGATGTCAATCTATCACTTTCACTTAACTTAATAGATCAATACACTTTCTCTGGTTGTACTAATTTAAATACTGTAACAAATCTTTTTAATATTAAGACCATTGATAGTTTTGCCTTTTTTAATTGTTCTAACATTATTTCTTTACAAAACCTAGACTCTTTAGAAACAATAGGTAATAATGCTTTCGAAAATTGCACTTCTTTAACTAGTCTAGACACTTCTAATAAATTAATTAATTTTGGTATTGATTGTTTTAAAAATTGTAACTCATTAAATAGATTTGATTTTTCTAATAATATTAATACTATACCAAATGGAGTCTTCTTAAATTGTCAAAACCTTAGTATCGTTGAACTTGGTGATAATTTACAAGAAATTGGTGATTCTGTCTTTAAAAATTGTCCAAATCTTAAACAAATTGATTTACCTAATACTGTAACTTCAATTGGTAGTAATGTATTTGAAAGTTCTGGTATTGAAGATATTACACTATCTGAAAATTTACTATCTATAAGTCAGAATTGTTTTAAAAATTGTGATAAAATTACCGCTATAAATATTACTAATTCAACAAGAACTCTTGAAGATTCGTGCTTTTTAAATTGTATAAATCTCCAAACTGTTAATATAAATTCTAATTCATCATTAACCTCTATTAAAGATAATGCATTTAGAAATTGTAATTTGTTATCTACAATTCAAATTCCAGATAATTTAATTGATATTGGAAGTTCATGTTTTTTTGACTGTAAAAATATTATTGATATCAATTTACCTGATTCAGTTATTGAACTTGGTAGTTCTATTTTTTCAGGTTGTTTTTCATTAAGAAATGTTACATTTGGTACTGGAATTATAAATCTTCCTGAATTTACTTGTAATAAATGTACTCAACTTAGTAATATAGTTATTAATGGTAACATAACATCTATTGATCAATTTTCATTTAGTAATTGTATTTTTATAAAAAATATTAATTTACCTATTAGTTTGACAAGTATTTCTAATAATGTATTTGAGGAATGCATTTCTTTAGATAATGTTAATATTAGTAATGTAAATGTAATTAGTGATAGATCATTTTTTAATTGTAAAAATTTAGTATCGATTAATATTAGTCCAAATTTAAATTACATTGGTGAATTTGCTTTTTTTAATAGTAAATTTAATCATTTTTATTTTCCTAGTACATTAAAAAGAATTACTAATAATGCATTTAACAAATGTAATTTATTAAAAACCATCGAATTCCATCAAGACTCTGTTGAAGTAATTGAAGACGAAGCATTTAGAAATTGCGTAAGACTTAATCACATCTTCTTTCCTAATTCAATTAAACAAATTGGTAATAATGTCTTTAAAAACAATACAAAACTAGATCAGGTTTATTTAACTGAAGCTTCAGCAAATGCTTTAAATAAAACTAATGGTTTTCAAGAATTCTTTGGAATTAACACTAATATCAATATTTTATCTACTTTAAATTTACCTCTTCTTATTGAATTTGAAAATATTCCCAATACTAATTTAATTAGAAATAAAATATTTTTGATTTTTAATACTTTTACGCCATTTTTATTAACAAATAAAATTACTATCAATAACATACGAGGTAATATTATTAGTTCTGGTGAAAATGCATCATTCTTTTCAGTAGGCAGTAATACACCTATTTTTGTTCCAAAAAATCCATCTGATTACAATAACATTGATAATTTACATTGGCTTTATCCAAATTTCTCTCTTGCTGCAAATACAAAATGCTTAATTGCTAGTATTATTGCTACAAATCAAACAATAGCAAATATTAATTACCAATATGGTGATAATTCTAGAGATAACTATTCAGCCTATAATCTTAAAATGGTATATGGAAAAATATACAAGTTAAAAGATCTTTCAACCACTATTCCCGATATTATATACGATGAAGTAAAATTACCTCTTTTTATTCAATATACAAATGTTACAATAGATGGTTCAAAATATGTTATTAATGACATTTATTTAAGATTTTCAAATACAGATGTATTATATTCGAATAAGATATCTACAAATATTGAGGGACAAGTCTTTATAAATGATCAAAATTTAGAAAATACTAATTTAGAAATATATAATTCCAAGTTTATGATTAATGATGAAATTCCATTTTTGCTGCCTAGTAAATATAATTCGTGGAATAATTTAAATAATCAAATATGGTTTTTACCTAACAAAACTATTATTCCAGAAATAAATATACAAATATTAAGATTAACTTTGTCAAAGGGATCACAAGGAAATTTCACATATACTTATGCTGATCCATCAAAAAATAATTACTTTAACTCTAATTTAAGAATTTTAGATGGTTATATTGGTGTTGTTTAAATTTATTACTCACTAGTTTTGTTTTTTATAAGTATATTATTTTAAATTTATTAAAGTAATATATATATATAAATGGAGTCAGACTATAATAGAACATTAGGAAATTTCAATAATGATAATATTATCGATGAAAAAGATTTAAATGTTTTAATTCAGAACTGGAATTATGATGTCACTGACCTAAATAATATGCTTCATAATTGGAACACTGTATTTGAAACTGAACCTGAACCTGAACCTGAACCTGAAGCTGATATAATTATACAAGAACCAGAACCTGAAAAAGAGCCTGGAGAAAGTTGGAGATATTCTGTTATTTATAACATAAGAGGTTTAAATTATATTGAATTTCAACAACTTAGAAATTTGGAAGAAGGTGTTTTAAGAGATAATTTAAAAAACCTTATAAATACCGATCTGACCGGTTCATATGTTCAAGATTTAAAATTCTCTATTTACGGTGATTCTATATTAAATATAAAGTATGATTTTCAATCATTTGAATCTTTATTAGATGATTCTTTTTTTAACCTTGGACAATCTATAATTAATTTACTAATTTTGGATTTTCCTGACAAAAATCTAGAATATTCTTATTCAATAACATTAAGTCTCTATGATGAGCCTGAACCTGAACCTGAGCCTGAACCTGAACCTGAGCCTGAGCCTGAGCCTGAACCTGAAG
>MDSZ01106067.1_pt1 | contig 12881 bp, 11 predicted proteins | sample 811201 | NCBI WGS metagenome assembly MDSZ01 (sample SAMN05326647, study PRJNA326480) | marine metagenome | isolation source: seawater | place: Indian Ocean: North | collected 2010
TCAAAAAATACTTTCTTTGAAAAGGAAAGAATCAATATTAAAAATCAAAATCTTTCGGAAGTTTCATTAATAAATTATGCGGAAGCAATTCGAAATGCTCAAGATTTTTGCCTCGAGAAATATCCTGAAACATTTTTGATGGGCCTTGGTGTTCCTGATGCGAAGGGGGTTTTCGGGTCAACTATTAACTTACAGGAAAAATATGGACATAAACGAGTGTTTGATACACCTTTATCCGAAAATGCCATGACTGGTATAGCCATAGGAAGTGCAATATTAGGATCTAGACCAATTCTTACTCATCAAAGATTAGATTTTGCGCTCGTTTCAATAGAGCAGATTGTTAATCAAGCTGCAAAATGGTCTTATATGTTTGATGGGAATTATAATGTTCCTATTGTTATAAGAATGATAATTGGGAGAGGTTGGGGGCAAGGACCACAACACAGCCAAAGTTTGCATTCTTGGTTTGCTCACATCCCCGGCTTAAAAGTTATTATGCCAACGACACCATATGATGCTAAGGGGATGATAATATCCGCGATTGAGGATAATAACCCTGTAATTTGTCTTGAACACAGATGGCTTTATAGTATCAAGGGTTATGTTCCATTGCCAGACTATAGAGTTCCCTTAGATAAAGCAAAAGTAATTAAATCAGGTAAAAAAATAACAATTGTTGGGATATCTTATATGACTCTTGAATGCTTAAAAGCTGCTGAAATTTTATCTCAGTATGATATTGATGCTGAGATTATTGATTTAAGATCCATCAGGCCAATTGATTATGAAACTATAGCTGATTCTGTCAAGAAAACCAATCATCTTTTAGTTGTGGATCATTCTGATCCATTTTGCTCAGTTGCATCTGAAATAATTTCATATATATCTGAAAAAAATTTTTCTTATCTAAAAAAAAGTCCTACAAAAATTACTCTCCCATGCCATCCAGTTCCAACTTCTCATTCATTATCAGATGATTATTATCCCAACCATATTAATATTGTTAACAAGGTTTTTAAAATGTTTTCACGTAAAGAGACTTACCGACCTTTAAATGATAAAAACATCAGAAAAGATCAACCAAATAAGTCATTTCAAGGCCCATTTTAGTCAAAAAATTAATGCTAAAAAAATTAGTTTCGTTTCTTGACTTTCAGATCCAATTACTTAATCGTTTAATTTTTATTATTAAATCTTGTCTTTATAATTATTCATCTAACGGATTAAACAAATGTGTGAATGACTTTAAAAAATATATATTCTTATTAGATGAAGCGAATAAGATAAGTTTTTTGAACAAAAGGCAAAATGTTTGGATTATATATGACAACTCAGTATCACCACCGACATATGGAAATATCAATTATATGCTGTTCATAGCAAGATATTTAGAAGCAAAGGGGCATTCTATTCGTTTTTCAATAATAAGCGTTGAAAATAAAATTTCTAATAGGAATAGTTGGAATATTCTCTTCAAACAAAATAAACATAATTGGTACATGCAAGAACAACTTTATTTCTCAAGGGAACTTTTAAATACAAAAAAAAGTTTTGCAGAAATAAAAAAATGGAATGAAATAAAAGAAGAAATTGAGATTTCAAAAGATTTTATTTTATTTAAAAAAAGTATTTCAAAAAGAAAACCAATCTACATCCATGGTTTAAACATGCTTAATATATTTTTATCAAGTGAGTCTGAAAAAATTAAAAATAAAACTTTCGTGGGAGAGAAATATATAAGAAAAAAAATTTCAAAGTTTTCAAATAAATTTCCTAAAAATTATATTTCAGTAGGTGTAAGGTTAAATCCATTTTGGGGAAATGACAGGGAGGGTAACTCAAGAAATTCGCGTGAAGATGAAATCTTGAAAGTACTAAATTGCCTATACAAAAATTTTCCAAATTTCAAAATAATTATTATTTCAGATGTAAATGGCTGCGAATATATTAAAAAAATAGAATCTTTAAAAAAATTTAAAAATTTATCTTTCTCAAAAGATTTTTCATCAAATTATATTGAGGATTTTTGTATCTTATCTGGCTCTCAATTTCATATTCATGTGCGTCAAACTGGAATTTGTGTAGCAGCTATAGCATCACAAATACCTTACTATTTAATTGGACAATTAAATAATGAAATAATGGCGAGTATTAAAAAATTAACAAGCTGGTCATCTTCAAATCAAATATATTTCGATGGACACAAATTAGAGGAAAATCCAAATTGGGAAAAAGATATAAATAAAATTGCCTCCGAAATTTTAAAAAAAGAAAAATTTTAAAAATAGTTTATTTCTATTTTTGGAATAAATTAAATTGTATTAGTTATCATTCTCAGCTCTTCTTAATCTGTAAAAATCAGTATTTTTATTTTTCAATCTTTTCAAATTATCAGCACTAATTGAATCATTTACTGAAGAAAAGTTTCTTCCACCTACAAGATCTTTAGGTAATTTTATTATTTTATGAACATCTTCAACAACTTTTGATATCGGATTCAAATTTTCTGGAGAATTAAGCATATCAATAGTTTTTAAATAATTTTGACCGGCCTTATGCTTAGCATTTAAGGTCCCTTGGTGAATTTTTGTTTTAACCCACCCAGGGCCTAAAATAGAAACTTTTACTTTCTCTAATTCATAGTCTAATAATTCAACAGATTTAATCAATGAAATCTTCCCCAATGTTTGCGAAGAATAAAAAGGAGTAGCTGAATTTGTTCCTCCACCTGCAAAAAAAATAGCATCTGAAACTATTTTGTTATTTGCATATGGCAAAGCATTTAAAAAAGCAGCTATCTGATATATAGAATTGTAATTTACACCTTCAACCCACTTTTCAGGATTAATATCTTTGAAAAGGCCAATTGGTTCTTGCGTGCCAATACAAGAAACAAATAAATCCCATTGATTTACTTTTTTTAACCATATTTTGTAAGATTCAGAATTATAGTTTTTTATATTTAGCTTAAACCAATTTCTTTTTGGAATCAATTTTTCACATGGCTTTGAAGAATTGTAAGTTCCAAAAACTTCATAACCTTTATTTTTTAAAGAACTTACTAATTCAATTCCTATATCAGACATTGCAGATAAAACTACAGCTCTCATGTTAAGGAATTTGTAAACTTTTATTATTTCAGCATAACTGAATTATCGCAATAGAATAGCTGTTTATTTTTCTTATTAGTTATTATTGATTAAAATAAAGAATTAATATCGTGTCTGATTCTCATCCGGGTTTAAATCTATCTAAAACTTTTTTAAATAAATCAAAATCAGATCCAACAAAAGAAATATTTACTCAAGGTTATACAATAATTTCTAAACTGATTAGCCAAAAAGAATGTCAAAAGTTAACTGATGATTTAGATTTAATTCGAGGAAAATGGCCTTATCATATTGAAGGTAACGATTCATATGCCGGGGTATTCAGAAGTCCATTTATTTTTTTTAATAGTTATAGAGATCTTCTTTTAAATAAAATAATAAGTGATTATTTAGATGAAATTTTTCCTTGCAATTATCAGTTACATTTAAGTAGATGCGTTGAGAATAAGCCAACAGAAATAGCAGCTACTGCAGAATGGCATAGAGATATACCTTATTTACATACTCCATCTACTTATCCAATTAGCATTAGTGCCTTAACTTTTTTAAGTGACATAAGTGAAATCCAAATTGAAATATTAAAGAACTCAAATGCAAGTTCTTTTTACGATTTAAATCTCCAAGAAACAATCATGATGAATCCTAAAGTTGGCGATGTATTGTTATTTGATTCTAATTTAGTCCATAGAACCCTACCAACTTCTAAAAGAGTAGTTTATAACTTATACATGTACTCTAGTCCTGTTATTAAACCCGTCGTCTCATATTCATCAAAATCTATTAAAGAGCTAATATCAGAAAATAACTACAGAATAGAAGATTTAAATAAAGTAATTGGTTATGAATATCTCATTCCTCCCGATGATGAAATATACATGTCTAAAAAATTGATTGATAAATAGTAATTTTATAGAGTTATATTTTTTGAAAATTTAAAAATATTTTTTGCATAGTGTTATATTTATTAAGTAGTGAGCTTAGAGGAAAAACTTGGAAAAAGCTTCATTTTCGAAACTTGAGGCGCAACTCTCTAGCCTTTTAAATGCTCTATCTTTAGTTCCTGAACATCATAGTCCATCTTCACCTGTTTATAAGCATTTTTCAATAGTCGCCGAATATTGCACTAATAATATTTTTGGAGAAACTGCCTCCCAAGCTGCAAACTTAGCTTTTATTGGAGAAATAAACTTACCATATTTTTCCATGGGTGCTATCAACTCAACACATTTATTTGGGCTAGATGAACTTATTCTTTTCTCCTTCTACCATAATTCTAGAAATTTATACAAAAAAGTTTCCGATCTCGGGGCAAACATTGGTTTGCACTCAATAGTATTATCAAAATTAGGTTTTAAGGTTACTTCGTATGAACCAGATCCTATTCACATTAGAAGAATAGAATATAATATCAAACAAAATTCTTTAATAAATAAACCTGTTTTAATAAATAAGGCAGTCTCAACATCTAATGGTTCGGTAGATTTTATAAGAGTGGTTGGTAACACTACAGGAAGTCATATTTCAGGAGCCAAGGATAACCCCTACGGAGAACTTGACAAAATTTCCGTTCAAACGGAATCATTTACAAATATCATGAAAGATTCTGATCTTATAAAAATTGATGTTGAAGGACATGAAGCTGAAATCATTGCAAGTACAAAACATAAAAATTGGGATAAAGTTGATGCCTTGGCTGAAGTAGGAACTAAAAAGAATGCTGAAATTATTTTTAAACATCTTTTAGAAATAAAAGTAAAAATGTTTTCTCAAAAAATAGGTTGGAAAGAAGTTAAATCTCTTAAAGACATGCCTAATTCATATAAAGATGGATCATTATTTATAACCACCAAGGAATCAATGCCATGGTAAGAGAAATAAAACTTTCAGATTATGTTTCAACATTTATTGCAGATCATGGTGTGAAAACAGTGTTTGCTATTTCAGGTGGGGCTTCACTGCACCTTATACACTCAATTAATGATAACAAAAGATTATCTTACGTTTGCACGCATCACGAACAAGGAGCTGCTATGGCTGCTGATGGATATTCAAGATCTTCAAGCAATATAGGAGTAGTAATTTCCACTAGTGGGCCAGGAGCGACGAATTTAATTACTGGTATATGTTGCAGCTATTATGATTCAGTTCCTTTAATTGTCCTCACTGGTCAAGTAAGTACTTTTAGGATGACAGGCTCCCTTGGAGTGAGGCAAATAGGTTTTCAGGAAACTCCAATAACTAAAATAGTTGAACCAATAACAAAATATTCGACTCAGATTCTTGATCCTAAAAAAATTAAGTTTGAGTTGGAAAAGGCACTTTTTTACGCATTTAATGAAAGGCCCGGGCCTGTATTAATAGATATACCTGATAATTTACAAAGAGAATTAATTGATCCAAGAAGGCTTGAAGGTTTTAGGCATAAAATTCAATTAAGACCGAAAAATAAATTCTTCGCAACCAAAGAAGTTAAAAATGTTTTTTTTGATATTTTAAAAGACTCAAAAAGGCCGGTTCTTATAGCTGGTTGGGGAATTCATTTAAGTCAGACTGAAAAGGAATTTCTAGATTTTGCTGAGTTTTTAGGAATTCCTATTGCACTTACTTGGGGTGGTTCAGATTTAATAAATCATGATCACCCTTTATACATTGGGACTTTGGCACTCATGGAATGAGACACGCGAATATGGCAGAACAAAATAGTGATCTCATAATTTCTCTTGGATCAAGATTAGATACTAAATCAACAGGTTCTCCAATCACCACTTTTGCCAGGGAAGCAAAAAAAATAATGATCGATATAGATCCCTATGAACTTGATAAGTTTTCTCATTTTGGATTAAAAATGGACTTACTAATACAGGAGGACTTAAAGGTATTTTTTAAAGCTATAAAAAATAAAAAGTATAAAATTAATACTGTAGATCTTGATAATTGGAAATTACGAATCAAAAAATGGAAAGATGACTTACCTAAAATAAATAAAGAAATTTCAAATCCTTTAACCCTAGAACCATATTCAGCTTTCTCTACTCTATCTAAATGTTTGCCATTAAATTCCCATATTTATATTGATACTGGTTGTTCAATTGCATGGGCAATGCAAAGTCTCGAATTAAAAAATTCTCAAAGGGTGTTCCACGACTTCAACAACACGGCAATGGGGTGGGCTTTACCTGCTTCAATAGGGGCTTATTTTACAAAAACTGCAGACCATATTATTTGTATTATTGGAGATGGTAGTTTAATGATGACGGTTCAAGAACTTTCCACAATAAAGCATCATAACATTCCCTTAAAAATAATTCTTATTAATAATTCTGGTTATTCAATGATTAAACAAACTCAAGATCAATGGCTTTCTTCGAAATATATAGCTTCTTCGAATACAGGAGGTTTATCTTTTCCAAACTATAAAATTTTAGCTGATTCTTTTGACCTGAATTATTTTGAAGCAAAAGAGATTAAGGATCTTCAAACTTCTTTTAAAAGACTTTTTAATTCAAAAAAAGGAGGGTTATTAAATATGATTATTTCTCCCGATGCTAGAGTATCTCCTCAGGTAAGGTTTGGAAGACCGAATGAAGATATGGAGCCACTATTACCAAGAAAGATTTTTATTGAAAACATGATAGTTAAACCTCTACCATGCTCTGAAGATTCTTAAATATTTAACTTTTAATGCATCAAGAATTTTCATTTTCAAAAGACGGGGTTACAATAATTGATCTTCTTGATAAAGAGGAATTCAACTACGTCACTCTAAAAATATGCAATCATATTCGAGATGGATTTGGGATAGGTAGGGAGTTTAATATTTATGAATACCATAAGTGGTTTGAAAGATTTGAATCAAAAAGAGATTATGTTTTATCTCCTAGCAATAGACATTTTCCAGCAAATTTTTGGAAAGAAATAGATTTAGAAAATAAAATCAAAAGAAAAATAGAGACTTTTTATGGTAAAGAATTATCTATTTGGGATGAAGGTTATGGTACTTCTGCATTTAGATTAGTACGACCGTTTCATAATGATGGTTATCCTCCTTCTAAAAAAAGTTGGGGACCTGCAGGACAAATAATATCTGCGACTATTCCAATTTATGGATTTACAAAAAAAGAATCTCAGGGGTTTATATTAGGCTCCCATAAAAAAGAATATGATTCATATTTAGATCCCAAGCAGAAATTTTGCAAGGAAGAGAGAAGATTAAAAGATTATAAAAAATATGACTATGAAAGATTTAATCTTTCGATAGGTCAATGTATCGTATTTCATTGGGAAACTATTCATACAGAACAAATCATAGGTGACTGTGTAACTAGACTCGCTCTTGAACTTAGGTATGAATCAAAGTAATATTTGGATAGGGGGTCTACCTATTGGTAGAGATTGGGATGAGCAAGAAACAATATATAATCTCAGTCTTTTGCCCAATAATAAAAAAGTAATCATTGATATCGCGGACATTTATTCTCAAGGTAATGCTTTTAAAATAATTCAAAATCTGCAAAACGAGCTTCCATCAAATATATATCTTAGTTTGAAGTTCGGATTGAAGATTGATTATAAAAATAACAGGTTTGGGGTCTCTAAAAAGAAAATTGAAAAACTTGAGATTTATACAAAAATTTCAAGTTTCCTTGAAAATTTTAATTCTAATAAAATATTCTCTATACAACTTCATTGCATGCCGCCTGATAAAGAGTCAATATTAAATTTTCAAGATTCCTTTTTAAAAATCCAGAATCAAATCCCTAAATTAAAACTCGGTATAAGCAATGTAGAGATAGATGAAGCTAAAAAATTAATAAATTTTTTTGAAACTCCAATTAATAGTATTCAAATACAAGCCAATTTATTAGAACAAAGACTTATTCGCGAATATGAAAATAAATTTTTTAAAAATTATGACTTACTTATTAATAGAAGTCTTTGTCGTGGACTTATAAGAAGTCCTAAGAAGTTTTTAGAAAATAAAAATTCAAGATTCAATAATAGTATTAGAGTAAAAGAAAGTTTGTCAAAACAAAGACTAGATTTTTTATATTTTTTAGATAACCAGTCAAAAAAAATGCATTCCTCTATAGAGTTAATTGCATATGCTTGGCTTCTATCTTTTGGTAATAATATTTTTCCAATAATAGGAGCAAGAAACTCTAAACAATTAAGTCATTCAATTGATTTGCTTCAAAATATAAATGAAGAAGATTTAAAGTTATCAAATTACTTTGGAGATTTAGCTAATAGAAATTTTGAATTAAATGCACTAAATCTTCCACTATGTGCTTTAGATCTCTAAAAAAACTATTATATAATTATGAATATTTAATTATTGTCTTAATTGATTATTTATAATTACAAAAAACTTACAAGTCCTAATAAAGTTAAATGGCAAATATTGTTTTTGGGGGATCAAGCGGAATCGGTAAAAGAATAGTTAAATCATTTATTTCAAATACAAATAATGAAGTAATTAATGTTGATTTAAATGATTATGATTTTGGTGAAAAATGCAAAACCTTAATAGGTGATTTAAGATCAGCAGAATTTAAAGATAAAATATTAGATACGCTTAAAATAATAAAATTAGATTCAATAACTTGGACTGTTAGAGGAAAAATTGAATCCACTGACATTGCAAGCGCAATTAAAGATTGTTTATCAATTGAACTTTATCCTTTAATTGAAATTTTTGAGGCTCTTTTACCAAAAATAATACGAGACAACACTAAAATTATTGTTATATCTTCAATAGCAGCAGAATTAGTTTCATCCCAACATTGTGCCTATAACATTACTAAATCAGCAATTGAATCTTTCGTAAAAACTCAAGCTGTTCGTATAGGTAAGATATCCGAGGCAAGGATTAACATTATTCGTCCAGGAGTAGTTTATATGCCTGAAAGAAGTCAAAATCTAGATGCTATTGAGATTAAAGAAACTCTAGAAAAGGCATCAATTCCAAGACTTGATCCTGTCAAAGCTGAGGAGATAGCAGAACTAGTGTTCTTTTTATCTTCCAATAAATCCTCATCATTAAATGGAAGTATAGTTGTGGCAGATGGAGGAGAATCAATATTAGATCAATATTATGTTGCACAACTTGCTACACTATCAAAAAAATGAATATTACTAAAGGTTGGTTTCACACTGAAATTACTAAAAAATCTAAATCATTGGCCAATGAGGCAGTACTTAAAAATCAATTTACTAATGGACCCTCAACCAGAGTATTAGAAAAAGAATTAAGTTCATTATTTCAAGTTCCAACTGTTCTTTATACAAACAGCGGAACTTCAGCTTTATCAATATCATTAATTGCATCAAATATTGATAAGTCAACAACAGTAGCAACCTCAGGGATTGGTTGGATAGCCACAGCCCAGGCAGCAAAATTAACTGGGGCTGAAGTTTTAGCTTTTGATGTTGAAGAAAAATTACCTAAATTAGATTTTAAACAATTATCAGAAGGAAAAAATGATTTTGAGGCTATTATTCCAGTAAATTACAATGGAAGACAACTGGATATTGAAAAATTAAAAAATCTTTTTCCTGGAAAGCCTATTATTGAGGATTCCTGCAAAAGTTTATTTTCTAAGAATTTTGACAACAATTCTTTCTCGGGCACTAATGGAGATTTTGGTTGCTTTTCCTTAGGGATGATTTCAATGTTACCTGGAATTTATGGTGGCCTTGTCATTTCAAATAACGTAGAAGATTATGAAAAGCTTTCTTGTCTAAAATGGCATGGAACCAGTTACAAAAATAACCAAGAAATATACGGAAAATGTTCTTATAATTTCAAATCATCAAATATCCATGCTTCTGTAGCTCTTGGAATGTTAGAGGGATATGAAAATAGAATAAAAAGAATAAAAGAAATATATTTAATGTATGAAGAGGGTTTGGATGGATTATCTAATAATAAACTACTACCTGTTGACATTAATAAAGGAGAATTACCTTTATTAATTGATATTATTTCAATAGATAGAAACCAGACTTGTGAAGCACTAAATTCAGTTGGGATTCCTACTTGTAATTATCATAACTCAATATCCGAAGCTAATTATGTTAAGTCATGGGGTAATTTAAACAATAGTTGTAGATTTGGCAAAACTGTTTTTCATCCCCCATGTGGACCAGATCAAGACCTAAAAACTATTGAAAATACAATAGCAATACTTAAACAGCTTGGTTAAAAATTAAAAAAAATACTAAATTTATATTTAAAATAAAAAATTATTTTAAATATAAATCAAATGATCATTACCATTCTGCAGATAAATATAATTTGTAAATTTCTTAATCTTAAAAATTTTTATATTAGAAAAATTTTGATTTTTAAAAGTTAAGTATTTGCAATTAAGCTTAATTGATATATAAAAACTATAAAAATCTTGATAGAAAAAGTTGATTTTTTTTAATCAATTTTTTATTTAGATATATATTTTCAGGTATATTATATTTTTTATATTTTATAAAGGGTAATTTATCCACAAATTCTTGTATAAAATATCTCCATTGTAAAAATCTCAGAATATATAATAAAAATCTTTTCAAGAAAGAATAATTATTTTTTGGCTTTAGATTTATTTTTATTGAATTATTTATAGTTTCACTTCTATTTTTTAACCAATAATCTACTTTTAAATCAACTTTATAAATACTTCTTAATCCTAAAAAGTTAAGTATTTTCTCTCGCAAAAATGTTAACTTCATACCTAATTGTGAATATGAGATATTTAGATAAGGAGAGTCTTTATAAATATCTTGCAAAATCCTTAATTGATAATTATCTAATTTATATAAATCTTCCAAGAATTTCATTTCCTTTAGGGAATTCATTGGAACAATGACTACATTGCTAAATCTCCTTTTATAAATTTCATATAATTTTTCAAAGTCAAAAGTATCAACATTAAAATAGCTCGAATAACTTTCGCAATGCATTTTTTTTATTGAATTATATTCTTCATTATTTAAGAAATATCTCGCAGGGCTTTTGACATTACCCATATGTATAGTTTGCTGATACATACTTTTCATAAGACCATAAGGTTCTCTCAAAGTTATTATTATCTTTGCCTCCTTTCCAAATAACCTTAAATTATCATCAGCTCTAGTCTCCCAACAATTAAGATTTTCTCCTACTAGGCCTTCGCAACTAATTAAAATATCCTTATAGTTACTTAAAATTTTTTTTATATTATTTAATCTTTTTTCAGTCAAACCTAGAGAATAACAATCCCCTAAAAGATAATTAATATTTGAAAGATATTTTAAATCTTTCATTTTGGCCAGCTTTGGGAAAATAAAATTTTGTAGTGAAGTGGTACCACATTTACCCATTCCTATATGTACAACTAACAATATTAAAGTCCTCAAATTATTAAAATATGATAAAGCAAAATAAGAGTAATTTAAATTTTATTAAAATAAAAAAATTAATTATTTTTTATTAAACACTCAAAATATAAAAAATATATGCTAAACAAAATTCTGCCCATCCTTAAAACTCAAGTTTTACGAATAAATTTATCTAATCTTTCTTTATAAATTAGATTAGAATACTAGTTATTAAGGTGAAATTGAAATTAATTATTGAATTAAAGTTTAAATCTTTTGTTTTGGAAAGTTAGTTTTATTATGCTTAAAATCTTTTAAGTAAAATAAAATAATTGAACTCCAATAACTAGTTTAGAAAACAAAAAATATTTATTAATAAACCAATTGAGATAATTATTATGGATCTAGCTGTATAGCCAAGTATGAACCTATATCAGTAAAATCATTTTATTTAAAAGAATAACCATAATCTATTGCTATCACTTAATAAATCAAGCTTAGAATTATTAAAAATGTCTGAAAGAATACTGTCTTTTTATCTTTAATTATTTATTTTAAATGCCTCTTTCTCTGAATAATTTTCATCAAAAATAATACCTTAAGCAAATACTTAAACTTTTCATCAAAAAATTAAAAGCAATATATGATAAGATTTTTCAATAATATTCAAGATTTATTTCTTAAATTAAAGACTTAAAAAGTTCCTTTTATGAACTTAAAAACAATTGAAGAAGAAAAAAGTGCAGTACTAATTCTTGCCGCAGGGTATAAGGCTTATGATGATTCATTTAAACTACATGAACCTTTTTTAAACATAGGCAACACATTAATTATTGAAAGAATAAAAAAAAAATGTATTTCTAAAAATAAAATCTATTTAGCTGTAAACAATTTTTCTAGTAATCTTCAAAAATTAAAATCTTTTGATAAATGTAATTTTATAAATTTAGGACCTACACTTGGAGTTATAGATACTATAAAGAAATCAATAGATTATATTCAAGAAGATTTTATCAATATTTTGCCAATTACGACAGTTCCCGATAATCACTTTATAGATGAAAAATCAATTTATTTTGGAGATAAAAAAATTTCGAAAGAGAATTGGTCTGCAATCTCATATTCCAGTAAAACAACTATTAAATATTTATTTAAAGAAAAAGTAATTGATTTTCAAAAAAAAAGTTTTCCTTTCACTGGAAGAATTTCTTCTAAGAAAAATAATATAAATGATGCTTTAAAAGAAATAAATAATGATCAAATGCATGATTTACTTTATCTGGCAAAAATACTAATTGAAAAATATGAACATTCTATAATTCATGAAAAATGGTACGATGCAGGACATTCAACAACTTATTTTGAAACAAAAATTTCTTCATTTTCAAGTAGATTTTTCAATGATGTAAAATACCA
>MDSZ01207030.1_pt1 | contig 12881 bp, 18 predicted proteins | sample 811201 | NCBI WGS metagenome assembly MDSZ01 (sample SAMN05326647, study PRJNA326480) | marine metagenome | isolation source: seawater | place: Indian Ocean: North | collected 2010
AATTAGAGTATCATGATATACAGAGGAATGGAATTATAGGAGCAGTTTTATACGCATTAGAGTCTTAGAGTTCAAAATGTCATCTAGTTCATTCTAGATTCAGACCATCACTCTAAGGCCCAACATAGTCCCGGTTAGGGTTCACAAAGTTGTCTAATTAATTTTAGATTCACCTCTTTACCCTAGCCGGGAAAACAATACAAGGACTTTGAAATGTTATATGATTATGGATGTACAAATTGTGGCGAAACATTGAAAGATGTTAGACAGTCTATTCACGACGATGCCCTAGAAACTTGCCCTTGTTGTGGTAAAAATACTCTGGAACGAGTAATATATGGAGGGCTAGGTTCTTTTATGACTGACTCCAGCACCATTGGAGGTCAAGCAGATAAAAATTGGTCTAGAATGGGTAGCTATCAAAAGTCAGAGATAGAATCTAAAAGTCAACATCTTAAAGTAGCGCAAGAGAAAAAAGAACAGCGTAGTAAAATAAATAAAATGACTCCAGAACAAAAGAAGAGATACATTATTACAGGTGAATAAATGAAATATGTTGAAAACTACACAGCAAAAGATGCTAAAAAGAATACAGAAACAAAATCTTACAACGCTTTTGGTCAAAGCGTATCAAATGATAGTGACACTGTATATGCAGAATATAAAGCAATTGATCTAGGAGAAAGAGTACAAAAGAAATTCTTTGTACTTACATCAAATGGCACTCTGTTTGACCCCAGAGGCACAGATAGTCACAGGGCTAATCAAATTCGTAAAGAACTAAAATCAACTTCAAAGCAAACATTTGACTACTATGTTAAGTATTTGCAAACTAAAAACACGTTGTTTATGCGACGAGCAGAAAGGAGCTTTATAAATGGCTAAAAAAGGACCAATCAGTAAAGTTGAAGCGTTTTATATTGACAATAACTATAGGGATAAAGATATAGCAGAAATTGCTGTAGATCTAGATAGGTCAATAAAGTCTATAGAAACATACATTAAAAAGAATATTACTCACAAGGCCAAGCAAACTACAGTCACAGCGGGTGAACACATCCACCATCATCGTGGATCAACCGTTATGACTGAAACTGCATCTACACTTGCAGATGAAAAGCGTAAAGTTGGACCTAGAAAAAATCAATCTTGCGTAACTAAAATTAAAGCTGAATAATGAAATATATCATAGGCGAAGATGGTTGGCGTAGAGCGTATGCCAATACTGACAACAGAAGAAAAATATGGATTTACATACAAACTTCTGACGATAAAGAAATATACTTAGACGATTACGATAAGTGGATGACATTCCAAAAATATTGTGATGATAATAATGTATATATAAAAGGTATTGGCTTGCGTTATAGGTCTCATTGTATTAAAATGGAAAATGAAGATGCGGAAGCAGTATATCTAGTGAGATCTATAAAAGCAGAATTGCAAGGCAAGTCGATAGACTGCTATACGATAGGGTTTTTAAAAGATAATAAAGTTGAAAAAACAATGTGGATTGTTCCAGCCTTGGTAGAAGAGGCTCAACATACAGACAATTTTGAAGAGTGTTTTGAAGAGGCTTTTGTATACAATGTCAGGCAGACCAAAACCGTTTAGTAAGAATTATCAAAAGCAATGGTCACAGACGCATAGTTATAAGCACCAAACAACTGGTGAGTATTGTACAGCTGAAGCTTTCATTGCAGAATATTTAATTCTTAGGTGGACAGAAGAATTTAAGATGGAAAAACCATCATACAAGTTCTGGACCAAGGGCGATAAATATCATAGACCTTTTATGAAGAATATGAAAGCAGCTCAGGCACTTCTAAAAAAATATGAACCTGCAACCATTTTAGCAGCAATTAGATCTAAACATTTTGAAAATATATATCATATTGGATTAAATGCTGGTGGACCCAGAGGATGGAAGTATAATCAGGTTGCATTAGAAGCAATAAAGAAGTATGATAAAGAGTTCAAATGGTGGATGAAAGCAGCTGAAGAATCTGCAAAAGCAGACGAGGCACAAGTCGAGTCAGAACAAAAGCAAGTAAAGACTAGGAAAAAACAATATTCTAATAAGAAAAGTTCTATAAACAAATTGAGGGATCTATGAGTAAGGTTAAGAAGAAAAAAGTATCTAATAAGTTTGACACAGACGTTGTAAGCAACTCCGTTGTTAGTAAGTATGGAGACGTTGTAAGTACTGGCACTGAGGTGTTAGAAAATATTAATAGCTTAGAAGTTATTGGTGTATCTCCAGCGTTAGACATTGCACTGGGAGGTGGGCTTAGGGAAGGATCTGTAGTGGTCATGACAGGTGATCCTAAGTCTGGTAAAACCACAACAGCATTACACTTCGCTGCTAAGTGTCAAGCCAAGGGCAAGCGTGTAATCTATTTAAATACAGAGGGTAGACTGTCGAAACAAAACTTTGATGGCATCAAAGGTCTAGACCCCGAAGGTATTCTAATTGTACAATCTACAGATGATAAAATCCTATCAGCAGAGGATTTCCTTAACATTGTAGAATACTATATCAATAACGATCCGGGTTGTCTAATTATTACAGACTCGCTATCTAATATGGTTCCACAGGTAGAACTAGATGGAGAAGTTAGAACTGGTGTGCGTAACGCATTACCTAGATTGCTATCTATGTTTTTCAAACGTATTAGCGGTACGCTTATGAAAAACAAAACAATTCTAGTTTGTATCACTCATAACATTGCAAACACTGGTGGATCGCCATACGCACCAGCAAAAATGGCAGACTGTGGTAACATGCTACAGTATCAGGCTGGCACTAATATGGTTATTACTCATCGTGGTCGCTGGCAAGTACCAAAAGATACAGGACCACACGTTGGTCAGATAGCAAACTGGAACGTCAAAACATCTTGCGCTGGCGGTACTCCAAATAGCACAGCGGAAAGTTGGATTAGATATGGTATCGGGCTAGACGAAGTACAAGAAGTTGTACAGATAGCATGTGAGTTTAGATTAATTAAATCTGCTGGTGCTTGGTATACAATACAGTGTGCAGTCGATAACTTAGAAGATCCGGTAATACAAAAGATACTAAGTGATAATAATATTTCTGATAAAGAAGAAGATATAGAAAGATTTTTTAAGTTTCAAGGATCAAATAACTTATCAGAATTCTTAAATGAGAATCCAGAAATTGCTTCTTTTGTATATGACAAAATAAAGGAGCTATTTTGATAAAGAACATTATAAGTATATGCTTAGGCATATTACTATCTAAAATAATTATAGAGGTTTTAAATGAAGGTTACAGGTATAAATGGCAAAGAGTACGCTTGGAATTTAACAAGTTACAATGTAGATGCAAACGACAAACGCAAAAGGTCAAAGTTTCACATTCGAGCCAGAAAGCTACTAAAGAACATATTTCATAGCTATAGAATATTAGAAGAGGTTAAACTGCCGGGAAGCACTGCTTCTCACAAAAAGGGTGTTCTATATTTAGATTTTTACATACCACAAATTATGTTGGCTGTAGAAGTACATGGACAACAACACTATGAGTACACACCATTCTTTCATAAAAACAAAGCCGATTTTGCTATTGCAAAAGCTAAAGATGAAGATAAAATAGATTGGTGCAAACTAAACAGAATTGACATAGTAGTATTAAAGTATTCCGATACAGATGAGCAATGGAGAGAACAAATTGAAAACGGCTAGTGAGCAGTTAGCTGACTTAAAGGCTATGATTGACGACTTTTTAAACGCTAGTCATGCTAGGTTTAATAAAAAGTTTGACGAGGAATGGCAGACAGCAGCGAACGCAGATGTACAGACACTTAAATCGCTTACCAAAGATGAGCTATTTGATTGGTCTTATATACTTTATAGCTATTCTACACACCTACAAGACGAATTAAATATGCAGAAGATTGCTCTAGAGTGGTGTAATGATAAGCTGGACAAAATGGTAGCTAAAAACTACGATCAATTTAGCCCTTATACCAAGCATGAAATGCGTAGACAATTAATTGTAATGAATGACGAATTTGCAGCAACTGTAGATCATTATCGTGAGATTGCAGAGTCAAGAGTAAAATCACTTGATGGTAAAATATACGAACTGAAACGTAAAGCAGACATTCTAATGGAGAAAGGTAAAAGATCATGAGTATGGATGATTTTGTAAAAACGCTGAGTGAGGAACAAAAAGCAGCACTATTATCAGCCTTAGCTGGAAAAGAAGAAGTTGTTGAGGCAGAAGAAACAAACGATATTACAGATGATTTTAGAGTAGTTAAAAAGTCTACCTTGGGATCAAATCGTCGTAGGGAGCCAGTAAAAGCAAGGGAAAATACTTGGACAGATACTGGAGAACATAGAGAAGTAGAGACTCCAAATGTGCAGAGGACTCCTAGAAATAGACCACCACCAAAAAAGAAACACGTAACGTGTAATGCTTGTGGTAAAAAGTACCAAGTAAATGCTAATATTGTATATGGGGAATATTATAGGTGTGATAGGTGTACAGGTAGATAATGCAAGATAAACTATTAGATGTCGGTGCAGAACGAGCAGTACTAGCTGGTTTAATCCAGTATGGTATTGATGGCTATATAACTATATCAGATTTTGTAAATGATGACACGTTTGGCAATCACAATAATCAAATTATATACAAGTGCGTAAAGCATATTATTAATAACGATCAGTCAGTGGATATTGCTTCACTTCTTTCTGCCGCAGAACAATTAAAATTTTCTGAGACTATAAATACTAAGCAAGAACTCAAGTATATAAAGTCGCTATTTGATTTTCCAGTAGACAAAAATAATATCATAAAGTTTGCAGCTCAAATGAAAAAGTTTGAGTTTGCTCGTAAGATTAAAAAGCTTACTAGTAAAGTAAACAAAGATATGGATGATGTCACTGGGTCAGAAACAATAAATGAAATTATACAAAAGTTAGAAGATCCTGTTACAGATTTTTTACGCGAGGATGATGGTGGCGAACATCCAGAAAAGATTGGCGAGGGAGTAGAAGATTATGTCAAATTTCTCGAAGAAAATCAGTGCGATATCATTGGTATACCCACGGGGTTCGCTAGGTACGACGAAGCCATTGGCGGTGGTCTTAGACGAAAATGCGTTGACCTTATATCTGCAAGACCAAAAGTTGGTAAGTCAGTATTCGCTGATAATGTTGCCCTTAATGTATCTTCCACCGGAGTCCCCGTCCTAGTATTAGATACAGAAATGTCAAAGGAGGACCATCTAAATAGACTTATAGCTAATATTAGCAAGGTTCCTATTAATGAAGTTGCCACTGGTAGATTTGCAGAAGATCCGCTAAAGATGGACAATGTACAAAAAGCTGTTGATCAGTTATCTAACATACCATACAGTTATGCCACAGTTGCAGGAAAACCGTTTGAGCAGATACTTAACGTGATCAAGCGGTGGATTGTACAAGAAGTGAAGACAGATGAAAATGGGAAGACAAATGACTGCTTAATTATCTATGATTATCTAAAGCTAATGTCATCCAATTCTATTACAAACAATATACAGGAATATCAGGCTCTAGGTTTTCAAATAACTTCACTGCATAATTTATGTGTTAAACTAGACATACCATGTCTATCTTTCGTGCAATTAAATCGAGATGGTATCACCAAAGAAAGTACTGATGCTGTAAGTGGCTCAGACCGATTGATATGGTTGTGTACGTCCTTTACAATATTTAAAGCTAAGTCTACAGAAGAACTTGCAGAAGACGGACCTAATGCTGGTAATAGAAAACTAGTACCGATTGTGTCTAGACATGGCGCTGGAATGGACGATGGAGATTATATAAATATGCAAATGCAAGGCGCACATGCAAAACTTATAGAACTTCAGACAAGAAACGAATTAAAGAATCAGCCGATTGGCGACACGGGATTAATTAACAATGACTCTATGAAGAAATTAGCAAATGAACTTGCAGCAGATCAAGAAGAAACTGAATGAAAATGCAGAGCTAGTTTTCAGTGAACTGGGAATGAAGTGTGAAGTTTTCTCTGATAATATATATTCAACTTGTCCAGTACATGAGGGAAGTGATAATCCTAGAGCATTTTCTTTTTCTCCACAGAGAGGGATATGGAAATGTTGGACTAGAGACTGTCAAGAAGAACATAGAAATGATATGTTTGGACTAATAGCAGGAGCATTGTCGGCGCAAGAAGGAAGAGATGTAGAGTTTAAAGAAGCTTTACAATGGGCTTGTAAAATCCTAAACATTAAACAAACATACTCAAAAGCCCCTACAAAGACTGAAGAAGTAGAAGAAGATTCAATATATGAAACAATAAAGATACTAAAAGAAAAAGAAGTCCTTAATACCCATAAGCCAATAACTGTTGACTATGACTTGTCAATACCATCAGAATACTTTATAGCAAGAGGATTTAATAAAAAGACTATGAAATATTTTGGTGTGGGAGATTGCCACGCAGATGGTATAATGAAAGAAAGGGCAATCATACCAATACACGACGATGATGGTAAAGATGTGGTTGGCATTATCGGAAGATCTATGCGCGATTATAGAATGCCTAAATTTTTATTTAATCCTAAAGGGTTTGATAAAAGATACTACTTCTATAATTACCACAGAGCTATGAAGAAAGCTAAAGAAACATCCTGTCTTTACATAGTAGAGGGTCAAGGGGATGTTTGGAAGTTATATGAAGCTGGTGTGTTAAACGCAGTTAGTATATTTGGAAAGACTATAACTGAACAGCAAAAAAACAAACTACTAAAACTACCTATAACCCATCTTATAATTTTAACAGATAACGATCAGGCTGGTAGAGAATCTAAAGTACAAATACAAAGACAGCTAAATAGACTGTATAAATTAACATTTCCAAAGTTTATACAAAAAGATATTGGCGATATGGATATCAAGAAAATTAAGAAAGATATACTAGCTAATTTAAGAGGTACTTATTGATGGCTAAGATAATAGGAATTTCAGGAACAAAACAAGCAGGTAAAAATACCGTAGCTAACTTTATAAATGGCAAAGTATTAAAACAAATAGAAATGATTTCTGACTTTAAGATAAACTTGGATGGACAACTAGAAATCAAAACCTTAGATTCTTCTGGTCATCAAGGCTGGGGAATCTTTGACGTAACCAGAAAAGACAAAGACTTTATAGAGTACGCTGACCTAAACCTATGGCCTCATATTAAAATATATCATTTCGCAGACTGTCTGAAAAAAATGTGCATCGACTTGTTTGATCTTGAGCCTCAACAGGTTTACGGTACGGATGATGATAAAAATACCATGACACCATATGGCAAAACATCTAGAGAATTTTTGCAGTATCTTGGTACAGATGTGATGCGAAAGATTAAAGATACGATATGGGTAGACTATACAATTAAAACAATACTAAAAGAAAAATCAGAAATAGCCTTGATACCAGATGTAAGATTCCCTAACGAAGTAGAAGCTATACATAAAGCTGGAGGAATTGTATTGAGACTAACAAGGAATCCATATGCAAGCGATCATCACTGCGAAACTGCGCTAAGTCGTGAAAAATATGATTGGGCTAATTTTGATTATATTATTGACAATAATGATAGCCATATAGATAAACTAATAAAAGATTTAGAAAAAATAAACTACCTCTGGAGCGACCAACATGTTAATAACCTACGTTAGATCTTCAAGTTATAATAATTATGCATACTGTGAGATGCAATACTTTATGACTTATGTGTTGGGATATCAGTCTAAGAGTGGCAAAAAAGCAGACATGGGAACTATGGTACACAAAGTAATGGAAGTACTGGCGGGATTAAAAAAATATCATCAAGATAATCCAAGAGCTAGGATACTATGGGTTGACGACGACGCGATTGGAAAGTTTAGATGTCCAAGAAAAGAACTAAACACAGACGAACTAGTAAATAAACTTATAGATATTAGCATAGATTCTTACGCAGAAAAATCTCCACATGCTTTCAGTACAAGGGATAGGCAAGAAATAGCAAAAACCGCTTGGTGCTTTCTAACTCACAGTGATGGTCAGTTTGATCCTAGATTAAGAGATATACATTATCCAGAACCTCACTTCGACATACCGATTGAAGAAGATTGGGCTAAATTTGAATATGAAATAGATGGCAAAAAGGTTACTGGTAGATTAGCAATTAAGGGTACAATTGACCTTGTAACTAAAATTAATGATGATACAATAGAGGTAGTCGATTGGAAAACTGGTAGGAGAATGGATTGGACTACTGGAGAGGTAAAAGATTACAAGAAATTAGAAAATGATCCACAGCTTTTACTTTATTACTATGCTATATCAAAACTATATCCAGAGTTTCCAAATAGAATTATGAGTATATTCTTTTATAAAGATAAAGATGGTAATCCTGACCCTTCGCCTTTTAGTTTATGCTTCTCTCCAGAAGACGAAGGAAGATTCTTGGAAATGTTAAAAAACAGAGTGAAAGAAATTAGACAAAATATTGCTCCAAAACCACTAGATTCGACAAGAAATCACTGGAAATGCACAAGATTATGCCATTTTTGTAAAACTAAATGGCCTGAAACTGATGTAAGCATGTGTGAATACATAGAACAGCACGTAAAGGATCATGGAATGGATAAGACAATAAAGGATTGCACTAGAGAAGGATTTAATCTTAGTTTTTACGAAGCTCCGGGGTAGAGTATGGAAAAATTATTAACAATAGGCATGGCTACTTATGATGACTTTGATGGTGTGTACTTTTCAGTGCAGGCTCTTAGAATGTATCACGATATAGTAAACACAGATGATGTTGAAATAATAGTTGTAGATAATAACCCCAGTGGACCACATGGTAAATGCGTTAAAGATTTGATGAATGGCTGGGTTCCAAACGGTAAGTATATACCATTTACAGATAAGGCTAGTACATCTACAAGAAATGAGATTTTTAAGAGTGCTACTGGGAGATACTGCATATCTATGGATTGTCATGTGTTATTTTATAAAAATGCCATAGATAATCTACTTGAATATTATAAAAATAACCCTTATTCTAGAGACATTGTGCATGGACCTCTAATTTATGACGATCTTAAGTCTCCTTCCACTCATTTTAAACCAACGTGGGGAGGTGACATGTATGGTCAATGGGCTACAGACAGCGAAAATTTAGCCAAAAAGGAGCCATTTGAGATACCAATGCAAGGATTAGGTGTATTTTCTTGTAGAACTAGTGCATGGCTAGGTTTTAACCCACTATTTAGAGGATTTGGAGGGGAAGAAGGATATATTCACGAAAAATTCCGCAGGAACGGTGGAAAAGCTATATGTCTACCCGGATTTGATTGGTTACACAGATTTGGTAGACCTCATGGTGTAAAGTATCCACTCATCCTAGAAGATAGAGTGTGGAATTATTTTGTAGGATGGTTAGAAATTACCAAAGACCCTGAACATCAAATGATCAAGGATATATATAACAATTTTTCTGGAAGAATACCTCAAAAAAGTTTAGATTTCTTATTTGAGGAAGCTAAAAAAACAATTTCTTAAAAGGAGAGTCTTTATGTTTAATTTAAATGATGCTGATAAACAGTATAATTCTGATGTGTTTGGCTTTACAGAGGATCTAACTGAAGAAAATTTTTACGTACCAGCAGAAGCAGAATATGAAGACTTTGGAGAAGAAGTAGAGGAATATGACGCTGCCTCTCTATGGGAAAATATTCGCAAGAAGAAAGAGCGCGAAGGCAAAAACTATAAGCCTGCAAAGAAGGGTGATAAAGACCGCCCATCTAAAGAAGCTTGGGATCGCGCTAAGTCAGAACCAACTGAAAAGCAAAAGAAAGCTCTCGATAAAAACAAAGATGGTAAGATTAGCAAGGAAGATTTTGAATTACTTCGTAAAGGCAAGGGCGCTGAGTACCAAGGTAAAAAAGTAAAGCTGGGAAAACCTTTTAGAACTCCTGACGGACCAAAGAAAAGTAGTGTATATGTAAAAAATGATAAAGGTAACGTAGTCAAAGTAAACTTTGGCGATCCTAATATGGAAATTAAAAAAGATAGTCCAGCACGTAGAAAATCATTTAGAGCTAGACACAACTGCGACAATCCGGGTCCACGTTGGAAAGCTCGTTATTGGTCATGCAAAGCTTGGTAAAGGAGATAAACAATGAAATATATAGACGAAATTTCAAAAACATTAGCTGATAAACCGGGACCAAAAGACCCACGTAGAACTCCTGCTCCTAAAAAGGATCAGAAAAAAGGCTCGAAAAAGAACAAGCCTGATAGCGCCAAAGATGACAAGGGTAAAATTACTTTTAATGAAAGCACTACAAAAAGGCTACAGGAAAAAGTAAAAGAACACAACGCTAAGGGTAAGGGTAGTAAGGCAACGCTTGGTATGCTTAAAGCAGTCTATCGTAGAGGTGCTGGCGCATACTCAACTTCTCATGCTCCTAAAATGAGTAGAGATGGTTGGGCGATGGCAAGAGTAAATGCTTTTCTTACACTACTTAGGACAGGCAGACCTTCAAACTCTGGCTACAAACAAGATAATGATTTGTTGCCAAAGGGACATCCAAGAAGCTCAAAATGACACTTCAACAAAAATGGAAACAGCATCTAAAAGAAAATAACATGACCTACTGGCAACACTTTAAGTTTGCCGTAGGGCATGGCTTGATATGTATTAGAGCTGGTGTATACTTATGTATACATGGATTTTTGCCATGTTTTAGGAGAAAAGCTGGAACTAGATTGGTACAAAGACTAGAAAAAGTATTTACTGAGAGACAATATGAGCTTGATAAATAACGTAGCTGCAATTATAGATGCCAAAGTAGAATTGAAAGATTTAAAATACTCTAAAGACTTTGTATACGAAAGTGGACAAGGAGCTTTAAATATTAATTGGAAAAATATTTTACCGCAACCTCCTAAAAATAATAGTCTATCTACCAGTAAAGAATTAGAAATAGTAGCTGAAGCAACAAAGAAAAGATCTAACAAGGCTGTAGAGTTAGTATATAAAGTAGATGACGATCCTCTGCATTTATTTTTTGATTTTCTAGAAAGCAAAAACATCAAAGAAAATAGAGGTGAGTTTGATCAATATTATAACCTTGTAGAGCCATACACATACGCTTTGAAATATTATTTTAATAGACCAAGACCTGAACAAATAGCTCCATATTTGAATACAAAGATTAATGTGTTGTATACAGAAACTCACCATACACCTGCGTATCCTAGCGGTCATACGATTTACGCTGCCATTGCAGCGCACTTATTTTCAGAAAAATATCCGCAGTATCGCAAAGAATTTTTTGAGTTGGCAAAACAAGCTGGAATTGCTAGAATATTACAGGGAGTCCACTACCCATCAGATAATAAAGCTGGGATGGTAGTTGCAGAATTTTTATTCCCAAAAGTAAAGGAAAGATTGAAAGATGAGCGACGAAGTAAAGAGTTTCCCGTTGACAGACGCTCCTAGACCAAAGGAGCCGGTAAGAATACCGATGCCCGCGAACCCAAAACAATGACGGATTCATGCTATCATCTAATTAATTTTAGATTCAGGGTATCATCCGTCACCATACAAAGCCAGATTCATACCATTATCTAGTTTATTCTAGATTCAGGTTGTTATCTGGCAACTTATAAATTGAGGAGGAAAGATTGAACTGGTTTCCATTGAAGAATTTTACGCATTATAGTTTACTAAAAGGATTCTCTAAGCCACACGAACTTGCAAAGATTTGTGCGGATAATGACTATCCAGCATGTGGTATTACAGATTATAAGTCTATATCAGGTGCAGTATCTTTTCACCAAGCCTGCAAAAAGGTTGGCATAAAACCAATTATCGGCTGTTCATTTGACAATACTACGGTGTACGCTAAAAACAAAGATGGCTGGCACGATCTCATACAGATGGTATCAATGACTGATGAAGAAGGTAATATGCCAACTAATATTGCTAAAGATATTATAAGTAGAAATAATTTACTGGCGGTACATAAATCTAAAGATAATATTAAACCATCTTACTATGCAAAGAAAGAACAAGCTGGATTACATAGAGTATTATTATGCTCTGCGTTAAAGACTACGCTGCCTAAAATACAAACCAAGATCAGAAAGAATGAATTAGAGCCAGAAATATTGGAATACTTTGCTAATGATAACAAATGTATAACAAAGGGTAAAGCAACTAAAGAGCTGCAACACATATACGAGTCATGTGAAGATTATGAAATATTAAATCCTCCTATGCTCCCTAAGTTTGTATGCCCAAAAGGATTGTCACAAGAGCAATATCTAACTGACATGGCTCGTGAGGGATACAGAAACTTTCTAAAAGATAAGGTTGGGGATGATGAAGGATTACAGCAAATCTATGGCGACAGATTTAGGAAAGAACTACAGGTTATAAAGGATGCTGATCTTTTTGGATATTTTCTTATTGTACAAGATATTATTAAACACGTAGAAAAAGATATGGGATGTTTAGCTGGACCGGGGCGTGGATCTGCTGCTGGATGTTTAATATCCTATCTAATTGGCATCACTAAAATTGATCCAGTAGAACATGATCTAATTTTTGAGAGGTTCTATAATGCTGGTAGAAACACAGGCGGTCATGTTTCTTTACCTGATATCGACATGGACGTTCCGGGTAAACGTAGAGATGATGTTATAGACTATTTAAAAGATACTTATGGAAATGATCATGTTAGTCAGATGATTACATTTGGTAGACTACAAGGGCGTAGCGCAATTAAAGAAGTACTTCGTATAAATGAAGCTTGTTCTTTTAGTGAAATGAATGCTATAACTAA
>MDSZ01075183.1_pt1 | contig 12879 bp, 29 predicted proteins | sample 811201 | NCBI WGS metagenome assembly MDSZ01 (sample SAMN05326647, study PRJNA326480) | marine metagenome | isolation source: seawater | place: Indian Ocean: North | collected 2010
ACAACCGGCACTATCTGGTTAGCTGGCCTTTTGGTATCTGATGGTATGCCGAAAGGTGATACACTACGAATAGCAATGGCACATACAGGTGTTAATCTATTTATGGCATTGTCTCTATTGCCCTTTGTACATCACATTGCAAAGTTTCTCTCGAAATTTTAATATAAAACAAAGTCAAACTAATGACTGAAGGCGGTGTCAAAATTTTGACATCGCCAATTTTTTGTCATTTTTCGGCTTTGAGCTTAAAATAATTTGCCATCTATCCATTTTTCGCATATATTATACGCATGGGTATAAAATTATTTTTTGCATCTCTTGCTGTAATCGGAGCAATGGCTCTTGCATTTGGGTGGTATTTTAATACTACTCAAAAGCGTATTTCTATACTTACAGAAAACGCAGCAAAACTAGAAGGCGTAGTAAATACACAGCAGGCAACCATAACCGCAATGGAAGAAGCTGCTAAAAATACTGAGCTTAATTTATCTAGTCTTCAAGATGCCTTAAACGCGGCAGAAGCCCAAAGTAAAAAGATAGCAGAGTTACTGGCGACAACAGATGTGGTTAAAAACTCAATTGCAGATCCTGAAGCATCCGAAAAGGCAATAAATGAGGAAATCGATCTTATGTTTGGTTCCATTAGCGATCTTACTAAGTAGTTGCTCTTGGATTCCTGAAAAAGAAATTGTTACTGAAACAAAGGTTGTTAAACCTAACATACCTATTGTGCCTAGACCAAGACCAGTAGAGTTTGGTGAACTGAATGTTACTGTAATTACTGAGGATAATTTAGAACAAATTGTTCAAGAAACAAAAGAAACTCAAGGAGAGTTTGTAATATACGGATTGAATCCCCTCGTATTTAAAAATCTCGCCCTTGGGCTTGAAGAAATAAAAAGATACATAAAACAAACAAATGAAATTATTGAATACTATGAAAAATCATTGACAGAGGAATAAAACCTCTGCCCCCTCGGAGGAACTATGAGACTCTCATTTTTAACTGCCTTTATAACGGCAGTATTTTTTACGACTAGTGCACTAGCTCAGACTACAAGCACAGTTAACACTACTTCAAATAGCTCGAGTAGCGTTGAAACAGACGCTAACTCTCGTACAATCGTAATCTCTCCACCTCCATCAGCTATTTCTCCTTCTGTCGGGTCATCTAGCTCTGATCTTTGTACAGTAGGAATATCTGGCGCTGTTCAGACACAGATTTTAGGTATTTCAACTGGTGAAATGGTTCGTGATGAGAACTGTGAGAGATTAAAAATCTCAAAGACATTGTATGATATGGGCATGAAAGTTGCAGCTGTATCTGTTCTTTGTCAAGATAGAAGAGTGTATGACGCTATGGAAATGGCTGGTACTCCTTGTCCATATCTCGGTAAAATTGGTGACCAAGCTTCTGATGAGTGGAAAGCAAATCCAGGTCGTATACCTCCCGTTGCTGAAATGGAGATGAAAAAGGATGTTCAAAAACGTAATGCAGCTATCGCTGGTGGCGTTTCTGCTATTGCTCTTCTCTTGCTACTCCTCTAGCGTTTTAGCCCAAGTATCAACTACTCCTTCACAGTCTACGCCTGACTTATTAGACCCTAGTGCTCAAAACTGGTCTGGAACTTATAATACTGGGTGGTGGGGAGGAGTAACAGGAGGGCCTGATCCAAATAGATTACCTAGTGATACTGGATTTATTTGGAGCTATGGAAATAATATAATAAGCTCTACTATTGCAATTAATCAAGCTCTTTCACAAGCAGGTATTCAGGTCAATGGATACTCATATCAATGGAAAGTTAAAAATGGTAATGCAAATATTTTTGGAAACCAACCAGGTGTTGATGACTTTGTTATAACAGTAGATGTTTATGACGCACAAGGCAATGTTTACGCAACGTATCAGTATGATTACAGTTACTCGCATAATTGGACTGTACACTCTGGTTCAGAAACGTTTAATAATCCTTTTTTACCGCCTTCATATTTTTCAGATATTATAGTTTCTGCACAAGGTCAAGATGTTGGTTACTGGGCAGGTCATTGGGGACCAGAATTTAACGTTGCAGACTCTTCTCTTACTTTAACATTCGCCGCTGATCCTTGTTATAACAATCCATTATATGATCCACAGTGTCCTGGATATGCAAACGCGCTCTTCTTACAACAATGCACAGCAAACCCTCTATACGACCCAGCCTGCCCAGGGTATGCGACAGCGTATTTTAATCAACAGTGTACCGCTAATCCATTATATGACCCAGCTTGCCCTGGCTATCAAACTGCACATTACAATCAGCAGTGCACTAATAATCCCTTATCTGATCCTGGGTGTCCTGATTATTACATTGCACAGTGTAAAAAGAATCCCTTATATGATATGGGTTGTGTAGGTTATGATACTGCTTACTACAATTATCAATGTTCACTTGATGCTCAATACGATCAGGGTTGCACTGGTTACGTTGATATGACCAATGACCAAGATTTTGTTGAAATTTTTGAACCAGTTATTGAGGAAATTTTAGAAAACGAGTATACTGATAATGTGTATTCATCTGAACTCAACGTTCCAAATTTTATAGTTGACGTTTTTGAAGAGGCTTTAGATGTTGACATAACGTTCGTTGATAATGAAGAATTTGAACAAGCTTTAGAAGACGATATCGAAGAGGAGATTCGTCAATTAGAACAAGACGAAGAACCAGAAATTGATGAAACATTTGAGGAGGAGTCTGAGACTCAACCAGAGATAGACGAAGATACACAAATGGATTCTGAAGACTCAGCAAATGTAGGAGGTCAACAAGATGTTGACGACGACATCGAAAAAGAAATTGAAGAACTGGAAAAGGATTCCAGCGAAGGGAACGATAAGCCGTTGGAGAAAGAAGAAGTACAAGAGTCCGGTAAAGATGTTCGGTCCGAGCCAGTGGAACGGGCGAAACCTGACTCAAGACGAGAAAAAATAAGATTACTTATTGCTGCTAAAGCCCTTGCGGCTACTAAAGAATTAGAAGATGCCATCACTCTAGAACAGCAGATGGAAATTCAAAGAAGAGTGCTTGCTTTAATTAGTTTTGTTCCCGATTTTAAGGAAGAATATACAAATAAAGAACTGACTCAGGTTAATTTTTATCCCCCAAAGCCTGTCGTTGATCATCAATTTGCTAGATGGTTCCTCAATGACCCTAACTTTAGTACTATGGAGGATTTACAATACCCTAGTCTAAGGAGAAAATAATGGACCCCGTTTCAGCAATGGCTATTGCTGGCTCTGCTTTCAGTGCGATTAAATCAGGTTTTGCTGCCGGTAGAGAAGTAGAAACCATGTCAAAAGATATCATGAGATGGATGGGGGCCATTCAGGATATTAAACAAGGACACGAAAAAGAAAAGAAGAGAAAGTCTAGATTTTCATCAGTTGAAGAAGAGGCTTTAGAGTCTTGGATAATTAAGAAGCGCGCTGAAGAAATGGAAAATGAACTACGTCAATTCATTTCTTTAACTTACGGTGCCTCTGCTTGGCAAGACTTAATTAAAATGCAGGCTCAGATCAGAGTTGATAGACAAAGAGCTGAAGAGGAAAGAATCAGAAAGATAAAGCAAAACATTGAATATGCTATTGCTGCATTTATTATTCTCGTTACTCTCGCTATTATTATATCAGGTGCCCTGTTGATTTGGGAGTATAGAAATTGACACACGTTTTTGTTTTAATACTAATTGTGGGGGGCAATATGGTATCTAAAGATATGTACTTTTACGATATACAAAGATGTAATTGGTTTGCATCACAATTAACAAAAAGATACGGTAATTATTCTTATCGTAGTTTAGTACCTGAGAAACATAGAGCTACAGCATATTGTAAGCCTGTTTATGTCAATACCGAGAAAATGGAGATATATTGATCATACTTTTTGTTATAGTAATTTTAGGATTAATCGGTATAACAATCTATGTTTCTCTAATGTATGATATTTATGTTGAAGAACCTAAAAGAACACCTATAGAGATTAAATGTTATGAAATAAAGGAGAGGCTAAAATGGCTGAATTGGAAGTTGCAGGAGCAAAAATCAAAGGAGGAAAACTCCTCTTAGTGTTACCTATTTTATCCGCATTAGGTGGAGGTCTTTGGGCTGGTTTTGAATTTTATAAAGACTATATGGATATGAGAGAAAAGATTGAAAGCTACCAAGCACCCGATCTTAGTGATATTCGTCAGAATATTGCTGTAATGACAGAACACCAAAATACAGTTGAAGCTCATATGGACTTTGTTGAAAAAGAGTTAGAACTTTTTAAGGAAGAATTTGCCAATGTTCGTATTGGTCAACAAGATAATACGGATTATCTTAGAGACACTAAACATGATTTAAAAGACGAAATGGTACGCATCGAGAAATACTTAGATCGTGTAGAAGCGGATATTACTGAGTTTAAGGATGAATTAAGGGTACAAATGGAGGTTGCTGAAGATCAAAACGATAAAGCAATCAAAGAAGCAAATGAAATTGCTCTCAACAACAGAAATTACGTTAGAGAGTTTATTGATGACACTGATAAAAGATATGATGATAAGATCAGTGGTTTAGATGGAACTGTAAAAAGAGAGCTTCAAAATCTTGAGGATCGTTTAAATTCTAAACTCACCAAAGCTTTAGATAATCCTCTAGCAAATAGAGAATAAAGGAATTAATATGAATACACAAGTTAATATGATATTAGTAGCTGCTGCAGTCTTTTTATCGGTTTGTTTGATAGCATTTAATGTTTTTGCGGATGACTTTTTAAAAATGAGAGAATATAGAGGTAATTTGTGCTATGATGGTGATACTTGTTATGTAACAGCCCCTACACTTCCAGAGCCTCTTCAAAAAATGAGTGTCAGAATTTTAGGGATTGATACTCCAGAAATCAGAGCTGATTGTGAATCTGAGAAAAAACTGGCCCTCAAAGCAAGAGAGCTTGCTAATAAGTTATTTAGTACAGCAGAAAAGATTGAATTCGCTAACCTTAAATGGGATAAGTATGGTGGCAGAGTTTTAGTTGATGTTTATTTAGACGGTAAATCTTATAAAGATGAAATTATCAATTCAGGGCTAGCAAAGCCATACGATGGAGGCACAAAAGAAAGTTGGTGTGACTAGTGCTTCAGAGGTTTAAAAAATGGTTTACTATAGACCATGTAGTTGACCTCATGGTAGATATGGCGTTATTATTATTTGATGTAATATCTAGTCCTGTTTTAATCGTTGTTCGAGTCGTAAGATATTTTATTGGTGAATACATTATAGAACATATTAAATCCGCTATAAAATGGCTTGTACATTTTTATGTTGAGCGGTGCAATAAATTTTGGCGAATTGTGTTAGCAGTATTATTTTTAGTGGTAGCTCCAATTGCACTATTAATATTTTTTGGTATAATTGAAGTGTTACAGGTACTATTCACAGTTGTTGAAGAGGAGATATATTAATGTGGGAAATGATTCAAAATATGGCAACTGATCGTCTTTGGATTTATACAGGTATTGTAGGCTCTATATTTGGTGCTGCTTTTTTGTTTTGGTTTAAAGACACTCGTACAGCAACTTGGGCAGTTAGTAAGTTCGATCATTTGTGTGAATACCTAGCGATACGTTGGGGCTGGACATGGTTACAAAATGACCCAAATGCTTGGAGGGTTAAATACCCAAAAATAACATCAAAAATTGACGAGCTAGAGGCTCGTATTGAAATCTTAGAAAAATCGTCTAAACATCCAATCAACGTTGGAAATTATCAAGACGGAATATAGGAGAAAACAATGGAAGAAATTAAAGGAATGTCTGAAGCTGAAGCTCGTAAATGGCTTATGAAAAGAGGTTATGGCTTAGGTGAGATTGACCAGATTATGGCCGATCATTCAGCACCCGCACCCGCACCAGCTCCGGCTCCTGCACCTAAAGCTGATCCAGCTCCAAAGGCTGCTCCGAAAGCTGCTGCTCCAAAAGCCGCTTCTAAAGCGAGTTCAAAATGAGTGAAGAAAATAAGTATCATCCAGCAGACTCGAACGGTGATGGTAGAGTTTCCGAAGAAGAACACGCCATGTACTTAGAGTTTAAACGCAAACAATTAGAAGATCAGGATGCTCAAAGAGATGCAATGAGGAAAATGACCTGGTTTGCGCTTTTTGGCATGTTACTATATCCTTTTGCAGTTGTCCTTGCAAATTGGATAGGTCTTGACCAAGCATCAAAAATATTAGGGGATATGGCTCCGACATATTTTGTTTCAGTGGCTGCTTTAGTAGCTGCGTTTTTTGGAGCTGACGCTCTAAAGAAAAAATAAGTGATCTTGCCTATCGGTTGAGGGTATTGTAAACTATAGAGAATCAATGGAGGCTCTATGGAATATTTTAATCAAATCAAAACTGATTGGCGTATCGCACAGTGTTGTCAGTGGCATGATAAGTCTCTTGCCAAAAGATACAACATAGGAACAACAACTAAAACCTACGCTCTGAAAGAGGGCGGTAAAGAACGAGTACAATCTAAAGCATTGTCTAACTGTAAAAAGTTAGTCGATGCTTTAGAAAACTATTTTCCTCATCAGCCGATGAATCTTAGAGCTTTTAGAATTTCTTCTGAGCTATTTCCTTGCTACACTCTTGACTTTACTAATGATTGGTATGATGAGATTCGTGATGAGATAAAAGAAATTCTAGCAAGAGCTGGTAAAGCTGCTAAAGAACATAGTGTTCGTCTATCTGTTCACCCAGGTCAATATACAGTTTTAGCCTCTAATAAACCGGATGTTGTGGAAAAATCAATCGAAGACTTAGAGTATCACGCTCTATACGGTCAATACATGGGTCTCCCTGCTGAAGATTTTTCTATGAACATTCACCTACAAGGACTATATGGAGGAAAACACGAAGATGGTATTAAGCGATTTGCAGCCCACTTCCCATACTTATCCGATTATGCCCAAGGTTGCTTATCCGTCGAGAACGAAGATAAGCCCAATGGCTATGACATCAAACACACACTTGAACTTGCCCAACGTATACCCATTCGCTGCACACTTGACACACACCACTATGCCTGCCATCGTATGGTTGAAACTGAGAAAGTCAAGAATGGTGAAAAAGTCGTCAATCGTAAAATCCGAGACGTTGAACACATCACGCACACACACGAATTTTTCGTCGAAGCTGTCAAGAGTTGGCGCGGAGTACGTCCGTTGTTCCACAAATCTCAGTCTTTTCACCCCGACAATTCAGATTACTGGATGAAGCCAAACGCGCACTCTGAAACTTATTGGGATGAGCACCTTATGGCTAATCATGTCCCAATGCTTGAGTACGCTGACTTTGATGTAGAAGCAAAGTTTAAAGAGGTAGCTGTGAAAGGATTTTATGACTTTATTAAACAAGAAGAAGAATTTAGCGGAGAGACTATCGCTACAAAAACAATATGAAAAATATAGTTTATTATAATAGTTTTCAAAATAAAAATATCACGTTACCTTCAGTATTTAAAAAAGATAGACCAAAGAAGTTTTTCTTTTTTGGCGATAGTTTTGCAGATTTACATAAAGAGAGATCGTTTAGCTGGACTTTAAAAGTCAGTGACCATTTTAATGCGACAGCTTTTAACTGGGGTATGGGCGGCGCCTCTGAGCAATCAATATTCTATACATTTGCAAAAACGGTAAATGAAGAAAGAGATTTTACTTTTATTTTCCATACCCACCCACATAGGTCTGATAAATTTTTTAATTCTAAGAGCTTGCCAATGACCTCTTCATTTTTTAAGAAGTGGGATGAAATGATTACTTTTCCTTGTTTGCACCTATATTGGGCAGACTATAGTTATCAATTTACTAATGGAAAAACGTTATTGTGCTCTTTTGATTTCCAAAGTATAGAAACATGCCCAGAAGATTGTATTCACCATATGACAATAGAGGATAATTATTTGTTTTCAGAACAGGTTATAGATAAAGTTACTAATATGCTTAATCACAAAAAAACATAAATTTATTTTGACACTACACACCAGTAAAGTATAATGAGGGTATAGGTTTATACCCTCTTTTTTATGGAGTTGACATGGCAGTAAAAAAATTTAAAAAATCTTCTGATGGTACGCGTATGTGGGAATCAATGAGTTCTTCTGTAAAACGTCGTCCGACTCAAGATTGGTGTGCGTTCTATACTCCACAGGGGAGAATGGTATCAAAACCAAAAGGTAAAAGACCTAGACACATCCATCCAGAGGATTGGTGTGCTGATAAAACACCATTTAAGGGAAAAGTAATAAGGAGTTATTGATGGCACCAAGAAAAAAGGCAGCAAAGAAAAAGGGCCCAACGCCTACTAATCCAAAACTTTATGCTAGAGTTAAGGCTGAAGCAAAAAGAAAATTTGCTGTATATCCATCCGCTTATGCAAATGGTTGGTTAGTTAGAACATATAAACAAAGAGGTGGTGGGTATAGATAATGGGTAAACCTAGAGGAGGTCTTACCGCGTGGTTCGGTAAAGGATCTAAAGGCGACTGGGTAGATATTGGAGCGCCTAAAAAGAATGGTAAGTTTCAAGCCTGTGGCAGGTCAAGTGCTTCTGGGGGTAAAAGAAAGTATCCAAAATGTGTCCCTCGTGCCACAGCGAATCGTATGACAAAGTCTCAAATTAGAAGTGCGGTTCAGCGTAAACGAGCTGCTGGGAATCCAGGCGGGAAACCCACTATGGTAAAAACTTTTACTAAAAGAGGAAGGAAGAAGAAGTAATGGCTCCTCGTATTCCTCGTAAAAAAGGTCAACGCGCAAACTCAAAAAAACATAGCGATTTATATACTGATGAAAATCCAAAAGGAACCATCAAAAAATTAGGATTTAAAACAGTTGCAGTAGCACAAGCTAGTGTACGTAAAATAAAAGCCTCTAATCGCTCCCATGCTCATAAAACCCAAGCAGCAATAGCTATGGAACAGAGAGCACGTGTTATGGGCAAAGCTGGGGCTGCAGCTGTTTACAGACGATTCATCAATGCTCAAAAAAAGATTACGGCAAAAAGGAGAAAAGGTGCATAACGATAAAGTTATCAAAGAGGTTGCTGACGCACTAGCATCAGGATCAAAAATACACTTAAAACAATCCAAGATGCTTCGTAAGGTATTAGGTTCACCTGTTCCTAAGAGAAAAAAACGTAAAAAGTAGCAACTCAGAAAGGAGTGGTGAATGAAGTGGATTAATGAACGTATCTCTGAACGCTCATCACATGATGGTATTATTGTAGCAGCTGTAGCTGTGGCAGTCATCTGGGGTGGAATGGCTCTACTAGACGTTATCGTCTGGGGTGCTCTAGCCTGGGGTGTTTGGAACATTATTCGTAAAGGGTAATCATAAATGAAAAAGCGCAAAAAATCAAAGATCAATATTTCTGAATTGTTGCGTAAACACAGGGCGGGCAAGTCTATAGGTTCTACTAATCGTGCTCGCCTTGTTGCTCGTGGTTTAATTGCCCGAAAGTCTGGTCCCCACAAGGGCAAAAAAATTGATTTGGGGAGAAGAGGAAAGTCATAATGGCTATGCACAAAAAAGGTGGAAAAAGAGGTGGAGGTAAGCGTAAATAACGTTGACTGGTCTTCTTATTTCGCGTCTGTAGTGTCAGTATGCCCCTGGAGCGGGGCATACTGGCGTAAACAAAAAATAGACGTTCAACTTTGGGATAGTGTGGTTTTACCTCTTGATGACTTCGTGGCTAGAATGTATATACACAAAAATGCTAGTGGCAGAATATTAAAGAAAATTATGGAACGTATGAATGAATTACGACCTGAAGAAGAGTGGCTTTTTAGCCACCCTATGTATAAGGGACACTCTACACCAGTCCCAATATTAATCCAACAAGATTTAGAAATACTAAATAAAGCTAGAAAAGGAAGAGAAAATGGCAATGCACGGTAAGAAAAAAGGTGGAATGAGAGGTGGTATGAAGAAAAACGGCATGAAGAATGGCAAAATGCAAAACAAAATGAATGGCCTGACTGCTGCTCAAAAGAAACTCCCACCAGCACTTCAAGCAGCGATTCTTAAGTCAAAGAAAAAAGGCAAGTAAAAGAGAGTTCCCCTCATGGACTTAAAAAAAGCAAACCAGATGGCTGGCTTTGCCAGCTTGGTGTATAGTGATTATGACGTTGTTCTAAATAACTTACGAAATCAAGGCATAACTGATTGGGCTTGGTTCGATAATGATGGTACACAAGCCTTCGCTTGTAGAAAACACAAGTCAAATGAAATCTTAATCGTATTTAGAGGAACTGAGCCTGATCAAATGAAGGATATTTTAGCCGATCTAAAGGCTTGGAGAAAACCAGCACGAGAAAAGGGTTTAGTTCATTTTGGGTTTGCACAAGCTTTGGATAAAGTCTATGATAGTATTGTTCAGTGGATTTCTGAACAAAAACTTGGCGATGAGTACCAAATTACGTGTACGGGGCATTCGTTAGGAGCTGCACTTGCTACCATATGTGCTAGTCGGTTGGACGCACACGAACTCTATACATTCGGTTCCCCCCGTGTAGGTAATCGCGCTTTCGTCAAAGAAATGAAAAATGATGGGATTCAACATTATCGCTTTGTAAACAATAATGATATTGTAACAGGCGTTCCTTTCCCACTTAGATTTGTTCATCATGGTAATTTAGTTTATATAAATCATTATGGTAACATTAGAAAGATGTCTACTTGGCAAAGAATAAAAGACAAGTGGAGAGGTCGTATACGTGCCTTCAAAAAAGGACAACCTTTTGATGGTGTTTTTGATCATTCCATGAATTTATACAACGAAAAAGTAAACAATGTCTATCTACAGAGCCAGAAGTAAATGCCCTATTTGCTCCCGAGAAGAAGAGGTTTGGTTTCAAAACGGTAAAATCGAACCGCTTGATATCGTTGAGTGTCCTAAATGTGAAAATATTTATGAGGCTGGAGATTTTATTTCTGGATTTTTAGACCTCAGACAAAACTCTTCAATTTCTTCCAATTATGCTGTAATGACCGCTACTCTTTAATTGCTCAGTGCTTTAAAATATACTATATTAAATTATATTTTAAACAAGGAGAGAAGAATGGCTAAAGGAAAACGTTCTAGCGGTAAGAATTACACTTCTAAAGGCGAGCGTCCAAACGTTTCTCGTTGGATTCAAAAAGCTTGTCGTCGTCAATACCTCACTACTGATTCACGGTTTGCAAATCAAGTTGCTGCTTGGAGAGCAGGTAAAAACGTTATGCTCACTATCCAAAATCCAGATAAGAAAAATACCAAAGAAAGGATGATTCGTGTTCCTGCTATAGATGTATGGGGCTTCCCTCGCAACGCGAATCTACGTATGAGATGACGGAGTTTAGCAAAGGCATCGTTAACGCTGTCACAGACAGGATGGATGAGAGTATTGCGCTCGCTGTTATATTCTTTATAGGCCACATTTTAATAGCTGCTACTGTTGTAACTATTATAACAGGTGCCAGCATCTGGGAGGCAGGCGCGGTTGCATTAATTGAGCCTGCTATAAATTCAGTTTGGTTTTACGTTTTACATAAATTTTGGAGGTTTTTAAATGAAGAATAATTTTGAGAAGCGGTTTGGAGAAGGCACCGCATTTGATTTAGACTACGGCAAATTACTTATCATTGCTCTTTGTATTTACATTGCCGTACAGGTGTCCTGATGGAACTCTTATGGGCGGTGTATCTACAAGTTTGTTTAAATTCGACTTGTTTGTCACAAGAAGTTCAGAGATTTGATCCGCCACAAGCTAAAACGGCTTGTGAAAAAATGTTACCTGCTTACATTGAGGTTCCTGCTGATGGTCATTGGGATTCTGTAGAATGGGTTTGTAAACCTTTAGGGAGCACTGGAACATAATGCCTGAAGGTCCAGAATGTACTCGTACTTGTCGTCAATTAGATAGAGCTACTCGCGGTAAATCATTAGTCAATCTAAACTTTATCTCAGGCAGATATACGAAAAAGCTACCTGACAAGTTTGCAGATTTTTACATCGCCTTAGAAGAAAAACATTTACCGATTAAAGGTGTTTTTAATAAGGGTAAGTTTATTTGGTGGGAGTTTGGTGATCTCCTGCCAATTTGCTATATGTATACTACACTTGGCATGACAGGTAACTTTAAACTCCAACCATCAAAACATACGCGTATTGCGTTTTATTTTGATGATGATTCAGCGATTTACTATAATGATCAACGTAATTTTGGTACTATTAAGTTTGTATTTGATGATAAGGATCATCAAAAGAAATTGGATTCTATTGGCCCTGATATGCTCAATAATCCTTGTACTTTATCCACATTCATGGACATTGCTAACAGAAAGCCCGGATGGACTGTGGTTAAATGGCTTATGGAACAGTCTCAGATATCTGGCGTGGGAAATATCTACAAGTCTGAATCACTCTTTCTTGCAGGTATCGCACCTCATAGACTCATGGGCTCTTTAGATGATGAAGAACTTGAAAAGCTTTATTATGCAATTTGTAAGGTACTATCAGCATCGTATGAGTCAGGCGGGGCAACTATTCGTAATTATTCTGATCTATATAATAATCATGGGAAGTACACTCGTTTTGCATCAAACCCTACTGAAATAGTAGAAGCAAGAGGCGGTCATGTTATGGTATATAATCAGAAAGAAGATATCTACGGTAATCCTGTAGAGCGTGTTAAACTCAATGACGGTCGTACAACTTTTTGGTCTCCGGCGGTGCAATCATGACTTGGGCTAACCATAATCCTATCCAATCTATGTTGGAACACTATCATGAAGTATCTAATGATGACGATGTATTGATTCCAACTACTG
>MDSZ01083106.1_pt1 | contig 12879 bp, 11 predicted proteins | sample 811201 | NCBI WGS metagenome assembly MDSZ01 (sample SAMN05326647, study PRJNA326480) | marine metagenome | isolation source: seawater | place: Indian Ocean: North | collected 2010
AGTTATTTTTTCGTTAAAGCGTGTACGACAATTTCTTTATTAACCTAGCCGTCCACACTTCTCTTCTTAAAATTTACAATTTAAAAAAGCTAAGATTTTATTACAAAATCTACACACCTCTGGCGTTGTTTAAAAATGTACGCATAGAGGTGAGCGCTGGTTTTATTACAAATTCGTGATAAGTCAAGGCGTATATTATGATTAAAAGTCAATAAATATAGGCTTTTTTTTACCTTCTAGATTGCAAAGACTTCATAATTTTTATAGAAAACAACTATGGCGCTAAATCAATTTTTTTTAGGTTTCCAAAAAAATTTGAGGGGAATCGACATTTTAAAAGATTTAGAAATAACAAAAAAAATCACATATTTAATTTCATTTTTTACTATTTTCTTAATCTTAGTAATTTTCTTCATTGTATCAAATACTATTAAAGAAAAGCAAAAATTAGAAAGTCAAAATTTCGAGACAGTTGTTAAATCAAAAGATTTTTTAGGTTTTAAGGATTATTTTGTTTCAAAAATAAATAGTCCGTACGAAGAAACAAATTATTTAATTAAAAATAATGACAGTATAGAGAAAATAATGAAAAAATATAAAATTGATAATAATGATATAAAAATAATTTCAAACGGTCTTAAGGAAAAAAAACTCACGAATATTTTTCCTGGCAAACAGCTTAAACTTATTACAAAAATGCAAGAAGATGGGACAAAAAAAATTGTAAATCTTGTTTTTCCTACAAGCAATACCAGAAGTATAGAAATAAGAAAAAACAAAGAAAATTTTATAATAAAAGAAAATATACTTAAACTTTATAAAAAAGAAGTTGTAATAAAAAATAAAATTTCAAATAATTTATATAGTGCTGCGGTTGATGCTGGCATAGAGCCTAATATTATTATTGAATTTGCCAGAATATATGGCTTCGAGGTGGATTTCCAAAGAGATATAAGAAAAGGAGATTGGTTTGAAATCTTTTATGAAAGATTTGAAGATGACAACGATATCGTAAAAGATACTGGCAAAATAATCTATGCCTCGATGTTTGTAAACGGAAACGAAATTAATTTATATAATTTTAACGATGGAAATGATTTTGGTTATTACGATATTAAAGGAAAAAGTATTGTAAAATCTTTGATGAAAACTCCAATTAATGGTGCACGCCTATCCTCGTCTTTTGGTATGAGAAAACATCCCATCTTGGGTTACAATAAAATGCACAGAGGAACTGACTTTGCAGCACCAAGTGGAACTCCAATTATGGCTTCCGGGTCTGGTACTGTTACAAGAGCTCGCTGGTGTGGTGGTGGAGGAAACTGTGTAAAAATAAAACACAACTCCACCTATCAAACTGTTTACGCGCATATGAAAAATTTTGCTAAAGGAATAAAAGAGGGAAAAAAAGTACGACAAGGTCAAATAATTGGTTACGTAGGATCAACTGGTCTTTCAACAGGTCCTCATTTACATTATGAGGTTATAGTTAATGGTAAAAAAGTAAATTCACAACGACTAAAATTACCTTCAGGAAAAATTTTAAAAGGTGATGTAAGGAAAGAATTCGAACTTGAGAGAATTAAAATTGATCTTAAGCTTTCTGAGCTAAGATAAATATTAATAACTAGCTTTCCTTTTTTGAAATCTTAGAAATAAAATCAGCATCATCAGTATTATTTTTAAATTTGTCATTTAACTCAGCTAATTTTCTCGAGTAGTGGTCTGCATGTTGTAAGTAATTCTCAACTAATACAGGATCCCCGGCGCTTTGTGCATCTTTTGCAAGTTGCTGAAATTTTTGCATTGTTTTTTCAACGTTATGAGGGTTAGACATAGATCCATTTCTATTAAAATTCATATTTCCATTAAAACTAGATCCACTATTAGAGCTCATTGAACCATTTCTTCTTCTGAAATTATTCTTTTGAGGTCTATTTCTAAAATTTCTTCTTCGGCTATTATTCATATTTCATGTCTTAAGTTATTTATTTTAGTAATGTTGATATAACACCTCTTATATTTTTGCTACAATCTACAATCAAATAATCTATTTTAAAGTTATTGTTACGTAATATTTTTGAAACTTTTTTAAATTGCCCACTACCAATTTCTAACGCGAGCATACCCTTTATTTTTAAGATATTTTTTGATTTGTAGATAACTTTTTTAATTACGTCAAGCCCATCATTTCCACCTTTCAAGGCTAATTCGGGTTCATAATTTTTTACATCCTCTTCCAAATTTTTTAACTCATTATTTTTAATGTATGGTGGATTTGATACAATAAGATCAAATTTAGCTCTATTTATATGCTCAAACTTCTTGTTTTCAAATTTAATTCTCTTCTCTAAATCAAGATGTTTAGCATTAATTTTTGCAACCTTAAGCGCTTTGCTGCAAACGTCTATGCCTATTCCTCTAGATTTTTTAAGTTCGCTCAAAATACTTATAATAATGCAGCCTGATCCAGTTCCTATATCTAAAAGTAAAATGTTTTTTTTATTATAAATTTGTACTATTTTTTCAACCAAAAGCTCTGTTTCAGGTCTTGGTATCAAAGTATCGCTATTAACAAAAAAATTCTTACTCCAAAACTCTTTTTCTTTAAGAATATATGCTATGGGCTCTCTATTTGATCTTCTTTCAATTAAGTCATTAAATAATTTTGCTTTTTTTTGAGAAACTTTTAATTCTGAATTTAAGATTAAATCTTCCCTAGTCCTCTTCAAAATACTAGACAATAATAATTCACTATCAAGAATATGTGATTTTATATTTCGATTTTTAAGGAAGTTAGATCCAGAGTTGAGTAAAGTTGATATTTGCATTAGTTCAAATTTTTGAGTTTGTTATCTTGCTCTTTTAATCTAAGTTCTTGGTTCATGTCTTCATGAATTTCACCACTTAAAAATTCATCTAATTTGTGTAATGTTAAATTAATTCTGTGATCTGTAATTCTCCCTTGTGGAAAATTATACGTTCTTATTCTTTCTGATCTATCACCTGATCCAATTTGGCTTCTTCTATTTGTTGATCTCTCTTGATCTTTTTTTCTTTTTTCAGCCTCATATACTCTTGATCTAAGAATTTTTAAAGCTTTAGCTTTATTTTTATGCTGAGATTTTTCATCTTGCTGACTAACTACTATTCCGGTTGGAGAATGTGTTATTCTTACAGCGCTGTCGGTAGTATTTACAGATTGACCACCAGGGCCACCGGATCTGAAAACATCAACTCTTAAATCTGATTCTTTTATCTGAATGTCAACTTCCTCAACTTCTGGCAAAACCGCTACTGTTGCTGCTGAAGTGTGCACGCGACCTTGCGTTTCAGTTTTTGGAATTCTTTGAACACGATGAACACCCGATTCGTACTTCAAATAAGAGTATATATCATTACCAGAAACTGAAAATATAATTTCTTTAAATCCACCAGCCTCACTTTTTGATATGCTTATAATTTCTAATTTCCATTTTTTTTTGGAACATACTCTTTCATACATCTTAAATAAATCTGAACAAAAAAGAGAAGCTTCTAAGCCGCCTGTTCCAGCTCTAATTTCTACAATCGCATCTTTATCATCATCTTCATCTTTAGGTAATAAAAAAATTTTTAACTTACTCTCGTATTCTTGCTTTTTTATCTTCAATTCTGATAAATCTTTTTCTGCTAATTTAATAATTTCCATGTCACTATTTTTATCATTAATTATTTGTTGTAAATCTTTTTTTTCATTTTCAAAATTTACATATTTTCTTGCGAATGAAACAATTGATCCTAAGTTTGAATATTCTTTTGATTTTTTTGCGTACAATTTGGGGTCCACGCTACCTGAAGATAATTCTTTCTCTAAATTATCATGTTTTGCAATTATTTCTTGCACTTTATTAATTGGAATCATTATTTAATTATTTTTTTCTTTAACTTTTTCTTCAACGAGTTTTACAACTTTGTCAATTATATCTGCACTAGCGACCTTGGTATGAGGTATTCCTGATATATACAAAAGATTACTGTCTTGACCTCCTCCAGTTAATCCAATTTCTGTTTGAGCGGCTTCTCCTGGTCCATTCACTACACAGCCAATTATCGACAACGTAATAGGTTTTTTTACGTGCGCAAGTTTTTGTTCTAATTTTTTTACAGTCTCAATTACAGGAAAAGCCTGACGAGCGCATGAAGGACAAGATATAATATTCACACCTCTAGCTCTTATACCTAATGATTTTAATATTTCATACCCAGCTTTAACTTCATCAATTGGATCTGATGATAGCGATACTCTGATTGTGTCACCAATTCCATCCATCAACAATTGACCAATACCAATAGATGATTTAATGCTTCCTGTTAAAAGACTACCTGCTTCAGTAACTCCAAGATGTAACGGATAATTGCAAATTTTAGATAGTTGTTGATATGATTTTACTGTAAGAAAAACATCAGATGACTTCACGCTGATTTTGAAATTAAAAAAATCGTTATCCTCGAATAATTTCACATTGTACATCGCACTTTCAACAAGTGCTTCTGGGCAAGGCTCTTTATATTTTTCAAGAAGCGATTTGTCTAATGATCCTGCATTAACTCCAATTCGAATAGAACAATTATTGTCTTTTGCTGCTTTAATTACCTCTAAAATTTTTTTATTATTTCCTATATTTCCTGGATTTATTCTTAAACAACTTGCCCCGCTCTCAGCTGCTTCGATAGCTCTTTTGTAATGAAAATGTATATCTGCAACAATTGGAACATCAATATTCTTTATGATATCTTTCAAAGCGTTTGTGGAAGCTTCATCAGGACACGAAACTCTTACTATATCAGCTCCAGCTTTTACTAAAGAATTAATTTGATTAATAGTAGCCTTTTGATCAGTAGTTAAAGTATTGGTCATTGACTGAACGCTAATAATAGAATTTCCTCCAATAGAAACTTTACCAACTTTAATTTCTTTAGTTTTTCTTCTATTAATTTTTCTGTGAGGTCTAATTTCCATAATTAATCTAAATCAAAAATTTTATGTAGTTTTTTTACAGCATTCATAGTATTTTTTTCATCAATTATGACTGATAACTTAATTTCTGAAGTTGAAATTGCTAAAATATTTATATTTTCCTCTGCTAAACTTCTAAACATCTTGTGTGTAACTCCTGGAGTAGAAACCATTCCCGCACCTACAATAGAAATTTTTGAAACCTTATCATTGTGATTTAATTTTTGGAACTTTATTTTTGAATTATTTTTTACAATCTCTAAAGTTTTAGCAAGATCGTCTCTCTTTATGGTAAAAGTTAAATCAGTAGTTTTATAATCAGAAGAAATATTTTGTATTACCATATCGACATTAATTTGACTTCTACTTAATGGTTCAAAAATATTTGCTGCTACTCCTGGTCTATCTTCAACTCCAATTAAAGTTATTTTTGCATCGTCTTTAGAATAAGCAACACCTGTAACGCTTTTAGTATAATCAAGGTTTTCCTTATCAAAAATTTTAGTTCCTTCTCTATTGGTAAATGTAGACTTTACCTCTAGTGGAATATTATACATCATAGCAGTTTGTACAGCAGATGGTTGCATTACTTTAGCTCCAAGAGAGGAAAGTTCTAACATTTCATCATATGAAATTTTTTCAATTTTTTTAGCAACTGGAATTTTATTAGGATCTGTCGAAAAAACTCCGTCAACATCAGTATAAATTTCACAAGTATCTGCATCAACCATTTTTGCTACTACTACAGCTGTAGCATCTGAGCCGCCTCTGCCAATCGTTGTAATTTCTGCATTTTTAGAAATTCCTTGAAAACCAGGAATTACTACAACTTGACCTTTTATCAAATATTCATTTATTTTTTCTGTGTTCATATTTACAATTCTTGAATTTGTATGATCTCCATCTGTTAGTATCGGAATTTGCCAATTCAAAAATGACTTTGCATTTACTCCAATTTCCATTAAAGCTCCTGCTAGTAAAGCACTAGTTACTTGTTCCCCAGAAGATAAGAGCACGTCTAGTTCTCTTTTATTAAAATTTTTTGAAATTTTTTTGGAATTTTCTATTAACTCATTTGTTTTTCCAGCCATTGCCGAAACAATAACGATAGTTTTGTTACCTGCGACAAATTCTTTTTTAATGATTTGGGCTACATGTTGAATTCTCTCAATAGAACCAACTGATGTGCCACCAAATTTTAATACTTTTTTTGCCATTACTTGAATTTAATATAATATTATTAGAATTATATTACTTTTAAAATATACTAAAATTAAATGACTACAATAAATAAAAGTGAAATTCAAAAGTTTTCAAATCTAGCAGAAGAATGGTGGGATGTTAATGGAAAATTTAAACCTTTACATAAGTTTAATCCTATAAGAATTGAATATATTTTAGATAAAATCTCTAATCATTTTAGCTTGGATAGAAAAAAAAATAATTTTCTTCAGAATTTAAAAATTCTTGATATTGGATGTGGTGGTGGCCTTATTAGTGAACCAATGGCTAGATTAGGTGGAAATGTAACTGGGATTGATGCCTCGGAAAAGAATATTAAAGTAGCTTCTTTACACAGTAAAAAAGGTAGTCTCAAGATAAAATATTTAAATAATTCACCTGAGCAGCTCGATCCTGCGGAAAAATTTGATATAATTTTAAATTTAGAAGTAGTTGAGCATGTTGATAATTTAGATTTATATCTAAAATCTTGTTTAAATTTATTAAAAAGGAATGGACTAATGTTTACTGCTACAATTAACCGAACTTTTATTTCCTACATAAAAGCTATAGTTGGGGCTGAATATATTTTAAGATGGCTACCAATTGGCACCCATGATTGGAACAAATTTCTAAAACCAGAGGAACTGGAAAATAAATTGATAAATTTAAAATTTTCTACAAAAGATATAAGTGGTCTAGACTTTAATCCAATATTAAACAAATGGAAATTATCGAGTAATATTTCTGTAAATTATATAATATGTAGTATTAAAAATTAATTATCTTTGCCTATCCATGGAATACTAAGAAGATCAATTCCCTCCTCCTCTAGCTCTTTTCTTTCATCAACAGTTGCTGTTCCGTAAATGCTTTTTTTACTACTTTTATCGTAATACACCTCTCTAACCTTTTCGCTAAATTTGTCTCCAACAAAATCAAAATTATTTTCAATGTATTTTCTTAGTTTTATTAATTTTTCCCTTTCAGAAAAAATTTTTTTATCGAAAATGCTTACATTATCGTCTGATGATTTAGAACTGGAAATACGTGGGGCCATTAATGACTTATCTATATTTTTTGAATCACAGTATATACACTCAAGCAAATGTCTTTTTTTTAGCTTTTCAAATTCATTTGAGTCAGCGAACCAACTTTCAAATTCATGATTGTTACTACATTTTAAATTATATTTTATCATTAAATCAATTCTAGTTTCTATAATCTGCATTAATGCTTATATAATCGTGCGTAAAGTCACAAGTATAACATTCAAAAGCATCATTTCCCATTTTTAAATTTACTTCAATTAAAATTGAGTCCCATTTCATATAATTTTTTAACTTATCTTCGTCGTAACTATCAGAAATTTTTCCGTTTTCTGCAACAAGAAATTCGCCAATTTTTATTTTTAGTTTTTTTAGATCCACATTTTCACCTGATTTCCCTATGCCCATTACAATTCTTCCCCAATTCGGATCTTCTCCAGCCACAGCAGTTTTAATTAAAGGAGAATTAGCTATTGAAAAAGCAATTTTTTTTGCACTTCCTAATGATTTAGCATTAATAATTTTTATAGTTATAAATTTTTTTGCTCCCTCTCCATCTACAACAATTTGTTTTGCTAAGTTTAAACATAATTTTTTTAAGGCTAATTCAAATTTTTGAATTATTTTATCATTTAAAGATAAATTTTGACCAATTTTTATGTGTCTTGTAGAAAAAATTGAGACCATATCGTTAGTTGAGGTATCATTGTCTACAGTTATTGCATTAAACGTATTAGCTACAGCTCTTTTGAGAAGCGATTTAAGAAGATTTGAATTTATATCAGCATTTGTAAAAATGAATGATAACATCGTGGCTAAATTAGGAGCAATCATTCCCGATCCTTTAGCTATTCCACAAATTTTAATCAATTCATCATCAACTATTATTTCCTCATAAGCAACTTTAGGTTTAGTATCTGTAGTCATAATACTTGATGCAACTTTTAACCAAAATAATTTATTGTGAGTATTTTTTAATTTATCCACCAAATCTGGTAAAGTATTTTTAATTTTTTCTATCGGAAACTCCTCCCCAATAACTCCAGTAGAAGCAAATATTAAGTCTTTGATTCTGACAGTTTCATATGTTCCATGCTCAGATTTTGACTCTTTTAAAGTCAAAATTCTTGATAAATTTTTTGCAATTATATCAAGACTTTCTTTACCCTGTTTACCGGTGAACGTGTTAGCGTTTTTAGTATTAACCATAATACCTTTTATAAGTTTTTTATGCGAGCTGTTATTCCATGATATTGTCTCTGAAACTATGCTGTTAGTTGTAGTTACAGTTGCATAATTGGCTCCATTGCTAAAATAGAATAGTGCTAAATCATCTCTGCCATTATCGTAAAGGTCAGCAGAAACTGCGGACATTTCTAATCCCTCAATTTGTTTAAGATTCTGAAACTCCCCCATTTTTGATAATTTAGTTTTATCGTTGAGGAAATTTTTTAAATTAATTGTCATAATTACTATTTAATTTAGATAATAAATACATATATAGAAGTATAATGAACTTATTTACAAGAACTTTAAGTAAAATATTTAAAAGCTCTAATCAACAAGAATTAGATAAAATTCAAAATTTAATTCAAGAAATAAATAACAAAGAGACCGAAATTAACTCGCTTTCAGAAAGTCAAATTAAGGAAAGGGCTTCAAAACTTAAAGATAATGTCCAAAATGGTTCAATTACACTTAACAAAATCATTCCTGAAAGTTTTGCACTAGTGAGAGAATCTGCAAAAAGGGTTTTAGGTGAAAGACACTATGACGTTCAGCTAGCGGGTGGATTAATTTTGCATAATGGTAAAATTGCAGAGATGAAAACAGGAGAGGGAAAAACTTTAGTTTCTACACTACCTGCTTTTCTAAATTCACTAACTGGTAAAGGTGTGCACATAGTAACCGTAAACGATTATCTTGCAAAAAGAGACTCCGAATGGATGGGAAGAGTTTTTGAGTATTTAGGAACATCTACTGGGTGCATTACTAATGACTTGGATGATATCGAAAGAAAAAAAAATTATGCAAAAGATATTACATACGCAACAAATAATGAACTTGGTTTTGATTATTTAAGAGATAATATGAAATATGAACTTCAAGAAATGGTTCAGCGAGATCATAATTATTGTATTGTTGATGAAGTTGATAGTATTTTAATTGATGAGTCGAGAACACCTCTTATAATTTCAGGAAAAATTGAAGATAAGACAACTTTTTACACCATTGCAAATGATTTTATGAAACATCTCCAAAAAAATGATTATGAATTAGATGAAAAAAATAAAAACGCGATTCTAACAGATAATGGAATTGATAAAATTGAAAAACTGGCACTTCAAAAAAGAATTTTAAAAAATAATAACTTTTATGATCCTGCAAATTTAAATCTTGTTCATCATATTAATCAATCATTAAAGGCTAATTTACTTTTTAAAAAAGATACAGATTACATTGTAAGAGATGGTAAAGTGCAAATTATAGATGAATTTACAGGTAGAGTTTTAAGTGGAAGACGATTCTCAGATGGCTTGCATCAAGCAATAGAGGCAAAAGAAAATGTTAAAATTGAAGAAGAAAATCAAACACTAGCTTCTATTACTTATCAAAATTATTTTAGATTATATAAAAAATTAGCAGGGATGACAGGAACTGCTTTGACAGAAGCAGAAGAGTTTTTTGACATTTACAAATTAAATGTTGTTTCAATACCAACTAATAAAGAAATGTTAAGAAAAGATTTTAATGATCAAATATTTAGAACTGAGGATGAAAAGTATAATGCTATAACAAATAAAATTATTGAATGTAATAGAACCGGCCAACCCGTGCTAGTAGGAACCACGAGTATAGAAAAATCAGAAAAAATTTCTCAATTTCTTGATAAGAAAAAAATTAAGCATAATGTTCTTAATGCAAAACAACACGAGAAAGAAGCTAAAATTATTGCAGAAGCAGGAAAAATTGGAGCTGTAACAATTGCAACCAATATGGCTGGTAGAGGGACAGATATTAAATTGGGTGGAAACAAAGATTTTATTGAAGATGATAAAAAAAATAATATTGAAGATTTCAAACAAAACGAGTCAAAAGTTAAAAAATTAGGAGGTTTGTTTATTGTTGGAACAGAGAGACATGAAAGTAGAAGAATAGACAATCAATTACGAGGGAGATCAGGAAGACAAGGTGATCCGGGAAGTACAATTTTTTACATAAGTTTACAAGATGAATTGATGAGGATATTTGGAGGTGACTCTATTGATGGCATGCTTAAAAAATTGGGGTTAAAAAAAAATGAGTCAATAGACCATCCTTGGATAAATAAAGCAATGGAAAGAGCACAAAAGAAAGTTGAAAGTAGAAATTTCGATATTAGAAAAACTTTAATTAAATTTGATGATGTTATGAATGATCAGAGACAGGTTATATTTTCACAAAGATTAAAAATTTTAAAGGACGAAAAAGTTAAAGACGTAATTAATGATTTTTTTGAGGAAATATTGAGCAATCTAGAGATTTTAAGACAAAACTTTCAAAAATCAAATGATGAAAAAGAATATTTAACTGAGATAAAGAACATTACAGGTAATTCTATTAATGACAAACAAATTATTAATTGCTCCACAGGGAAGGATGATTTTTGTAAAGAGATAAAAAAATTATTTGAGAATAAGAGAAACGCAAGAATTAAAATAATAGGTGAAAATCAAAATATTAACCTAGAAAAAAAAATATTTTTACAAATAATTGATTTTTCTTGGAGGTCACATTTGCAGTATCTAGAGCAACTAAGACAAGTTATAGGTTTAAGGCAGTATGGTCAAAAAGACCCTCTCTCAGAATTTAAAAAAGAAGCATTTGTTCTTTTTGAGGGACTATTGAATAAGATAAAAAACGATTTAATAAAATTTCTTTTAAATTTAAATATTGTAGTAAAAAAAGAAGATGAAATCGAAAACCATGAAGAAGAAATAAAAAATGCAAAAGAATTTAAGAAGGTAGGTAGAAATGAAAAATGTCCTTGTGGATCAGGGAAAAAATTTAAACACTGCCATGGAAATATTTAATAACTAGATTTTCTTAAATGCTCTCAAAGCTTTATTTCTAGCATTTTCATGATTGACTATTGGTAAAGGGTAATGCTTGCCTATAATAAATTTTTTTTCATTTTTTAATTCCCAAGGTTTGTGAATAAATTTTTTTGGAACATTTTCTAGTTCTGGTATCCATTTCTTCACATAATCACCATCTTTATCAAATTTTTCTCCTTGTAAAATAGGATTAAAAATTCTGAAGTAAGGTGCTGCATCTGCTCCACAGCCGGCTACCCATTGCCAGCCAGAGATATTATTTGCTTCATTATAATCTAATAAACAATCTTTAAAGTACTTTTCACCCTCTTTCCAATTAATCAGCAAATGTTTTACAAGAAAAGATCCTACGATCATTCTTACTCTATTATGCATCCATCCTGTAAAATTTAATTCTCTCATTCCTGCATCAACTATAGGATATCCAGTAAGCCCTTTTTTCCAGGCAATTAAGAATTTTGAATTTTTTTCCCAAGGAAAATTGTCAAATTTTTTTGAATAATTAGCTTTTAACATATGTGGAAAAAAATTTATTAATGTGTGATTAAATTCTCTCCAACCTATTTCTGCCAGAAACTTATTAACACCATTTTTTTTAATTTTTATACATTCATTCCAAATAGTTTCTACATGAATTTGGCCGTGTTTAATGTAAGGAGATAATTTCGAAGTTCCGGAATTAAATGGAAAATTTCTTCCTTCAGAGTAATTTTCAACTTTATCTTTTATAAATTTTTTTAATTCTATAAGAGCCCGATCTTCACTCGGAAACCAATATTTTTCAAATTTTTTATACCATTTATTTTTTGGAAGAATTTGAATTTCATTAAGTGAATTTTTGAAAAAATCAATTTTTTTTTTACATTTTATTATCTTTTTTTCTTTACTAGGGATTTTCTCTAAATAATATTTTTCAGCATTTCTCCAAAAAGGTGTGAAAACTTTGAAAGGTGTTCCATCAGATTTTTTTACCTCGTTAATCTCATTTAAAATATTACCTTTAAAGATCTTGTATTCAGTATTTGAATTTATAAAAATTTTAGATAGATATTCATCAAATTTAAGATAGGCTGGCTCATATGTTCTATTCCAATAAATAGAATAATTAGATTTTTTAACCAACTTATCAAAAAAAGATTTGTATGATGGAGTTGATATTACCTCTAAATTTATATTAAAATCATTTAATCTATTTTTGAACTCAATCAATGATCTGCTTAACCACCAGTTTTGGGCTTGTTGATTTTGAAATTTTTGTTTTTTATATAAATAGAAAGCGCTAACATTTTCGTGCTTTTTTGTAGCCTCTGACAAAGCCAAATTCTTATTAATTCTAAAATCGTCTTTTAACCAAATTAAACCAATTTTTTTGTTCATTTATTCGTTTTAACAAATTAATTTTTAAATTTCGATGGGATATATTGTTTGATGGTGGCCTTGGTAAGAATCGCACTTACGACACATACCTTTTCAGGGTACTGCTCTACTACTGAGCTACAAGGCCTAAAATCTA
>MDSZ01000990.1_pt1 | contig 12878 bp, 12 predicted proteins | sample 811201 | NCBI WGS metagenome assembly MDSZ01 (sample SAMN05326647, study PRJNA326480) | marine metagenome | isolation source: seawater | place: Indian Ocean: North | collected 2010
AAAACCGGTAAGAAAATTAAAGTTTCTCATCCTTTAACGATTGGCAAATTTAGAGTATATGACACATCAGTTAAACAATATAGGCACGTTAATCTGGACACAGTAAAAAAGATTAGTATTAATAAAAAGGTGTTAAAATGGACAAAGTAAAAACAATTATTAAAGAAATATCAGAAAAGAAAGAAGCACCGAAAATGCTTCTTTCTACTGGTATAAGTAACGCAAAAACCGTTAAGAATAATTTAAAAACATTTATACTTTATCTAGCCCCATATAATCAAAATAGCAAAAATTATAATCTTTGTCCGAATGCATCGGCAGGATGTGCGGCAGCTTGTTTGTTTACTGCTGGGCGTGGAATGATGAGTCCGGTTTTAAAAGGAAGAATAAAAAAAACGGAATACTTTATAAATGACAAAAAAGCTTTTATGATCCAATTAGCAAAGGAAATAAAAAGTAAAATTTTAACGGCTTATAAGAATAAGGAAAAAATTGCATTTCGTTTAAATGGTACATCTGATCAGGATTTTATTTATTTACTTAACAAGCACGCTAAATTCGATATTAGTAAATATAAAGATATAGCTGTTTTTTATGACTATACAAAATTAATATCTAAGATCAAAAAGTATAAAGATCATCCAAACTATTATTTGACTTTCTCACGTGCTGAAGACAATGACAGCGTGGCAAGGTCTGTGCTTAGTTTTGGTGGTAATGTTTCAATTGTTTTTAGGGATAAATTACCGAAATATTGGAACGGCTACAAAGTAATTAACGGTGACTTATCGGACCTTGAAATGATATACAATAAAAATGTCGTTTTAGGTTTATTGGCAAAAGGAAAAGCTAAACGAGATACAACTGGATTTGTAATTTAAATATTAATAATATGAGTAAGAGCAAAAAACAATTTTTACACAATCAAAAAAAGATTAAGAGACAAAATAAAGCAATAAGAGAAAATAAAAGTATTGATCTATTCAATGACTTTCTTAGATCACGTTTTAAAATATAATTATTATATTACGGTTTCATTTGTTTTTTGATTTATTTTAATTTTAATTAATCTTTCTAGCCCCCTAATTGGGGGCTTTTTTATTTGATCTTTTTTCTAAGTACTTGATAATCATATAATCTTAATTCAATTAGCCGGTGCCGTTTAGCTGGACCAATTCAAAACCCTATATTATATAGCTAACACGCATTTTAAGAGCTTCTAACGGCTTTTTTAAATTCAGCCTATACCTAACCACTAGCGAAGCAACAAAACGGCTTAGAATGGCTTAAAACGGCTTCTAACGGCTTTTGTAACTTACTCTGACAGACAAACAGACCGGTTACCTAAGGCAACCACTCTCTACACAGACTAACTTTTCCAACTGACATAGATGCAACCAATAGATTTTTATATATTCGCAAAATGGACATATATTCTAAAGATCAATACAAAGCATTCGACTGGTGTGATAAAAATGGTATAAAAGTGTATTGTCTACCCAGAAAACCCAAAGAGAAACTGTATGCTATTCAAGTTGATAATAACGGTAATTTGACTACTAGCGAGAAAAAATATAAGAAAAACCAAGTCAGTACTAAGATATGGGAATTATATTGCCATATGTACCTGAAATACAAGAAGTAAGGACTTTCCAACTGTCTTAATGTCAGATATATATATAGTTTATTATTATTATAGTTAACTATATAATAATATATATAACTATATAATATAGTACTAAGTATATATGTATGACAACCGGACAGTTGCATTAGATACAATAAATATAAACTTAATTACTTCTTATATGGCAAAACTAAAATTAAAAGTACCTACAACCTTAAATGGCATAACTCTTAGACAGTACCAAAATTATTTGAAGGTAGCTGACAAGAACAAAGGTGATGAATATGTAGACTTCTTGAATAAGAAGATAGTTGAAATATTTTGTAAGGTAAATCTAAATGATGTTGAAAAGATACCTATTCTAGAGTTTGATAAGATACTTAAGATTCTGACTGAAGCTTTTAATAAAAAACACCCTTTACAAAAAACATTTAAATTACTTGATGTAGAAATGGGCTTCATACCAAAATTAGATGATATGAGTTTGGGTGAATATGTAGATATAGAAGCTTATGTTACGGATTGGCAAGAAATCCATAAAGCTATGGCTGTTTTATATAGACCTGTTAACTTTAAACAGAAAGATAAATATACTATTGCACCATACTGTCCAAGCGAACAAGTCAACGAACTAATGAGAGATATGCCACTTGATGTGGTTATGGGTAGTGTGGTTTTTTTTTACAATTTAGGGATCGAATTATCGAAAGCTTCCCTGAACTCTTTGGAGAGAGAAGCGAAGAAGGTCAAGACCTCTCGTCTCAAGGAAGTTTTAGCAGAAAGTGGGGTTGGTATCAATCAATTTATGGACTCGCTCAAGGAGACATCACAAAGTTTGACGAGGTTACAGCAGAACCCCTTTACAAATGTTTAAATTATTTGGTATTTGAAAAAGACAAAAACCAGCTAGAAGCAAATATGATTAGAAAACAAATGAAGAGATGAAAGAATATTATGATCTTATAGATAATATCAACAATACCCTTATATCTGATAATTCAATCAACACAGTCACTTCAGGTGATATATTTGATGTGGACCTGTCTAAGCAAAGTATTTTTCCTTTAGCCCATATAATTGTGCAAGACATTGCTTTTGGTAACGGTGTGATGACTTTTACCATAAATGTTATTGTTATGGATATTGTTGACGAGTTTAAAGACAACAAGCAAACAACACAAAATTCTGAATATACCTCAGATAATAAGCAAGACATATTAAATACAATGCTATCTGTTATAAATAGATTACAAGGATCTATAAGACAAGGATCACTAAACGATAGTGGATATGAAATATCCGGTACTCCAACTGCCAATCAGTTTGAAGATAGATTTGAGAATCTACTTACCGGTTGGTCTTTGACTTTAAACATTGAAATAGGTAATCAAAACGTAACATTCGGAGGAACAGGCTGTGATTAATAAATTTAAAAATACAAAGTTATTTATTGATGGTTTTTCAAAACAGCTTGTAAAACTAGTACAGTTAGAAATTGATAAAAAACGTACTAGAGTATATAAATCTGGTACATATAATAGTCCTATTAGAGCTTTCGGTAGATTATCGAATTCTTTATCAATAAAAAAAAATACATCTAAAGACCAATACAATTCAAATATAGAAGCATTAAGTTATGGTATCGCTCTAGACGATAATAAACGTACACCTAGAAAACAACCACCTCAAGACAAAATATTACAATGGCTTAAAAAGAAAAATACATCTTTGAAGGACATAAAAGGTAAAATAATTTCATTAGATAGTGCAAAAGCAAAAGGAATAGCTTTTGCTATAGCTAAAAAAATTGGTAGAGAGAATGTTCAACCTACTGGATTTATTAGTTCAGCACTTAAAAATTCATTATCAATACTTGATAAATTACCTCAACCGATTATACAAGACATTAAAGATAATCTACAAGACATTTTACTTGAAGCAGGTTATATTAAAAAGGGAGATAACTTCATTTTAAAATCAGATTAATGGGAAATACAGTAACTACAGAAAAAATAAATGTAAGAAGTCCGTTTTTTATTACAGCTAATAATGAAGGAGCTCCACCTTTACCAGCAACTAGTTCTGATCCTGTAAGTAACCCAACAGTACCAGTAGAATATGTAGAACCGACAACATTTACAGAAACAGTTCAATGTGGTCAAAATGTTAAAATAGGAGAGGATGTAGGGTCTAGAATATATAAACTTAATGTAGGAAGTGCAACAGGTGTAGTTACAATTGACTATATAGTAAATGTACCTGTAAGTATTACTGGGTATTTCAACACTACAGTACCTTCTACTATAGCAACAGATTTTGTTGGTAGTGATGCTTATCAGCAACAATTACTTGATGCTGGTATTGCTTCTGGTGGTATGAGCTTGACTAGTGGTGGTGTGGCTACAGGGTCAGTAACAGTAAATAAAACTACTGCATCACCTGAAACAGTAGAAATATTAGTTTTCGCCCCACTTAAAACATTTGACTATCAACTTACATTTAACTGTCCTACTCCACCTTCCATATCAGCACCAACAGGAGATTTCCCTGCCATACCATCCCATAGTAATTTTGTAGAAAACATACCTGCATTTTTTGTGCAGCTACCTTACTTTGTCAACGGTGGGAATGCAGCGAACCTACAGCTTTTTGTCGGTAACCAACTAGTTCAAAATATAACTACATCTGGGTGGTATGTGTTTACTGATTTTCCTACAGCACAAAGTAATTTTAACGTGCATCCAGCCATTAAAACAAGAGAACAAGGTGGTAATATAAATTCTACACTAGGTGCTAATGGTTGTATTGCTTCATATTTGACACCAACAACGTACATCTCACAGTCGACATATTTCACTCAAGGTGTAAATAATATAGCATTTAAATACACTCCAAAAATTACAGATTTCTTCAAACCACCAGATTATCATTACAAAAGGTTTGCAACTATACAATATGTAAAAACTGGTCTATTTTATGATCACCGTAACAGCGTATTCAGATATCCAATATTTTCAAGAAGTGATATGGTAACAGGTGGATGGGCTCCTAGAGAAGGAGCAGGTGCAAATGCACAAGGAGATAACCTTGTTGAGATGTTTCAAGCAATAAGTCCTTCTAGACCTTTTGCCCAAAATAATTTTTATTCTTCAGGTCCATTTGGAGACTATGGTAATCCAAAAAAACATTCTATAGAATTTCATTGGCAATCTACAACACCTATGGGTCTAAACAATCCAACAAGAGGTCAAAATGCATATCTTAATAGTTTTGCCGGTAGAACATATAGAGAACTTTTAGATGATGGTATGGCAACGGCTGAAAGCTTAGTTTTAAATAGAAGTCGTATAAAAGCTGATAATGGTTTAACAGGTTGTTTTAGTTAATATATAAATTATGTCAGTATTATCTTTAGATTCAGCAGAACTTAAAATATTTGTTTATAGTGGTGGTACTAAACAAGCAACACCTAATTATACCCTAACAAAAAGTATATTATCAGGTGAGTCTACAATAAACTTTGAAATATCAGAATTAATTAAAGATTATGTAGAAGTTACGTTTGATGGTGATTATTCAAAAGCTGTCACAACAAGATTTGTTGAAACAGAACTAATAAGAACATTTAAAGGAACTGTAGGTGGAGAAACAGTAACAGTAAGTGACCCATCACCGTTATCTAGAAAATTTATAGCTTTTAGGGGATATGGACATAGCTATGATATCAACACATATAACACACCAACAAATATATATTTTAATACCCATATTAATCCAACATTATCAAGAGATATTTTAATATCTAATAGAACAATATTTGTACCTAGTGGAGAACCGTTAAATGTTCCTTTTTTTACCGATGAAGGTGGTGTGCATCAAGTAGACTTTCTAGATGGCACAACCACTACGACTACTACTGTTGTAGGTGGTAATGTCTCTGATATAACAGCAGATAAAGGAGATGTAAGAGCTGATAATACTACTGGAGCATCACAAGTATTTACAACAGATATGACTTTACTTAGATCAGAAGGTTCAAAGGATAGTAATAAGATTACTTCTACAACTTCAGTAACTACTTCTGTAAAATACACAAATAAACTTGGTGCAAATAGATCTATACCTGTAGTAGAAATTGAGGAGTGTAAATTTATACCTTATAAGGTAACTTTCTTAAATGGGTTTGGTGCTTTACAGGATTTGTACTTCTTTAAAAAACGTACTGATAACTTTGCTGTAGAAAGAGAAGAATATATGAAATCAATACTAAAAAATTCTACTACTATTTCTGGTGTTGAATTTAGTCCTACTGAACATCAATCTAGCTTATTAGATATTACAGCAACACCTACATTTACTATGAATACAGGTTTTGTAACAGAGGACCACAACAAAGTAATAAAAGAATTAATGTTAACTGAATTTTGTTGGATTACAGATGGCGAAGTACATCCTATAAAACCGATAACATCTTCTGTTACTGAAAAGTCAGAGTTAAATGACAAGCTGTTAAATTTTGAGATTGAGTTTGCATCTGCACAATACTATATACAAAATGTTAGGTAATGCAAAACAAAGTTCAGCTCTACATAGAAAACCAGAAATTAGATTTATTTTCTGATGAGTCAATAGAAATAAATTCTAAAATACAAGACCTACGAGATATAGGTAAAATATTTACAGACTTCACACAGGCTTTTAATGTACCGGCTTCACCAGCTAATAATAAAATATTTAGCCACTTCTACAATTATAATATTACAACTGGAGCGTATGACCATAGAACTAAAAAGGTAGGTATTATAGAAATCAATCATCTACGATTTAGAGAAGGTAAGGTCCATCTTAATGGTGTGGTAATGAAAAACCAAAAACCCCATACTTACAATATTGTATTCTATGGGAAAACAGTTTCTATTAAAGATTTAGTAGGTGATGATGAACTAAGTGATTTAGATTATCTATCAAACTATGACCACGAATACAATAACACAAATGTTAAGGCTGGTTTAGAAAATGGACTTGATTTTACAGTCAATAGTGTTTCACAGACAGATGCTATCATATACCCACTTATCACATCAAAAAAAAGACTGTTTTATGATTCTGTAGGTTTTAATAGTACCTCAGGTAATTTTAGTGGAAATCTTTATTTTGATACCACAGATACATCCGGAACTAACGGTGGTAGAGGTTTAGAATTTACAGATCTCAAACCAGCTATAAAAGCAATCCATATAATAGAAGCGATAGAAAATAAATATTCTGGTATTGAATTTACTAGAGATTTCTTTGGTAATAGTGCTGCATTTAGTAATCTGTATTTATGGCTAAGTTCTAAAAAAGGGGAACTTAACGAAAATGAAGATGACGAATCTTATACTTTTGTAAAGAAACTTACAGGCTACACCTCATCAGATCCTAATCCTTTTGTTACTATATCAGGTAGCGACATAACTATAAACACGATAACTTGTTCTTACGATTTCGTTTTAAGTTTTACTGTAAGTGATACTACTGAACCTTATAGAATTATAGTAAGAAATACTGCAACAGGACAAGAGACAATAACAGATGGTGTAGGTAACAAAACTGGATTAAATTTATATTTTGTTGCTCGTAACCAAAATACCGGCATAACACAAAATCTAGAAATTGAATTATCATCTAAGACAGGCATTACATTTTCATCAATATCTTTAGACATAGAATCTATCGCTGCTGGGTTTTTTGGATCAAATAGTGTAAATATAAACAAAACTTACACTATATCAGCCCCACAGCAGACCACATTTTTATTTGACACTAAAATACAAATGCCAAAGCTTAAGGTTATTGATTTCCTTACTGGCATATTTAAAATGTTTAATCTTACAGCTTATTATATTGAAGATCCATCAGATACAGATTATGAAAAAATATATGTGGATACTTTAGATAATTTTTATGCTGATGCTGTTAATAATCAACTTACACAAACTATAACACTTGATAAGTACGTTGATATATCAGAGCATAATGTTGATGTAACTTTACCATTCACAGATATTGAATTTGAATATCAAGAAACTAATACAGTTCTGATGGAACATCACGAAGAGAGATTCAGAGAAGTATTTGGTAATGCAGAATTTAATGTTAGAAATAGTACAAGGGATACAGCTACCAACACTATTAAAATTGACAGAGGTACAAAATATCAAATTAAATTACCCTTCTCTCATTTGAAATACGAAAGACTTTTGAATCTAGGAACATTTGGCACACCTACGGATATACAATGGGGATACTCTGCTGGTGGTGAATTTAGATCTGATACAACTAGTACTCCACCTACCGGTGATTTTGACAGTAGACTTATAAAACCTTTACTATTTTATGGTATACAACAAACCACTTCCAATAGTATTGCTTTTCTAGATGGGGGTTCTGCATCAGAGGTAACAACATATTTTAGACCATCTAATTCAAACGAGGAAGGCACTTCAACAACACCAGCAGCTTTTACACTTAATTTTGACAATGAAGTTGATGAGTGGAGTAGATCAGAAACACCTAATGCTTTTAACTCATTATACGCTAATTTTTATCAATCTTATGTAGAAGGTGTGTTTAATGTAGCTAGAAGAATGCATAAAATTACTGCATTTTTACCTAGTAGTATAATTGCGAATTATAAACTTAATCACCAGATTAAAATACACGATAGGATGTTTCGGATTAATTCTATAACAATAAATCTTGTTACAGGTAAATCGACAATAGAATTGTATAATATATTTCAATCAGATATAGTATGATAAAAAAAATATTAGAGTTATTGAATGCATCTGATTGGTATGGGGTATCAGAAAATATCGACATAGCAAAAGGAAAATATAAAGCTTGTGAGAATATGGGAGATGTAAAAGAACTAATTAAAAGAGTATACTATGGCAAACGATAAAGAAATAATTATATCCATACAACTTAAGGGAGCTAAAGCAAGTGCACAACTAGATAAAACATCTAAATCCACAAGTAAATTAGCTAGAGCTACAAAAACACTAAACGACCTTCAAAAGCAAGAAGCTATTGATGTAGCTAAAGTTAACCAACAAATAAAAATACAAAAAGAAGTTAATGAAGCAGCAGCTCGATCTGCTCTTAAAATGGCAACTTCTTCACAACAAGCAGCAGTAGCTGCAAATGCTATGAAGACCAATGCAGGTCTAAATAATGCAATCATAGCTGAATCTGCTAGATTAGCTTCCGATGCAAGTTTTGGATTTACAGCGATAGCAAATAACTTAGGGCAATTAGTGAGTTTATTTTCTGCATCAGCAAATGCAGCAGGTGGACTTAGATCAGCATTCGCAGCACTATTTACAGCACAGTCTATATTTTTAATTAGCATACAATTACTTATAACATTTGGTAACGACATTATAAACTTTTTTAAGGGTAGTCAAAAAGCAGCAGATGACTTTAAAAAAGCATTAGAAGATTTAGAAGAAACTGTAGAAAGCCAGAGAATGGAACTTCTTGGTTATATAGAAGTTTTAAAAGATACTAACATATCAGAAAAAACTAGACTTAATGCATTAAAAGAATTAGAAGCTGTTTCACCAAATATTGTCGACACTTATAATGATCAAAAAACATCACTAAAAGAGTTAACAGATCAAGTAGAAGAATATATACGTCAACAAAGGCTAAGAGGTGAATTAGAAGCTTTATTAGAAGCGAATCAAGAATTATTTGTTAAGAGAGAAAAAATTAGAGCTGCTGTCAGAGCTATGGAAGCGACAGATGATTTAAAAGAAAGAAGAAGAATATTAGATGAAAACACAAATATATTTCAAGAGCTTGAAGCTTTAAGATTAGGCACAGTAGGTAAAAAAGGACTTATAGCAAGGTTTTTATCCGGTGAAGACGATGTTGATGTATTAAAAGGTTTTCAAGAACTCACTAAAGGAACAGAAGAACAATTCCAGCAAACTGTTAAAAGAATTATAGAAATAGAAAAACAACTTACTGCTGATCGTGATGATCCTACTGGATCTGGTGCAGGAAGTAGAGTTGTAATGTTTAGTGAATTTAGAAAAGGGTTACTAAATCTAGATAGAGATATAGAGAAAATAAATCAAGATTCACTCAACAGATTTTTAAGAACAGAACAAGCTAAACTAGTACAGGAAGAAGCAAACCAAAAAAATATATTTAGAGTAAGATTTAACACCTTTGTAGAAACAGAAAAACTTAGACAGAAAGAATTTGTTAAAGCACAAGAAACTAGGTTAAAGAATTTCAAGGCAAGAGAAGATGACCAAGAGAAACAACTACTCGCCACAAAAGCATTTAATGAAGCTGTATTAGAATCTAAAAAAGATTTAGATGAATCCATAATAGCTGCTGAAAAAGAACTTAATGAAGCCTTAGAAGCTATTACAAAGAATTTTAACGATAGGACAGCTATTTTAAATGAACAAGTAGCACAAAGAATATTACAAATAGCTTTTGCTACTGAAATTGCACAAGCTAAGGTTAAAGATGCACTTTCAGGATTACCTTCAATATTTCAAAGTACATTTGAAGAAGTTAACATAAGACAACTTGAATCACAAGTTAAATTACAAACAAAATTAGTTGATGTATACAAAGAAGGTACAGAGGAAAGAATGAACGCTGAACTTCTATTAGCACAACTACAAGAACAATTAGCAAATGCACAAATAGATAGAGAAAGAAGAAGGTTTAATGAAATAAAAGAGATATATACTCAAGGTGTTGGTGTGATTAAAGGTATTTCAGATACAAGAAAAAACATCGAAATAAATAATGCTAAAGCTGAGTTTGAAGCAAGAGTTGCACAAGGGGAAAATGAAATAGAAGCAAAAAAGAAATATGATGAAAAAGTAGAAGAAGCTAATAGAAAAGCTTGGAAAGTAGAACAAGGTTTAAAAATAAGTAGAGTTATTATGGATACTTATCAAGCAGGTATTCTAGCCTATGGCTCTCAGTTAATTATAGGTGATCCAACATCCCCTATAAGAGCACAAGTCGCACAAGCTTTGACTCTAGCTAATGGTGCAGCACAGATAGCTGCTATTTTAGCTACTAAATATGATAGTAAAAATTTATCTGGTGTATCTGGTCCTTCTGCTGGTCGTAGTGATGTGAATGTAGAAGCTCCAGATTTTAACGTTGTAGGAGCATCACCACAATCACTATTAGCATCATCTATTTCACAACAGGTAACACAACCTATAAAAGCCTTTGTAGTAGGTAAAGAAATTACAAATCAACAAGAATTAGATAGAAATATTACAACAACAGCAGGATTATAAATTACTTTAATATGAGAGTTATAGAATTACTTATTGACGAAGATGAATTGCTATCTGGAATAGAAGCAATATCAATTGTAGATAGACCAGCAATACAAGAAAATTTTATTGCCTTAAGTGAGCAAGATAAGATTAAGTTAGCTGAGGTAGATAAAGAGAAACGTATCTTAATGGGTGCTGCACTAGTACCAAATAAAAATATTTATCGTCAAGAAGGTGAGGATGAATATTATATATATTTCTCTGAGGATACAGTAAGAAAAGCATCAGAGCTATTTCTTATGAGAGGTAACCAAAACAAATCCACACTTGAACACGAAGCAGAGCTTCACGGACTTTCAGTAGTAGAATCTTGGATTATCGAAGACGAGAAGTTTGACAAGTCTAGAAAGTATGATATGGATTTACCGGTAGGTACTTGGATGGTATCTATGAAGGTAAATAATAATGATGTTTGGGAAAACTATGTTAAGACTGGTTTAGTAAAAGGTTTTTCTATAGAAGGTTACTTTACGGATAAAGTGAATATGAGTGAGATTACTAAAGTAAGTGAAACTGAAGCTAATGAAATCTTACTCGAGCTTAAGGATTACCTCAACAGTAAAATGTATAAACTTGTTTCTTACAATGATTATCCTAGTGGTGTTGTAAATAATGCTAAAAGAGTTTTAGAATATGTAGATAAAAACGGTTGGGGTTCTTGTGGAACTGCCGTAGGAAAACGTAGAGCAGCGATGTTAGCATCAAAATCTAAACTTACAGTATCTACAATTAAGAGGATGTATAGTTTTCTTGCACGTCACGAAAGTGATCTCGAATCTTCTAAAAGTTATTCTGATGGGTGTGGTAAACTTATGTACGATGCTTGGGGTGGTAAAGCTGGATTTAGATGGGCAAAATCTAAACTAAGAGAAATAGGTGAAATAGATCTAGCATCTCAAGTGGTAGATGATGATTTTGCTATTATAGACGATAGACTTGCTTACGCTACAAAAGAAAAAGCGATACAAGCTGCTAAAGATTTAGGATGTGAAGGTTTCCATACTCACGACTACGGTGGACAAACTTGGTATATGCCTTGTGAATTCCATAAGAAAGACGATATGAAAACCCATAAATGTCCTAAGGGTTTTATAAAAAATAAAGCTGGTAAATGTGTAAGACGTAAATCTACATATGCTGAAGTTGGTCCTAGAGGTGGTATAAGAAAATCACCTAAAGCACCTGCATCCGGTACACCTAATAGAAACCCAAAAGGTAAAGGTACAGCTAAAGGAACTGCCAAAGGTAAAACAGGAGCAAGAGTATCTGCTAAAGATAGAGCTTCATTACAAAAGAAAGCTAATGATTTTAATAAGAAATATAAAGATAAGTTAGGCTATGGAGTAACTGTAGGTGTTTTGTCAAGTGTATTTCAAAGAGGGTTAGGAGCTTTCAATACTAGTCATTCACCTAGAGTGAGATCAGCTTCTCAATGGGCACACGCTCGTGTTAACGCTTATATGTATCTAGTAAAAAATGGCAGACCACAAAATCCAAAATACACTACTGATTACGATCTCTTGCCGAAGAAACATCCAAAATCAAAAAAGTAAATAATTATGAAACGAAATAAAAAAGCAACCAAGTCAAGAACATCACCTAAGGGTGGTAAAAGAGGATGTCTTTGCCCAGATGGTAAAACATATTCTGTAGATTGTTGTGATGGCACACTAGAAGCACAAGGAGTAGGATCTGTAACTATGGGATCTTCTGATTCAGCAGGTACTATAAATGTGATTGATACTACCGTTACAATAACTAACACAAGTTCCTAAAAACCTAACAGTTAATTTTTAACTAATTACTTAATTAAAAACCTTAATAATTATTATGAGTGCGACAACTATTTTAAATGAGATTCTCCAAAAGTTGTCTAAACT
>MDSZ01085031.1_pt1 | contig 12878 bp, 8 predicted proteins | sample 811201 | NCBI WGS metagenome assembly MDSZ01 (sample SAMN05326647, study PRJNA326480) | marine metagenome | isolation source: seawater | place: Indian Ocean: North | collected 2010
ACATTATTAGATAAAAACAAAGTTATAAAACAAAATAAATATTTTAGATTATTTGCAACATCAAATACCGTTGGCTTGGGTGATACAACTGGTCTTTATCACGGAACTCAACAAATAAATCAAGGTCAAATGGATAGATGGAATATTGTTACAACACTAAATTACCTAAGTCTTGAAAGAGAAATGGAAATAATTTTAGCAAAAAATAAAAATTTGAATAATCCCAAGGGTAAAGAAAAAGTTGCAAATATGATTAAAGTTGCCTCTCTAACTCGAAAAGGATTTATAAGTGGAGATATTTCTACTGTAATGAGTCCAAGAACTGTTTTGCACTGGGTTGATAATGCAGAAATATTTAAAGATATTGGTTACGCTTTTAGAGTGACATTTTTAAATAAATGCGATGACATGGAAAAAAACACTATCGCAGAATATTATCAAAGATGTTTTGGTGAAGATTTACCAGAGTCTTTGCTAAATATTCAGATTTGATGAGCAACAAAGGAACAAATCTTAAAGAAAAATTAAGACAGGCTTTGGCCTCAACAATCAGAGTAATTTCTGATGATTTTGAAATTAAAAAACATGAGGATAATAAAAGCTCAAATAAATTTGATTTTTTCGAGTTAGATAATCTTAATAGTAAAAGCGATTTTATTAAAGCAAGAGCAGAAGCTGACTCAGCTGCACTTAAAAAAAAATTTTCTAACGATGAAATTTATAAAAAAAACGCTCCTAATAACTCAAGCTGTAGACCATTATATGCAATAGCTGAAAAAACAAGATATGAAACTTTGGGTGGTAAAATGCTAAAGGGTATTGAAAAAAACCTTAGTGATAATTATAGCCAAATCATCAACTTAAAAAGAAAAGACCAATTAAAAACAAAAGAAGATGTGCCAATCACAGAAGCTTTTGAATTGTATATGCTAAAGCATTTTTACAATATTGAGCTTAATTCGCTATCTTCTAAAATGCTAAATTTTTGGGAGAAAGAATTTGATCAATCAATAAATAAACATATCAAATTTTTAAAAGATAATTTTGAAGATCAAAATGCATATAGTTCTAAATTTTCAAAAATTTTACAAGATATGGATATCTTTCAAAATGATGATAATCAAGAGTCTCAAGAGGAAAATCAAGATCAAGGTCAAGATAATCCATCTAACGATGATGAGGAAAGTGAAAATGAAGATAAAAAAGATCAAAATAAAGACCAAGAAACTGAAACAAGCCTAGATTCTGACTATGATATTGATGATTATCAATTAAATGAACAACTAGTCGATACGGACTCTGATAAACAAAGTTCGGAACAAGTAATACAGAAGAAAAATATCAATGATTTGAACCTTGATTACAAAGTTTATACAACAAAATTTGATGAAATTGTCAAAGCAGAAAATTTAGAAAATACTGATGAAACAAACAAACTTAGAAAAAGTTTAGATCAACAACTCATTGGATTTCAGGATGTGGTTACAAAACTTGCAAATAAATTACAAAGACAGCTTTTAGCAAAACAAAATAGAGCATGGGAGTTTGATTTAGAAGAAGGATTATTAGATAGTTCAAAACTTCCAAGAATAATTATGGATCCTTATAATTCCTTATCTTTTAAAAAAGAGAAAGATTTAGACTTCAAAGACACTGTAGTTACTCTTTTGATTGATAACTCTGGCTCAATGAGAGGAAGGCCAATTACTATTGCAGCGATATGTGCAGATATTTTGTCTAGAACTCTAGAACGTTGTTCAGTTAAAGTTGAAATTTTAGGCTTTACTACTAAAAATTGGAAGGGAGGTCAGAGCAGAGAGTTTTGGAATAAAAATGAAAAACCAAAAACTCCAGGTAGATTAAATGATTTAAGACATATTGTATATAAAAGTGCAGATACTCATTGGAGACAAGCTAAAGGCAATCTTGGACTAATGTTAAAAGAAGGCTTGCTTAAAGAAAACATTGATGGAGAAGCTATTAGTTGGGCTTTTTCTAGATTGAAAAAAAGAAAAGAGGAAAGAAAAATATTAATGGTAATTTCTGATGGTGCACCTGTCGACGACTCTACTTTATCAGTAAATTCCGGAGATTTTTTAGAAAAACATCTTAAAAAAATTGTAAAATTTGTTGAGGAAAAAACAGAAATTGAAGTTTTAGCAATTGGAATAGGTCACGATGTATCAAGATATTATAATCGAGCAATTAAAATAACTGATGTTAATGAATTAGGTGATGTAATGATTTCACAATTAAGTTCATTATTTGATACGAAAAAAAAGTTTCATTAAATATTGAATAAATCTTTGTTTTTCCATTTAATAATAATTTCTGCTCCTTTTTGAGTCTTAGAATTTCTACAATTTATTGTTGCAAAATTTTTTTCTAATAATGTTTTACCAATGAACAAACCTAGACCTAGGCCTGTTTTTGATTTATCTTTTGTATCATTCGATTTTAAATATGGCTCTCCTATCTTAGACAATATATCTTTTGGAAAACCAAAGCCATCATCTTCAATTACAATTTCAGTAGTTTCGCTATCGCTCTTAAGATTTATGAAAACATTTTTTTCTGAAAATTTATTAGCATTCCCAATAAAGTTTCTTAAACCATAAACAATTTCTAAAGACTTTGTAATTTTCTTGGAATTTGAATATTGATCAAAATTAAAAATAAATTTTTTTTTGCTAATTTCTTTGAAGGATGAAATAATTTCACTTATATAATCTTTCATTGAAAGGTCTTTATCTATAAATTCGTCTTCTTCTACTGGATTTAAGGTCAATCGTTTTAAAATTTGGTTACATCTTTCTACCTGACTGGCTAACAATTCAATATCTTTTTCAATCTCTACCTGTCCTTTAAATTGTTTGATAAGATCTTGAGTAATTATTTTTATTGTAGATAAAGGTGTGCCTAAAGAATGTGCTGCTGCCGCAGCTTGACCACCAAGAGATAAAAGTTCATGCTCAGTGGCCATTACCTCTTCCATTTTTGCTAGTGCTTCTCTTCTTAACCTTGATTGTTTTCCGAATGTCATCGCCAAATAATTTAAAAATATCAAAGCAATAATGAGAGCGATTGGTATAGAATAAAAATAATATGGACTTACGTGAAAATGGTCACTAATTGGAGAGGGTAAGTCTAAAGAATAGAATGTTAAAATAAAAATTGTAAATATAGTTAAAAATACTAATAACAAATTGGTTTTAAAGCTCAAATTTGAAGATGAAAAAACACTTGGTATTATTAAAAAGATTACAAATGGATTTGTAACACCACCAGTTAGATAAAGCAAAGCACCAAGTTGTAATATATCTATTACTAAAAATAAAAATGCTGATCTGTCTGATAATTGAGTTTTTTGATAAATAAAGATTAAATATAAATTACTTAAAATTCCTAAAAAAATTATCAAATTTGAAACAAGAAAGTCAAATTTAAAATTTAAAACAAAATAAACAAAATAAATTGATATTAGTTGTCCAATTATACCTATCCATCTTAAACTAATATACGTTGATTTTTTAAAAAAATGATACTTTGAAGTTTGAAAAAACTTCATTTTATATATCTAAATTTTGGACATTTATAGAATTAGTAATAATAAAATCTTTCCTTAAGGCAACATCATTGCCCATCAATGTATGAATCAAATTTTGATCTTTTTTAAGGTCCTTGGAGTATTGAACTTGTATTAAATTTCTTGTTTCAGGATCAAGTGTAGTGCTCCACAACTCCTCTGGATTCATCTCTCCTAATCCTTTAAATCTTTGAATATTCATTTTAGATTTTTCAAAATTCATCTCATTTAAAAATTCTTTAGAACCTTTTTTTAACTTTTTAAAATTCTTATTATTGTCAATTATGTATTCTTCAAGTTCTTTCTCATCTTTAATATAAATCCCTTTTGAACCTTTATTGATTTTAAATAAAGGCGGTTGCGCCAAATAAACATGTCCATGTTCAATAAGTTTATTAAATGGCTTGTTGTTAAAAAAAGTTAATAATAAAGCCCTAATATGTGATCCATCAACATCTGCATCTGTCATAATTATAATTTTTCCATATCTTAAATCTTTTAGATCTATCTCTTGTGCTTTTGGATCTAAACCTAAAGCATTTATCAATGTTAAAATTTCATTTGATGAGATCATTTTAGATAAAGCTTTGGTTCTTTGTTCTGAATTGTCTTTGCTTCCATTTTTCTTTTGTTTAACATCCTCTACATAAGTATTTAAAATCTTTCCTCTCAAAGGTAAAACTGCTTGATTAGATCTGTTCCTACCTTGTTTTGCTGAACCACCTGCAGAGTCTCCCTCAACGATAAATAATTCTGTGCCTTCTTGTTTACCGATTTGACAGTCCGCTAATTTTCCAGGTAACCCACTTAATTCTAAAGCACCTTTTCTTCTTACACTCTCCCTAGCTTTTCTAGCAACATCTCTAGCTACTGCGGCTTGAATAATTTTGGCGAGTATAATTTTAGATAAGGACGGATTTTGATCAAACCAAATTGATAATTTTTCATTTATAATTGTTTCAACAATCATTCTTACCTCTGAAGAAACTAACTTATCTTTAGTTTGAGAAGAAAATTTTGGATCAGGAATTTTTGCAGATAATACACAAGTTAATCCTTCTTTTATATCATCACCAGAAATAGCTAACTTATTTTTTTTTAAAAGATTATGTTCATTTGCGTACTTATTAATTATTCTAGTTAGTGCACTCCTAAAACCCAAAACATGTGTTCCACCGTCTTTTTGATATATGTTGTTAGTATAAGGAAGAACATCTTCTGAATAACCTGCGTTCCATTTTAGTGAACATTCTATTTCAACATTATTTCTCTTACCTTCTATATAAATAGGCTTTTTAAATAAATCATTACCATTTTTATTTTGTAACTTTTCTCTTTTTTCATCTAAAAAATCTACAAATTCTAACACTCCTCCATTAAATTTAAATTCATGAGTTTTCTCCTTTTTTTGAGAGGCGTCTATGAAAGTAATCTTAATCCCTTTATTTAAAAATGCTAATTCTCTCATTCTTTTAATCAAAATATTTGCACTAAACTTAATTGAAGAAAAAACTTCTTTTGATGGCAAAAACGTTATCTGTGTACCAGTTTCTTTTGATTTACCAGTTTCTTTAAGAGACTTTTTTGCTTCACCATCTTTAAATTCAATAAAATATTTTCTACCATCTCTATTAATTTCTAATTGTAATTTTTCAGATAAAGCATTGACAACAGAAACACCAACTCCATGTAAGCCTCCAGAGACTTTGTATGAATCATGATCAAATTTTCCACCAGCATGTAATTGTGTCATAATTACTTCAGCTGCAGATTTTTTTTCACCTTTATGTATATCTACAGGAATTCCACGACCGTTATCTTTTACCGTTACAGTACCCTCAGAATTTATTTTAACTAATATATGGTTACAGTAACCTGCTAAAGCCTCATCAATTGAATTGTCAACAACTTCATAAACCATATGATGTAAACCAGTTCCATCATCAGTATCTCCGATGTACATTCCTGGTCTTTTTCTAACCGCTTCAAGACCTTTAAGTACTTTAATTGAGTCTGCTTGATATGATTTATTATTTGCCATATTTTATTATTGGAAACATTATTTATAACATTTTTTAATTAAAATTCTTTAAATTTAATTAACTAAGTGAATTTAAGTTATTAAATAAGTCTCTAAAAACAATGCTTATTCAAACAAAAAATAAGTTAATAACTATTATAAAAATATAGTTTAAAATGTATTAATTTTTACTTAATAATTTATGAAAATTTTCTGTATTTCAATTTTAAACAAAAACTATGAAAAATTTAAAAAACTAAATTTAACACCAGTAGGTTTAGGTGATAATGAATACGATAAAAATTGGCTTAACGATAAAATTGGTGATAATATTTCTAAAAAAAATTTATATTTTGGAGAATACACTTTTCACTACAACTTATGGAAAAATAAAAATTTAATTTCAAATCACAATGACTGGATAGGGTTCTGTACATATAGAAGATTTTGGACAAAATCAGATAAAACAAAAATTGATAATTTTAGCGAGCTAGAAAAAATTATTATAAATAAACCTCAAAATAGTTGGGAAAATTATGATGTAATAATTGGTGAACCATTAATTTTCAAAAAAATAAAAAATATAAAACTATTAAAACTTAATTTACTTGAAGTTATAAAAAAGCCGTCAATGCTATTCAACAATAACACTCTTGAAGATCAATTTAGAGTTTTTCATGGATCCTTTTTTTTAGATAGGGCAATAGATTTGATGCCAAAAAAATATCAAAACGATTTTAAAAAATATATGAATGGGTATTTATTATATCCTTACAATATGTTTATTTGTAAAAATTTTAAAATTTTATTGAAGTTTTATGATGAAATATTTCCATGGTTATTCAAATGCGAAGAGGCATTCAAATATAAAAAATTGAGTGGATATAATAAAATTAGAATATATGGATTTTTGGCAGAGAGATTTATGCCCTTTTGGTTTATGAAAAATTTTAGAACAAAAACTTGTACAATTACGTTTTTTGACGAAAGTGTAATTAAGTAATATCGGCGGAGATGGTGGGATTCGAACCCACGGTACTATTTAAGTACACACACTTTCCAAGCGTGCTGATTAAACCACTCTCACACATCTCCAAAAAATTTATATTATAAATTTTTTATACTTACTTTTGTTTTTTAATAAAAATTTTGGAAAGTTTTTATTTATTTTAATTTTTTTATAAACATGGCCTCGATCAAATAAGTCTTTTTTTTCTTTAATTTTGCTTTTAATAACTTTAATAGAGCTAAATTTCTTACCAGAAAATTCGGAATGAGCAAAAGTTTTTAATTTTAAAGAAATTTGTTCAGGATCCATAATATTATTAAAATGCCATCCACCATTTTTTATGATTTCTATACTTTTTTCAATATTGAACTTAAAAACTTTTCTTAAATTTTTTGACAATATTTTTTGCCTCATAAAATTTATTGATTTTAAATTTTTTTTTTTTACAACTCGGCTTCCTTCCCATGGTGACTCATAAGGATTGAAAAGATTAAATTTATAGTTAAAACAATCTTGTAAAAAGATTCCATACTTTTTTTCTAATTTAAAATTCTTAAGTTTTTCTGGTCTCATGATTTCATCTGGATCCGAAAAAAAAATATAATCTTCAGGTGAGGCAAATTTCAATTTTTTTAACAAATATTCTCTCTGTATTGCTTGATTTTTCCATCTATCATTTTTTTTTGGAAATGGATCTTTCAATAATATATAAATAATTTTTTTTTTATTGTATTCATTCTTCCAAATAAATTTTTTTTTTTTTCTTTTTCCGGTATGGTCATACAATGATTCACAAATAACAAAGTAGTCTACGTATTTATTTAAAATTTTGTACCTCAAATTGAACATATAGTTATTATCAAAAAATGTTATACAATCAAAAATTTTTGACATTAGTTTTCCTATTTTTCATTATTTATTTTTAATACTCCAATAAATGCCTCTTGAGGAATTTCTACACGACCAAATTGTTTAGATCTGGCTTTACCTTTCTTTTGTTTTTCTAATAATTTTCTTTTTCTATCCGTTGCTCCGCCACCGTGAATTTTCGTTAATACATCTTTTTTAAAACCTTTAATTGTTTCTCTTGCTATAATTTTTCCTCCTATCGCAGCTTGAATAGGTATCATAAAGTTATGTCTTGGAATTAAATCCTTTAATTTTTCACAAACTTCTCTTCCAGTTCTTTGGGCAAAATCCTTGTGTATCATCATTGCTAAAGCATCTACTGGCTCCCCATTAACTAAAATTCCTAATTTTACTAAACTTCCCTCCCTATATTCTGCGATTTCATAATCAAAACTCGCATAACCACTAGTCATTGATTTTATTCGATCATTAAAGTCAAAAACTACCTCATTCAATGGGAGCTCGTAACTTAATACTGCTCTATTTCCTGAATATGTTAAATTATTTTGAATTCCTCTTTTATCCTGACAAAGTTTAATGATTGATCCTAAATACTGATCTGGTGTTATTATAGTTGCTTTGATCCAAGGTTCCTCGATATTTTTGATGAATGTTGGATCTGGAAGACTTGATGGATTTTGTAAATCAATTGATTTATTATTATTCAAATTTACCTTATAAACAACACCAGGTGTAGTTGTTAATAAATTTACATCAAATTCTCTTTCAAGTCTTTCAGTTATAATTTCTAAATGTAACAAACCTAAAAAACCACATCTAAAACCTAATCCTAGCGCGGAAGAAGACTCGGCTTCGAATGAAAAACTAGCATCATTTAATTGCAATTTAGCCAAACCATCTTTTAATTTTTGGTACTCAGAACTGTCTACAGGAAATAAACCACAAAATACCACTGGTTTACTGGGCTTAAATCCAGGCAATGCCTCTACTTTTGGTTTTGTAGCATCGCAAATTGTATCCCCAACTTTGGTTTCTGATAGTACTTTTATTCCCGTAGTTATAAAACCAATTTCACCAGAATTTAATTCATTTATATCTTTTGCTTTAGGGGTAAAAACTCCAACTTTTTCTACTATATAGTCTTGATCTGTTGAAAGCATTTTAATTCTCATATTCTTAGTAATTTTTCCATTTATTACTCTAACTAAAATTACAACACCAAGATAAGTATCATACCAACTATCAACCAATAAACACTTAAGATCGTCAGAGAGTTTACCTTCTGGTCCAGGTAGCGAATTTACTATCTTCTCTAATATTTCTTCAATACCTTCACCTGTTTTTCCTGAACAATTGACTGCATCACTCGTATCAATTCCTATAACATCCTCAATTTGTTTTTTTGTTCTATCTGTATCTGATGCTGGAAGATCTATTTTATTCAATACAGGTATGATTTCATGATTAATATCCAGAGCTTGATAAACATTCGCTAAAGTTTGAGCCTCTACACCTTGTGTGCTATCCACTATTAAAATTGATCCCTCGCAAGCATATAAAGATCTACTAACTTCATAGCTAAAATCTACATGGCCTGGGGTATCTATAATGTTAAGGATATAATCCTTTCCATCTTTTGCTTTATAATTTAATTTTACTGTTTGAGCCTTAATTGTGATTCCTCTTTCTCTCTCAATGTCCATAGAGTCTAAAACTTGAGCTTTCATCTCTCTTTCTGATAATCCACCACATTTATGAATAATTCTATCGGCAATAGTTGATTTTCCATGGTCAATATGTGCTATAATTGCAAAGTTTCTTATATTATCGATAGTGCTCATAAATTTTATGATCTAATTTTAGCACCAGTTCTATTTTCAACTGCTTTAATTATTGAATTATTAATTTTTTCTAAATCACTATCATTCAATGTTTTTTCTAACGACTGTATTGTTACATTTATTGCAATCGATTTCTGATTATCAGGAATGTGTTCACCTTCGTAAACATCAAATATTTTTATATTACTAATTAAATTTTGGTCTACACTTGAAACCGCATTTATTAAGTCTTGAGCTTTAACATCTTTATTAACTATAAATGCAAAATCTCTCTCGGATTTTTGAAAATCAGAAACACTAAACTTTATTTTTTGATCGTTTAAAGATTTTTTAGGAAGTTTTAAATTATCAAAAAAGATTTCAAAGCCTACTAAAGACTCAGTTTTTAAATCTATTTTTTTTAAAATACTTGGATGAATTTCACCAAAATAGGATGCAACCTTATCTTTTTCCTTATTTAAAAATAATCTACCCGATTTTCCAGGATGGTAATAATTAGGAGTCTCGCTATCTATAAAAAATTTATTTGAATTATAGCCTGCCTCAACCAAAGTTTGGACAACGTCTCTTTTTACATCAAATACATCTACATCTCTCTCATTATCAATCCAAGAAGATCTAAATTTTTTACCCGCTGAAAGACCACAGATTACTGTATTCTGTTGACCTGGATTATATCCATAAAAAATTGGACCTATTTCAAATATTGATAAATCCTTTATACCTCTATCAAGATTTTTGCTCATATACATAATCAAATTTGAAAATATAGAATTTCTTAAAACACTTAACTCAGAACTTATTGGATTAATTATTTTAATTTCTTTATTTTTATTTTTGAAATGGTTATTGTAATTTGCATCTGTAAATGACCATGTTATAGCCTCTAAATAACCTTTAGAAGCTATTGCTCTTTGTAAGAAATGAAATAATTTTTGAGATCTGGTTAAAGTAGTTTTAGTTCTGATTTTAATTGGATTTATAACCTTAATTTTATCATATCCAGTCATTCTCACTAATTCCTCAACAATATCTACGTCTTGAGAAATATCAGGTCTCCATGAAGGAACAATTAATTTTAAATATTTTTTTTCTTTTTTAATTTCAAAGCCAAGATTTTCTAAAATCTTTAATTTTTCATTAATTGAAATTTTAAACCCAGATATCTTATAAAATAAATTATAATCAAATTTAATTATTCTTTTTTTATAATTTCTAATCTTTTGAAGATCTATTTTGCTTATTTCTCCACCACAAATATCCTTAATTAATAATGCCGCTTTATTTAAACCATTTTCGATGGATAATGGATCTATGCCTCTTTCAAATCTAAATTTTGCGTCTGTATCAATATTCAATTTTTTTGCCGTTTTTCTTATAGATCTAGGTTCAAAATAAGCTGACTCTAATAATATGTTTTTTGTATTAAATTCTGTTCCTGATCTAGTGCCTCCTATAATTCCTCCTAGCCCCAAAACACCCTCATCATCACTTATTACACACATGCCGCTTTCTAAATTATAATTTTTATTATCAAGAGCTGAAAATTTTTCTCCAGATTTAGAATTTCGAACTATAATGCCACCTTTTATTTTATCTGCATCATAAGCATGTAATGGACGATTATTATCAAGCATGACATAATTTGTAATATCAACTATTGCTGAAATTGGCTTTTGGCCTACAGAAATTAACTTATCTTTTAACCATTGAGGGCTATCAGTATTTTTTACGTTAGTAATTAAACAACTTCCAAAAGCTACACAACCTTGGTTTTTTTCTTTTTTTATTTTTACCTTTAATAATTGTTTTGATTTTGATTTAATTTTTTTTTCCTTAACATTCCTCATCTTGCCAAACCCAGCAGCAGCAAGATCTCTGGCTATTCCCCTGACACCAAGACAATCAGGTCTATTGGGTGTTATTGATAAATCTATTAAATTTAAATTTAATTTTGAAAAATAACTTTTTCCTATATTTTTTCCGTATTTTCTTAATGATAATTCAATTATTCCATTACTTTCATTAGATATATCTAATTCAGACTCTGAACATAGCATCCCATAAGAAACAACCTCTCTAATTTTGGCAACCACTAATTTTGTTTTAGTTTTAGGAATAATTGCTCCTGGAGGAGCATAGACTGTAATTAATCCTTTTTTTGCATTTTCAGCACCACAAACAACTTTTTTTATTTCTTTTTCTCCTACATCAACATCACAAATCTTAAGACGATCTGCGTTAGGATGTTTTTCTATTTTTAGAATTTTTGCCACTTTAAATAAATCAAGACCTGAAGATAAGTTTTCAACACTTTCAACTTCAAGACCAATATTAGTAAGTTGATCTAAAAGTTTTTCTTCTTTAAAATTTGTGCTTATATGGTCTTTAAGCCAATCAAATGTGATCTTCATCTGCTCAATCCTCTATAGTTTGTAGGCACATCTAGAGGATCAAATCCAAAATGATTCAACCATCTATAATCACAATCGAAAAAAGCTCTTAAATCATTAATGCCATATTTAAGCATTGCTAGCCTATCAATACCTATTCCAAATGCATAACCTTGAAATTTCGTTGGATCAACTTTTACATTTTTTAATACATTAGGGTGAACCATTCCACAGCCTAAAATTTCAAGCCACTTATCACCCTCTCCAATTATAATTTTTTCATCTTTTATCTCGTATCCTATATCAACTTCTGCTGATGGTTCCGTGAAAGGAAAGTGACTTGGTCTAAATCTCATTTTTATATTTTTAATTTCAAAAAATTCTTTAATAAAATAATCTAAACAGCCTTTTAAATGACCCATATTAATACCCTTATCTATATGAAGACCCTCAACCTGATGGAACATTGGCGAGTGTGTCTGATCGCTATCTGATCTATAAGTTCTACCAGGGGCAATTATCTTAAATGGTGGTTTGTCTTTAAGCATAGTTCTTATTTGAACTGGAGAAGTATGAGTTCTTAAAAGAGTTTCTTTTTTTTCATCTAAATAAAACGTATCATGCATATCTCTCGCTGGATGATTGTCAGGAGTATTTAATGCTGTAAAGTTATTATATTCATTTTCAACATCTGGACCCTCCTCGACACTAAAACCTATCTCGGAGAAAATAGATGAGATTTCATCAATTGTTTGTGAAACAGGATGAATCTTTCCTCTTACAAAATTTCTTTCTGGTAAAGTAACATCAATTTTTTCTTTTTTTAATTTTTCGTTAATTTCTTCATTTTGAATATCATTCAATTTTAAATTTATTATATTTTGAAGCTCATCTTTTATTACATTAAGATCCGATGCAAACTGTTTTCTTTCGTTTTGTGAAATAGAGCCTATTTTTTTAAATTGAACAGAAATCAAACCATTTTTTCCAAATAGATTAGATTTTATTTCATTTATTTCTGATACACTTAATTTTCCTTTAAGTTTTAAAAGAAATTCATCCTTTATTTTTTTTAGATCAGACATCTTTACAGATTATTTCTTCAGCAAAATAAAACAATAGAGAAGATTAATTTAAAGCAGATTGTGCTTTTTGAACG
>MDSZ01148840.1_pt1 | contig 12877 bp, 7 predicted proteins | sample 811201 | NCBI WGS metagenome assembly MDSZ01 (sample SAMN05326647, study PRJNA326480) | marine metagenome | isolation source: seawater | place: Indian Ocean: North | collected 2010
CCAACGTCCAAGAAGTTTGCTGGCTCTCCCCCATATAATTTGATTACATCCATTGTTGCCATAGCTAAACCTGCACCATTGACAAGGCAGCCGATATTTCCGTCTAATTTTACGTACGAAAGGCCAGTGTCATTAGCTCTAACTTCTGTAGGTTCCTCTTCTGATAAATCTCTTAATTCTAAAATGTCAGGATGTCTAAATAATGCATTTTCATCAAACCCCACTTTTGCATCAAGTAGAATCATCTCATTTTCTTCAGTCCTAACTAATGGATTAATTTCAATCATTGCACAATCTTTTTCAATAAATAGTGAAAACAAGCCCTGAATCATTTTTGAAAACGATTCAGATGCATCATTGTTTAATTTTAAATTTGTGCATAATGCATTAATTTGTGATTCAAGCAGCCCTTTAGATAAATCAACGTGAATTTTATGAATTGCCTCAGGTGTTTTTTCTGCAACTTCTTCTATGTCCATGCCACCTTCTGTAGATGCCATGATTAATGGCATCTTTAATTCACGATCCACTAATATCGCCAAATAATATTCATGTGATATTGAGCACCCTGATTCAATGTATAAATTATTTACAATCTTCCCACTTGATCCGGTTTGTTTTGTAACTAATTTGTTTCCGAGAATAGATGAAGAATATTTTTCAACCTCATCTAAATTAAATGCAATTTTAACGCCACCTTCCATAACTTTTTCATTAGTTTCTGGATTGTAAAGTGTACCCTTTCCTCTGCCACCTGCATGAATCTGGCTTTTTACTGCAACAATTTCACTATTTAGTGAATTATATGCTTCTTTTGCTTCATCAACAGATTTGCAATGAACACCATCTTGTACTGGTAATCCATATGATTTGAATAATTGTTTTCCTTGGTATTCGTGAATATTCATTCTCTCTCATTGCAAGCGAATTAAAGACCGCCTTTGAACTAATCTAATAAAAATCTTAAAAAAAAGCATCAATAATTATTCTATAGTCGCTTTATTTATGGTGACATTACAAGTCGAGGTGTTGTGGAAGTAATTGTTTTGGCCGGAGGTTTTGGCTCAAGGTTATCACCTTGGACCTCACATGTTCCAAAACCATTGTTGCCAATGTTAGACAAAACTTTAGTGGAAAGAGTACTTGATTTATTGCCAATAGATGAAATAAATAAAGTAATTATTGCCGCAGGTTACCGTATAAAAGATATTGAAACTTATTTTAATAATTTAGATTTAGAATTTGAAGTAATTGTTCAACCAGAAGAAGAACCCTTGGGAACAGGTGGTGCAATATTAAATTGTAAAGAGCATATCACTGGCACTTTTTTGGTAATTAATGGTGATTTAATTACGAGTGTAGATATTAGCAAATTAGTCGAACGTCATAATCATTCTCAGGTTTTAGCCACCATCTCTCTTTTTGAAGTTGAAGATCCTACAAGATTTGGTGTGGTTGAACTTTCTAAGGACAAAAAAATATTACAATTTCAAGAAAAACCAAAATTGGAAGATGCTTTAAGTAATTTAATTAATGCTGGAACATATGTTTTAGACCCAGACATATTCAAGTTTATGCCAGGTGGTGCACATAGCATGGAAAGAGATGTTTTCACGAAAATTGCACCAATGGGTGAGATGCTAGGATTCGAGTTCGAGGGATATTTTGTTGATGCGGGAACTCCTCCTTCTTGGTTGGAATCTTGTCGCACTTGTTTTAATGATAATCGTTGGAAGGAGGGATCAAATGTTGATGGTACGTGGATTGGTGATAATTGTTTAATTCATGATTCTGAATGTCAAGAATCTTTTATTTCAGATAATTGTGAAATAAAAAATTCTTTAATTTCAAATACTTGTATTCTTAGTAATTCAGTTATTGGAAATGATTGTATTTTGATAAATACATTGATTGGTGAAAATGTGATTATTGGGGATGGATGTAATTTAGAAAATGTGATTGTTGATTTTAATGCAAAAATACCAGATGGATGGAAACAGTCAGGTGGACGATACCCAAATCAGTGAAAGTCAAAAAGTAGAAGTTCTTGCTGTGCTCAATGACCAAACCAATAATCTGTGTTAATTTTAAAATTCATCCAAATGCATTTGGTGAAAAAGCTAGAGAATTAGCCTCAATAATGGCAACAGTTTCTAAAGAATATGACGTAAGAGTTGTTGCTGCTGTATCGGCATTTGATTTATCATCAATAGTTTCTAATTTTGAGGGCTTAGAGGTTTGGAGTCAGCATTTAGATCCTGTTAGCGTTGGAAGTTTTACAGGACATCTACAACCAGAAAATGCATATTATCATGGAGCAAAAGGGACTTTGTTAAACCATGCTGAGAAAAATATTAGTTTAGATGAAATCAAGAGAACTTTGAGTATTATCCCTGAGGGAATGGTTAGCTGTGTTTGTGCTGCAGATGTTAAACAAGCAAAGGAAATTGCAGCGCTTAACCCTACCATGATTGCTGTAGAACCTCCCGAATTAATAGGGGGAGATATTTCTGTGACAACAGCAGATCCAGATATAATTAAAAATACGGTAGATGCAGTTAAATCAGTTAATCCAAATGTGGAAGTGTTAACTGGTGCTGGAATCAAGAATGGCGATGATGTGAAAATGGCAATAAAATTGGGTACTGTTGGCGTACTACTTGCATCGGGAGTGACTAAAGCAGAAGACCCAGAACAGGTTTTACGAGATTTATGTTCTTCAGTTACTAATTAATTTTAAATTATTAAGATATGGAAAACGGAACTTAATGTCATTAAAACACTAATTGGTATTAGTATAATTCCTACATAACGACAAAGATATGGTTCGCTTAAATCACCAAACAAATTACTAATTTTTCCAAAAGAGGCACCAAATACTCTGCTGAAAAGTACATTTAATCCCAAAAAGATTAATGATGCAATGAATGTAAATAGCCCTACTATTATTCCAAGAATGCTAGTTAATATTGGAGTAGTAACCATTTGGACATAGAACATTGGATAAATTGTCCAAGTAACCCATCCAACAAAAACACCAAGTTCCACATCTCTTGTAGTTGAATTTAATCCTCTATTTTGACGATATAATTGTGGTAATTTTGGATATACTTTTTGAACTAAATATGTAATTTCGGGTATCTTTTTCAACCAGATTAATGAGATCCCATGCCATAAAATCCAGATTGAGAGGATTAATTCTACAATCCACCACATTCCCGGAGATAAACCAATTAATGAAAGAATTATTTGTGGAAATGCAATAATGGCAGCACCAAAACTCCCACCAATAATAGTACCAAACCATATAGAACCTGGGAAAAGAGCATTTTCATTTTCTTCTTCATCTTCAATTTTATTTTCCCTGTTAGGGAGGGCATAAAAAATACCAGGTATTCCTGCAATCAAGATCAAACCTAACAGCGATGTAATTGAATTGTAGGATCCACCCGAACCAACTTTCTCTAATTCTTCAATAATCTCATCTTTCCCAGCAAAACTTGGTTTAAACCATGAAATAGTTCCTGATTTATCAATAATTATTATTGCATCCCCCGAACCTGTTGGGAATTGTGAAGCAATGTCACCTTCTCCCACGTCCATTAAAAGTGGCCATGAACCATTTACTATTGTTGAATGGTAATTTAAATCAATTAATCTAACATTATTTCCAGTTGCTAATTGAGCAATTGCAATGTTTTGTTCACTTTCCATTAGGAGTTTAAATTCGTTATATTGTTGTTGTGAATTTGGTGAACCTATTTGGTAAACTCCCAATACTAATGCGTCTTTTCCATCTAAAAGCTCACTAAGACTAACAGAATCACTTGAATGTGTTAACAAATCAAAATCTGGAATTGGTCCATTTTCCCTATAGAATGTATTACCTATGTTTTCAATTTGTGTTGCCCAAGGAATTAATGCTAATGTCATTAAAAGCATAATTACCATTACAGGCCAAGGCATAATTCCTGTTCCGCGTAATGACATTCCAATAAATCCAATTAGGCTGATAAACCATACAATACATAGAATCATTGTAGAAGAGACACCTTCACTGTCAGGGTTATCAACGCCAAAACGGTAAGAAGATTGAATGAATGTAACACTTACTCCAGACATTTTTTCAGCATCAGGGCATTTTGAAACAGATGAAGTATCCCAGTCGCTCATATCTACAGAACGAATACATGATTTTAACAAATGGTGTCCCGGATTAAGTTGAATTTTTCCAACCCAAGTTAATGCAGTTCTATTTCCTTCCACAGTGGTATTTCCATCAGGTTTATCAAAATGTTCTATAAATTGATCTAGTGTGTTTGAATCATAAACATCTTCATCAATAGGACCCCAAACAAATAAATCGAAATGGCTTAAATCGTAATCATCCATTCCCCAAGGAGAATAAGGAATAAATTTCATATGTGGTATTCTGTTATCGTCAACTTCAACTGTCAAATTTGGTTTTAATAAATCTCCTTGAATTACGATTCCAGTAGTAGTTTCTAATCCTCCCCACCAAAGTGTTGCTCTTGTAAAAGCACAAGGGTGAGATACAGCAACAGCTAACTCGAATGAATCACCTTCATTGATTAATAAATTAGTGTCAAATACTTCGGTTGAATATTTTCTAATTTCGTTATGTCTTAACACTCCTTCTGATGTTATAGTATCTTGTAAAATTCCATTGCCTCCTAATGATACATCAACATCAAAAGACGTTACAGTTCCTGTGCATAATGATGCTTGGGCAGAACTACCAGTTGTAAGACTTACAAATAAATCAACACTAATATTTGAAGAAATATTCATAGTTTCAGTAGCAGGCTTAGATGAGATTTCGAATAATAAATTAGATTCAGGACCAAAATCAATATTTCCTAAAGGTTCTGCAGAAGTCGGATAATTCCTATCCAATTTTGTTTCAAATTGAGCAGGGTCTTCTTCAGTAGGTAATTCTTGAACATAAATCATATGACGTTCTGGTAGTTTCCAACTTTCTGTACCTAATGGAATAACCTCATCCTCTTCATCGTCATTTGCAGCCAAAGATGGGTTTGGAATAATTAATACTAAAATAATCAAAAGAAGTAAGAAAAAATAAGATTTCTTCCGCCTAATGACTCCATCCATGACACCTCGAGCAGTGATTAGTTGAATAATTAGCCCTTCCAATTATTCAAAAAATGACAAAAACAATGGTAAATAATAATCCGAAACCAATTGCAGCATTATTCACTCCACCTTTTGAAATCCATCCTCTGTTTTCATAAAGAGCACCAATTAAACTGTCAAACTGGCAACCTAACCATCCTGCAATTATGGATATGCTTGACCAATATAGGCAAGTGTTTATACTAAATTCACTTGGCAGCCAAGCAAAAATTAATCCAAAAAATCCTATTAGGGAACTACCCAAAAATGCTGCTTTTTGACCCGTTGGGGAAAAACCACCATTTGTTCCAGGAGGAACAATTTCATTTGAAATTATTAATTTCACTCTTGGATCAAGAGATCCAAATTCTGATGCCCAAGTGTCAGCAGATGCAACACATACAGTTGAGATGTAAAGAGGGAGTGTTATAGTCCAATCTTGAATGATAAATGCAAAAATAGCTACTGCTCCTGGTATACCTCCATTTGAAATTACATTTTTCCATCCTCTAGATCCATCATTTGACTCATTAACTTTTAATTTTGTTTTTCTTTCCCAACCCCATTTTGTGGCTAAATGTGCAGTGATTAGGAATGATAGTAGAATTACTAACCATGACCAATGTCCAAGGCAACCAATAATTGCGCCAAGACTTGCAGCAGCTAAAATTCCTTTAGTGTCTAGAATTTTTGTAATTGTTGAAAGTGAAATTAAAACTAAAATAATTCCAAATGTAATTTGGAGATTAGCGGAATCGTTTATTCCGCCTGGAAGTACAGCACCCGTAATCATCCGAACAGTCCAATCGATGAAGATTATCTATACCATCTTATCGGGTAATAATCTCACGTTTTCTAGTATAAATTTACCAATTAAGAGTAATCCACTAATCAATATTATTATCCATACTAAACTTGACACAGTTGATATAATAACATTCGTTGTGGTAATTTTTAAAACATAATCAACTAAAAAACTACTTCCGTTCCAAAATGAATGGCCTATAATTGCCATAATTAATCCTATTTGAAGGCTATGTGGTAATTTTGTATTAATTTCAAATGTCTCTAGTGATTCTTCTTTTTTGTAAAACAAGTCTTTATTTTCGCTCAATTCTCTAGATGTATCTTCATGTTCAATTGTAGTTTCAATGATTTTATTTGTTTTTGAATCGATTAATTGCCATTTATTATCTGTATTATTTTCTTCTAAAGAGTTTAAACCTTTTTTATTTTTCAATATAAACCATGCAAATCCAATGCCTGTTAATCCTGTCCAAAATGCATGTCCAGGTATGGAGCCAATAGCTCTAATTAAGGATGTCAGGGTGAAACTTAATGGCCCTCCAGTCCATGAAATGGCAATATACTGAAGGTTTTCTAAAATAGCAAATCCTAGACCAACAGTGAACCCTATTTCAAAACCTTTGCGTGGACTATCAATAAATTCTTTACACCACCAAATAGCACCTAATTTACATAATTCTTCGCCAATTGGTGCTACCAATGCAAGAATTATCATTTGTGAAACAGCCGAATTTAATTCAATAATTTCTGACAGATATATGTCAGCACTAGTGTTGATAATTAATGCGGGTATTGTACAAATTAATCCTGCTACTAGAGCAGATTCTGCCCGATAACCAGTAGTTGGCATATTCAAATTTCTTGCTGAATAACTCCACCAGGCAAATACAGGGATACTAAACCCGATTAACCATGCAGGAATGGCAAAAATAACCGTGATTAAAATTATTAATTCTGATGGATTATTTAGTAGTGCTATAAAAATCATTATTGAAAAAACTAACACAGAAGAGAAAATTAACCACAGATTTTTTGATGGAGGCAAATCTAATAATCCTGAATCTTTTACAAGATGATGAGAAAATTTTGTCGGAATGGGAGTAACTAATGTTTCATTATTTGGCAATATATGAGTTTTTTTGCCATTTTCATTTGGTAGTGCCAATTGGATGTGAATTAATCTTGGTCTTCTGATCCAGAAAAAAATGAATAAAAGTGGTAATGAACAAAATAATCCCAAATAAGATATAATCATTCCATCAAGTTCACCTAAATAGATTCCAAAAAAAATCATTAAAATTGAATTTGATAATAAATAGGTAACTATTACTAATCCAACAATTCTTTTTATTATTGTCCAAGGTTTACTTATTTGAGACAAAATTAATTCATTTTTAGGTAGTGTCATTTTCTCCCTAAATAATTCCTTTGCAGGATTTGGTGAGATTGTTATGGGTTTTGGAACAGAATTGCTGTTTAATACTTTTACAGCATCATTACTCTGGTCCATAAACTGTGATATGTTTATTGTTTGTAAGGATTCTTAAAATTCGCTACTCAGTTCGCCCATCAGTCGTCATTAAAACAGCAGTCGGATTAAGCGTTCATCACTGTAGCATGCTAACCAAAAAGACATAAGATTTAGTATAATCTATATTTTTTTAAATATTTTACTTTAATATTCAATAGAAGGTTTGTAGTGCTAAGAGAGTTTCGGGTGTAACAATGGCAGTAGCAGATATCCGTTCTGATTTTATTATGACAGATCTGATACCGGTTTTATTTGGGATTATTTTATCATTTTTAATTTTCAGGTTTTGGGTGCCTTTTGCATTAAGAAAAGTTCAAATTGCATTTTATACAGATGATGGTATTTATGAGGTTCATAGAATTACAGACACTTTCAAGCAATCAAGAAAATTACTTGGAGAAGATGGTGCAATTTTTGGAGTTACTCTCTACAGGATGGCAGTCACTGGTTTGATGATTTTAGCAGGTGAAATTGCTTTTCAACCAGAAGAATATTCGTTACATGTTTTAATTTTAATAATGATGTTATTAGCAATTCCAGTTTTAATTTCTCCAGTTTCTTCTTTAATAGGTCAATTTACGAGAACATTATCCTCTAGAAAAGCGGATTTAATTGATTATAAGAGGAATAGAAGAGTCCTAATTGTAGTAGTTACAGTGATGCTATTTGCACTTTCTTTAGGCTTTTGGGTGTATTTGACCAGAACATTAGGGATGTCTCCCGAAGAAGGTAGAGCATGGACATTAGTTTTGTTTTTATTCCCTTCAGTATTAGTTTATGGAAGAGTGATGGGTTCCTCATGGAATGGTTTAGTTCAACAGAAATGGAAAAGAGCAAAGGGCCAAGCATCTGCTTTAAATCCACACCCACCTAGATTTTTTGCAAGACTTCTAGCATTGTTTATTTTGGTAAATATTGTTTTGATGCCAATTACTGCATTAAATGGCTTTTCATCTTATCTTTATGATTGGTATTTGTATCAATTTGCTCCTGATGATTTATTCTCTCATTCTGAACAAGCATTATTAGTTTATCCTGAAATTAGCACAATGTCATTATCTCAAAAAGGTGGATTGATTGGCTATCTTTCAATTGAATTATTTTCTCAAGTACCAGACGTATTTGTTGCTAAATTTTTATCACAATTAACTGTACTATTCTTAATATTAAATGTTACATTAATTGGTTTGGCTTTTGTTTATGAAATGGTAAGGATGCAATTCATTGGCCTTGGTACAATTGGTGGATTCGGGGGAGTTGTAATTGCAGATGGCCGAGCATTAAGGGCTGAATCCTCACATAGAGGTTTATTAGTTTCATTTTGTTTTTCAGCATTTACAGGGTATACTGTTTTAATGTTAGTAATGGCTATTTTTGGTAGATTCCCAGGAGTTTTACCTGATGCGCAAATGTGTTCAACAAATTTAGGTGCAATTGTGGGAGATTTTTCTCCAGAGTATAGAGGTACGTCCCTTCATGCAGAAGCTTGTGGTGTTTTAGATCCTCTTGTAGTTGAACAACTGACTTTTGCTATAAATGCTGCAGGGCAGGCTCTTTTCATACCTTTTTGGTTTATTTCACTACCTAAATGGTTTAAGATGAAAAGAGCAAATTTCGATTTATCAGCAATTGAAGATCGTGGTGGGCCTATAATAATTGAAGACAAAAAAGAAATGGCAAAATTACTTTCTAGAACCAAACCTGGAGAAGACGCTTTATCATTGTTAAAAACAGATCGGTTAAGTGATTTGGTTTCCGTATTGAATAGATTAGATCGTAGTGATGCTTCAAGAGATAGGGAATTACATGCAAGAACAGAGATGCTTTTTGCAGCAAGCCGTGGTGATTGGCAAAGGGCTGAAGATTATGCGGTTAATCTTCTGGCTCAAAAAGAAGGTGAGGATTTAATGTGCCGTAAATTATTAGCTGCTGCTGCTTTAGCTAATAGGGACTTATTAGAAGCAAAAATAAGATTAGAAGACCTTCCTGTTGACGAATCAGAATCTGATCAACTAAGGTGGGTAGCCTCATTATTTGCACTAAAAGGAAAATTACGTAAATTTGAGGTTGATGAAATGTTACAATTAACTCCTGGAGGGCGTAGATTAGAAGATTTGGTCTCACGTTTCCCTATGTTGATGGCTTGGCCGTCTAAAAAACCAAGAATTGATAATGCAGTTGATAGAAGAGGATTGCTTGGAGATGTTGCTAGATTACGTTTGAGTGGTAGGAGTGAAGATGCATTAGCTAAAATTAGAGAAGTACAAACAATGATGCCAGATATGTTGGGGGCAAGATGGTTTGTTGCTGAAGCACTATGTCTCATAGATATGGGTGAAGTAGACCAAGCAATGAGAATACATTATGAATTAAGCAAATCAGAATCAGAAGACCCTTATGTTGCAGGACTTTGTGAAGTTTTGAGAACATTGGGGCAGGAAGCGCCTCATCTTATAGATAGGCGGATGGATGGTTTAATTGAGGTGACTGTAGCAACCGATTCTAAGAAAATGAGTAGATTAGAATGGTCTAGGATTGTAAATAATATGCCTACAAATGCAGTGGCGGCTTTAAAGTTAGGTCGTAAAGGAGAAGATGAAGCATTGGCCTCAAACGCATGGGTTACAATGGGTCCTGCAATTAAGAAAAATATGTGGCCAGTTGTCAGGGGAGCATTTGCTGTTTCAAATGCAATGTTTATCTGTATGATTTTGGCTGGTGCTTTAGTAATTTATATGGAAGGAGCATTAGGAGTCCCTCTAGTTATTGGTGCTATTGGATTATGGGCAAGAGCAGGAAATAAGCGTCAAGTAGTGAGGCATAGAGATATGCCATTGTGTAGAGATTATTCTTCACGTTTAAGGACTAAAAGAGCCATGGTGAAATATAATGAATTACCTGTCGGCACACATTTAATGTTAAGTGGAATTATAGTTCCTATTGGAGATGTGCCTATTGATTTAGGCTATCCTTTATGGGTCGATCCTTTGGTGGGTAAAAGAGATAAGTGGTTGCCGGGATTAAATTTAGGTAGGGGCTCTGCCAAAAAAAGAAAGAAAAAACTTGAAGAACATTTGGATGGCGAATCAAGTGGAATAGAAGGTAGGGGTCAGGTGTCTAAATCTACCTTACTTTCAATGATTGATAAGAAAAACGTTCAGAAAAGGCAAAAGTATGACGGGATTAAAAATCTATCTTCAAGTATAATCCAAGCAAAAGAGGATGGTATGGTTTTTGAATCTAAAGAAAATGATGATAGGAGAATTGGAGGCCCTAGAAGGCCTTCATCTAGAGGCCCATCAAGAAAACGAAATCCACCTCCTGGATTCGTTAAAAAATCACAATTTGGAGATAATGATTCTGTATTTTATTGATTATTCTTCTTCAATGATAAAGTCCTCAAGTTTGGCAGAAAATACGTGGTCTAAGATTTCTGCTTCATCTTTTGTTATTATTCCATCGTCTAGAACTGCTAAAACTTCTTCTTGTTCTTCATTTGATAATTTTAAAATTTTACACGCTTTTGCAATCATTTTCATTTCAACATCGTTTGGATATACTCTGTTGTTTTTTGCTGCACTATCAAATGCAGCTCTTGCAGCTATCAATATTGCTTGATCTTCATTAATACCTAGGTCTGAGCACATTAGAGAAATAGTTCCAGTTTCAGCTTTATCCATTTTCCCATCATTGTATGCATCAGCATATAATTCTCTTAAACTTCGTACTTTTTCTTGCATTAAAATAGCGATAGGTCTGGTTGGTTCAATATTTTCAAGAATTATTTTTACAATTACCGTGATTGGAGCAGAAAGTATCATTCCGATAGGGCCCCATACAAACCCTCCATATGCAAACGTAAGCAATAATAAAACTGGACTAACATCTAATTGATTACCAGTCCATTTTGTTTCAATTACTGCACCCCAGAGTTGTTGATTGAAAATTATTACAACTAACACAACCGTACCAGCCACCCATTGTCCGCCTAAATCCTCCCATGAAAGTAAGCCAAACAGTGGGTCTTGAATTGCAAGATAACCTAAAACTATAGCAGGCATTGACGCAATAATGGAACCAATATATGGAACATAATTGAATAAAAATGCTAAAATCCCCCATACAAACCAAAGTGGCACCCCTAATAACAAACAAATCAGACTTGTACAAACCCCTGTTCCTATACTTACATTTGTTTTAGTCATCAAGTAAGCATTCACACTCGCTTCAATTTTTCTAGTGACTTCTGATATGCTCTTTGCTTTATTTCCAGGGAATGCTCTAGCGATTCTACCTTCTAGATATGGCATTTCATAAATTATGAACACTAGGAATAGAATCATTGTAATTGAACTAAATGCATATCCACTTAGAGTTCCAATAAATCCTGCACCTTGTTCAGCACCTATGGAATTAAAAGGATCTTCAAGACCACTTACATTAAGTCCTGTATTATTTAGTGAGATATAAAGCTCTGAATAATTTTCTTCAAGAGTTTCTATACCTCCATTTTCCATATATACTTGAACATTGTAAGCAATTGCTATAAAAACACCAATTAATAAATTTATGAACATTAAAAGTACAAAGAAATATGACCATCCTTCTCGCATTTTAAATTCTCTCATAAGATATAATGCACCTGGTCTTAATATGAGATAAACTAAAACAGCCATTGCAAATGGTTGTAGAACTGGTGCTAATGATTGTAGCACGAAACCACCAATGAAAAGAACTAAACAAACATTAGCAACTATGGGTAATTTTTGTTTAAGTAATAATCTTAATTCTTCGGTTAGAATATAATTAATTTCTTTTTCTTCTTTTCCCTTCGCGCTCATGCTATCGGACACCCCAACGTGTATGGGTTTGAAATCATAACGGAAGTTGAATCTTTGTGAAAGAGAATAAATTATTCGTCTATAATCACTTCACCCTTAGAATTTAATTTAAAAATTCTAACTGTGTTTGTTGGCCCTGAAATTGCTTTAGGAGAACCACTAACCGAAACTAAAACATCATTAGGTTGTATTTTACCATCATCAAATAAAATTTTAATCGCATTAAGAATTGTACTTCTGCTTCTTTCCTCTTCTTCCACCATTATTGATTCAACACCCCACAAAATAGTATTCTTCCTCATTGTTTCAATTTTATTAGTAAAAACAGTTATTGGGCATTTGGGGCGGTATGCTGAAACTAATCTTGCAGCATTTCCATTTTGACTCGCAACAAGTAATCTTGAAATATCTTCTTCTTCACTTAAAGTTACACCAGCATGTGCAACAGCTCGAGTAGCTCTATATTTTGCAAGAGCTGGAGAAGAAGACATCGTTTCCAAACCTTGTTCTACATGGGCACAAACTTTACTCATTGTTTGCACAG
>MDSZ01058405.1_pt1 | contig 12875 bp, 10 predicted proteins | sample 811201 | NCBI WGS metagenome assembly MDSZ01 (sample SAMN05326647, study PRJNA326480) | marine metagenome | isolation source: seawater | place: Indian Ocean: North | collected 2010
AGATGAAAATCATAGAGTTTTGACTGATGAAGATAAAAAACATTTAGAATTAACTGGTGGAAGACTTGAAACTCTACATAAGCTTGCAGAGGATGAAATTTTATTTGAAGCAGCAAATACTTTAAGAATGGGTAAAGATTTATTATTTCTAGTATCATCTTCAGGCAATTACAAAGCTGCCAAATGGCTTCAGTCTGTTTTAGGTGAAGAATATAAAGTTCACATCACTGACTCTATTTATAGATCTAGTCATATAGACTCAACAATTTGGTGTTTAAAGCCAGGCTTAGTGATGCTTAATAGCGCTAGAGTAAATGAAAAAAATTGTCCTAAAATTTTTGATAACTGGGATAAAGTATATTTTGAGGAGGTTGCACCTACCTCAGAAAGTGAACTTAAATTTCAAAATGATATTAGAGAACCAATAGGAAATAAGATAAAAGAATTGGGATTTGATACTAATTTATTTGATATGTCATCACCCTGGGTTGGAATGAATTTTTTGTCTATAGATCCTGAAACTGTAGTAGTAGATAAAAGACAAGAAAAATTAATAAAAAAATTTGAAAGCTTGAAATATACAGTCGTGCCTGTTCAAATGAGGCATATTTATACCCAAGGCGGTGGAATACACTGTGCAACACTTGACACCGTTAGAGATAGCAAGTTAGAAAGTTATTTTTAGTCTTAAATTAATAAATTAAGAACTACTTTAAAATGATTAATAAAATATTGGTCTCTGAAAATATCTCTATTAAAAAAGCTCTTTCAATAATAGATAAATCAAAAATAAAGAATCTATTAATTATAAAGAAGGATAAAAAAGTTTTAGGTACAATTACAGATGGTGACATAAGAAGGTATTTTTTAAAAAATTCAAATTTAAATAGCACTATTAAAAAAGCATGTAATAAGAAATTTAAATATTTTCGAAAACCATATTCCTTAAAAGAGATAAGAAAAATAATTTTTTCAAATGAAAATAACATAGAGATTTTACCAATATTGGATAAAAATGATAAAATAATTAAGGTATTTTCAAAATATAATTTAGGTTCAAAATTAAAAAAAAAATCTACTTTAAAAAATTTAAAAGTACTAATTTTGGCAGGGGGAAAAGGAACCAGATTAAAACCTGCAACTACTATTTTGCCAAAACCATTAATGCCAATTGGTAATAAAAGTATTATTGAAACAATCATTACTCAATTTAGTAATCAAGGTATCTTAAATTTTTATATTTCTTTATTTTATAAAAAACAATTTATTAAATCTTATTTTCAAGATTTAAATTTAAAATTAAATATTAGTTTTTTTGAGGAAAAAAAACCTCTTGGAACTGCAGGATCTCTTGTTTATTTGAAAAAAGTTTCTGGCAAACATTTTTTTATTATAAATTGTGATAATTTAATAAATATTGATTATGAAAATTTATACAATTTTCATAAAGAAAAAAAATCTGATTTGACAATTGTTGGATGTTTTAAGAAATATAAAATTTCATATGGGGAAATAATTTTAGAAAATGACAGTACTTTTAAAAAAATAAACGAAAAACCGACACTTAAGTTATTGATAAATAGTGGTTTATATATTGTAAGTAGAAAAATCATAAATTTAATTAAAAATAATCAATATATTGATATGGATAATTTAATTAAATTAGCAAAAAACAAAAATTTAAAAATTAATATATACCCGATCGAAGATAATTATTGGAATGACTTAGGAGAGTGGGATGAGTTTAATAAATTTAGAAATATCAAAAAATTTGATTAAGATATTTAATCAACTCAATATTTAATGAAAAATTTAATTATTATACCTGCAAGAAAAGGATCCAAAAGAATTAAAGATAAAAATCTTGTTAAAATTTTAAATCAACCTCTGATTAGTTGGACTATTAATTATGCAAAAAAATTTATAAAAAAAAATTGTGATTTGATAGTTACAAGTGACTGTATGAAAATAAAAAAAATTTGCTACAAACAAAAGATCTTATTTTTAAAAAGACCAAAAAAAATTTCAAGTGACAATGCTTCTATGCATGAAGTAATTTTTCATGTCTTAAATAATTTAGACCAAAAGTATAGATACATAATTTTATTACAGCCCACATCGCCTTTAAGGAAATTAAATCTAATACCTAAATCAATAAATATTTTAGATAAAAAAAAAAAATTTGATAGTCTTATCCATTTAGCGAGATGTAAATCTTTTACTGGAGAAGTAATAAATAATCATTGGAAACCTGACTATAATTTAAAAAATATATCACAAAATATAAAAAGTAAATTTTCACCTACTGGAAATATATTTATGTATAGATATCATTTATATGAAAAAAAAATAAGATTTCCAAAAAAAACATATAGTTTAGTTTCAAAAAATGATAAGTGGATAGACATCGATTATCCGGAGGACTTGATAATTTTAGATTCTTATTTAAAAGATAAAAAAAATAGAAAAATTCTAATTGATAAGGAATAAATGTGGACAGAAAAGAGTATTGGAATCATGATTATCCAGAATATTGGAAGAAAAGAGTAGAAGAAGCAAATCAAAATAAAAAAAAATCATCAATCGTTGAAGGTGATATTGTAGCAGACTCGGACAAAGGGTATATAGAAGCTATTAATTTTTTGGCTCCAAAAAAAAATAAATCAATTTTAGAGATGGGATGTGGATTTGGAAGAAGTTTACCATTTCTTTATAAAATTTCCAAAAATATAACCGCAATAGATATTTCAGAAAAAATGATTGCGGAGGTAAGAAAAAATTATAGCAAACTCAAAGACATAAATTATTTTGTATGTGAGGCAGAAAAAATCCCTGTTGAAGCTAATTTTTTTTCTTATATTGTATGTTTTGCTGTTTTCGACGCATTGTATCAGGATTTAGCCCTACATGAGATGAATAGATTATTACAAATAAATGGTAAGGTTTTAATAAGTGGAAAAAATGATAATTATCACGATGATGATGATTTAGCATATGTTGCAGAGATAAATGCGAGAAATAAACATCATCCAAATTATTTTACTAATATTAATTTGTTGTTATCCGGAGAGATTGAAAAATTTGGTTTTGAAATTGAGGATATTAGATATTTTGAAAGAAGAGGAGATACAAAATATAATCAATATTTAAAAAAAAAACCTGAATATTTTTATGAATACATTATGGTACTGAAAAAAATTAATAATACAAAAAATTTAAAAATTAAAATATCTGACCAATATTCAAAAACTTATTATAGAAAAGAAGTATAAATGACTGATATTAAAAAGATAGTTTATGTAGTCCACGCAGTTGATGCTGAAGGACCTCTATATGAGTCTTTAGATGAAACATTTCTTAGACTAAAAGATTTATATGAAATCAAAGTTGATCCTACTTTCTCTAATTTACAAAAATTAAGAAAAAAAGAGATTGATCTTAAAGGTTATGAAGATGTTGTGGCTAAAACACTTAGTCCTTCTCTGTTAAATTATAATGATACGTGGGATAAAATTGATCAAATGTGTTCGACGATTCTATCAAAAGATTTCAGAATGCAACTTCAAGACTCATTTAATAACGGTTGGCTCTATGGATGGTATTGTTTAGATCACGTTGGTTATGAAATTAATCCTAGAAAAAGAGACATGGGTTATCACAATATTCATGATAAATATCTTGAATTTTTAGACAAATATAATTCATCTTTCGATGATATTCAGTGGCATTTTCATGCAATGTCAACATACAGAGAGGCACATAGATGTGCCTCATCATATGAAAATTCTCCTCATCTTCATCAAGTTTTGACAAGAAGAATTATAGATAGAAATTTTTTTCCCTCATCTTTTAGGGCTGGTTTTTCAACTGAAAGACCAGATAGTCATTGGTTCTTAGAACAGTGGATACCTTTTGATTGTAGTAATTTGGCAGTGGAAGATATGGAAGAGATAAATAAACAAAAGGACTGTAAAAATGGTAAATCAGCAGATTGGAGAAGAGCCCCCAATGACTGGTCAGTATATCATCCTGATTTTTATGATTATCAAAAAGTAGGAAATTGTAACCGTATGATTGGTAGATTTTTAAATATAAGCACAAGAATTGCCAGCATGAGTCAGTACGAATGCGATAGAGCTTTTAAACGAGCTAATTCTGAAAAACCTACACTTTTAGGTGCAGTGAGTCATGACTTTAGAGATATAGGCAAAGAGGTAAAATATTTACAGTCTCTTATAATAGAGAGTACTAAGAAATATCCTGATGTAAAATTTAAATATTCAAATGCAAGAGATGCTTTTAATGCAATTTGCAATAATGGGAAAAATGAAAAACTTGAATTGAAGTTAGATTTATATAAGGAAAAAGATAATTACTATTTAGAGGTTAAAACTTTAAAAGGAGAAGTGTTTGGACCACAGCCTTATTTAGCAATTAAAACTCGTAGTGGTAGATATATACATGATAATTTTGACTTTGGCTTAGATGGCAAAAGTTGGCATTACTCTTTTGATGTTGATACAGTTCATAGTGACGATGTTATTAAGATAGGTGTAGCCTCAAACAACAAATATGGCGATACATTTATAAAAGTTTTGGATGTTAATAACTAATTCAAAACCTGTTTTTTTTACTGGACAAGTTAGAAGTGGAGGAACGCTTTTAACAAGAATATTTGATAAGTCTGATAATTTGAAAGTTGCATACGATACGATCCATTATATGAGGTTTGCTTTTGGAAATTATCATCCGTTAGAAAAAAATTATGATCGGTTATTAGTCGAAATGAATGAGAGACTAAATAAAAAGTGGGAATTATCAATTAATATTAAAGAAATTAAAGAAACAGTTTCAAAATATTCAAAAATAACTGATGCAGTAATTTATGATAGCATCATGAGATCATTTTTGAGAATATCTAACAATTATGGAATTCGTTGGGGAGACAGAACCGCATTAAGATGGGAAGGTATCAAATCATTTCTTAAGATGTTTCCCCAGGGTAAAGTAATAATAAATTATCGAGATCCAAGAGCAATTTTAGCATCCTATAAATACTCAACATACTTACCTGAACCTATGTATTTAGATACAATTTTTTCCTCATTAGCTCTATTTAATTATATATTTTCCTTAGATAAAAATTCAAAAAATATTCATTTAATAAAATATGAAGATTTAATTGAAAATCCTGAATTTATTATAAAAAAAGCATCTCAATTTTTAGAAATAGATTATAAGGATGAAATGTTAAATGTTGCTCAATTTAAAGATTTTAAAGGGGAAAAATTTGATACAGATTCATCTTTTACCTCACAAAAAGAAACCATAGACAAATCTAGTAGAGATTTATGGAAAAATAATCTTTCAAATGTTGAGATATATTTAACAGAAATGGTTTTAAAGGATCAAATGGTATCTTTAGGATACAATTTATCAGAAATAAATTTAAATCAACAAGAGACAGATGAATTTAAAAAAATTTTAGAAAACAAATACATTAACAAAAGGATTTTATATTGGAAAAAAAATTGCAATGGTCAAGAAAGTTTTCCAGATAAGATTGGAGCATATGATTAGATGATAAAATTATGAATATTTATATTGGCGTAGAAATTTCTGTTCGAGAGCTAGATAGTAGCCTTCTTTTAGCAACTTTGGCAGCATCAAAGGGTCATCAAGTTATAGTTTCAGATTTAGAAAGCATTACTAAAGGTATTTCAAGTGGATTGCTTGCACCAGGAATATTTCATGCTAAGTCACTTACTCCAGCAGATCATAAAATTGCCAGACATCAAGCTATGATAGATAAAGGATTTATGATTACAAGTATTGATGAAGAAGGTGGCTTAGATATTCCTGGATATGAGGATTTTTCTAAAGGAAGATATTCCGAGAAAACAATTTCACAAAGTTCTGCAGTTTTTGCTTGGGGACCAGAAGATGTAGAAACTTTAAAAAGAGTTTATTCTAGACATTCAAAAAAAATATATAAGACAGGTTCTCCAAGAGCTGATCTATGGAAATCATTATTTTTTAAATATTGGGGCAAACCAAAATCTGCTCCTACTAAACCATTTTTATTAGTTTCATCTAATATGGGATTAGCAAATAATACAAATCCATTTTTTAAAGTTTTAAAGTCTAAAAAAATTTCTGGATATTATGAACGTGATCCTGAGTTGTTCAAAAGAGATATGGGAAGGGTTGGAGAAGATTTTCTTAGAACTTATGCATTTATTGAAGCAATACGATATCTTGCAGCAAATAACAATGGATATGATATAGTTTTACGCCCTCATCCATCAGAAGATATTGAGGCTTGGAAATTTTATCTTGAAGACATTACTGATGTTCATGTTATTAGAGATGGATCTATTTCTGCTTGGGTAAATAGTGCATTTGCAGTAATGCATAATAGATGTACCACAGCTCTTGAGGCAACTATTTCCAAAAAACCAGTGGTAACTTATATTCCATTTAAAAATATGCAGCATAGCGATGCTCCATCTAATAAAATTGGTCAAATTGTTGAGACAAAAGATAAATTATTAGAGAAAGTAAATAAGATTTTTGAAGATACTAATTCAAGTGAGCAAAAACAAAATATTGATAAAATTCCTCCAGAAGTATTAAACAAAATCTATATTGATGAGAATGAACTATCTGCAGAAAAAATAGTAAATGTTTGGGATGGTCTTTTAAAAAATAATGTTTCTAAGATTTCTGATTGGAGAAAATTTAAGTGGTTATTGAAATTTTACAAAATCAGAAAAATGATAGGAAAAGTAAGAAGATCACTTTTAGGTAGCTCAAATAATCATAATGATAAACAAAAATTTCCAAATTTAAATAAAGATGACATTAAAAAACGTATAAGCGTAATGCAAAATGTTCTGAATATAAACGGAATTGAATGTGAACTCCTTTCAGATCGAACTATATTAATTAAGAGGAAATAAATTATTAAAACAAATGAAAACTTTAAAAAAATTTTTATATCTTCTATCGAAACAAGAGAGGAAAAATGCTTATTTATTACTTGGAATGATTTTATTGATGGCTATGTTAGATATGTTGGGTATAGCCTCTATTATGCCATTCATAGCCGTGCTATCTAATCCTCAACTGATTGAAACAAATATAATTTTAAGTCAAATGTTTGAATACGCAGGCAACTTTGGTGTGCAAAATAATCAGGAATTTTTGTTAGCATTAGGAATTTTAGTTTTTTTATTTTTAGTAATATCACTTACATTTCGAGCTTTAACTCTTTACGCACAAGTACGTTTTCTTGCAATGCAAGAATATAGTTTAGGTAAACGATTAGTTGAAGGTTATTTGCACCAACCATATAGTTGGTTTTTAAGTCGTCATAGTGCTGAACTAGGAAAAACAATTCTTTCTGAGTCAGGAAAAATTGTTGGTAAAGGACTGGCTCCTTTATTAAACTTAATTTCACAAAGTACTGTTACAGTAGCAATAATAAGTTTATTAATATTAGTCGATCCTAAACTTACGTTGATAGTCGGCCTCACACTTGGAATAGCATATGGAATCATATATAAAATTACACGAAGTTTCGTGACTCGAATTGGTAAGGAAAGTGTTAAAGTTAATGAGTGGCGATTTGCTGCCTTAAGTGAAGCTTTTGGTGCTGCAAAAGAGATTAAATTAGCTGGTTTAGAAAAAATATATATTAAGAGGTTTTCAGATCCTGCCAAAATTCTTGCTAAACATAATTCCTCAATGTCAATCATAGGAGAAATGCCTAGATTTGCTCTTGAAGCTGTAATTTTTGGAGGAATGATATTAGTTGTACTTTATTTAATGTCACAAAGCGGTGTTTTTGCAAACGCAGTTCCTATTTTGGCACTTTACGCTTTTGCTGGCTATAGATTAATGCCCGCATTACAACAAATTTATAACAATGCTATTAGAATAAAGTTTACTATCCCAGCATTAGATTCAGTTTATAATGATTTAAAAAGTTTAAAACCATACAACCCCTCTTTAAGAAAAGATGCTCTAAAACTAAATAAAAAAATAACTTTAAAAAACCTTTATTATAATTATCCTAACTCAACTCGAACTGCGCTAAAGAATATTAATTTTAAAATTGAGGCTTTTACTACGGTTGGATTAGTTGGATCTACTGGTAGCGGAAAAACTACAACAATTGACATTATCCTTGGCCTTTTGGAGGCACAAAAAGGAAGTTTAGAGGTTGATGATCAAGTGATTGATGAACAAAATTTAAAATCGTGGCAAAGTTCAATAGGATATGTGCCTCAACAAATTTTTTTATCAGACGATACTGTGGCTGCCAATATTGCTTTTGGTGTTGATAAAGAAGATATTAATCAAGAAGCAGTTGAACAGGCTGCTAAAATTTCTCAATTACACGATTTTGTAATTAATGAATTACCATTTCAATATAAAACTACAATTGGAGAGAATGGGATAAGACTTTCTGGAGGTCAACGTCAGCGAATTGGAATAGCAAGAGCTCTCTATCACGAGCCTCAGTTATTGATTTTAGATGAAGCTACAAGTGCATTAGATAATCTTACTGAGAAAGCGGTTATGGAGAAAGTACAAAGTCTTAGAAAAAATATCACTATCATCATGATTGCCCATCGTTTGAGTACAGTGAAGAATTGTGATAATATTATATTATTGGAGAAAGGAGAAATAAAAGAGCAGGGTACATTTGAAAAATTACTTCAAATAAATGATGAATTCAGAACCACTGCAAATCTCTAAAAAATTTAATCAAAATTACTGGCCCGAAAATTGTCATAAAATTGTTTTGTTATATTTTTTTTAGTCAAAATTTTTAAAATAAAAGACGATTTATGAAGATAGTAGTAACAATTGGTACAGGTAATAGTGGATGCGGCGCAATACATGATTATTTGATATCAAGCACCAAATGCAAAAGTCCTTTCAAAGGTCAAGAATTTAGAATGATGGATGACCCCGATGGAATTCTAAATTTGTATCATAATTTTTATACAAATCGTTCAATTAATAATTCTTCAAATGCGATAATGAGGTTTGAAAATTATATTAACAATTTGGTCAACTTAGAATTATATATAAATGACAAAAGAACTAAAATATACAATAAAAAAATTTTATCATTAACCAATGAATATATAAAAAATATTACAACTTTAAATTATAACTCTTTTCCACAATTTGTTGCAATTCAGACAGGATTTCTAAAAAAGAATTTTTTTCATTATAAAAAAAAAATATTTGGCAATAAAAATCAGAGTTTTTTTAAAATGTACTTGCCAGTAAGGGAAGAAGTTTTTTTTAAAGAATCTTCAAAATACCTAAATAAAGTTATTAAAAGCCAATTAGATAATAAAAAATTTGACAATATAGTATTAGACCAAGCGTTGAATATGTTAAACTTTGCTGATATTTTTTATTATTTTAAAGATGTAAGAGTAATCTTAGTTACAAGAGATCCACGAGGTGTTTATAACAGCATGAAAGCACGAAGGTCTTTAGCTTATCCCCATTATAATTTAAAAGTTTGGACAGAATGGTATAAACAAATCATGGGTCAATTTAATAATTATAAAAAGAATATTCCAAAAAAATATTCTAAACACGTGTTAGAGTTAAAATTTGAGGATTTTGTTCGAAATCATGAAAAAGAGGAAAAAAAAATTCTTAATTTTCTTAATATAAGAAAAATAAATAATAATTTTGATATTAAAAAAACAAAGCACAACGTATTTAAGGCAAAAAATGAGTTATCTAATTTTGAGCAAAATTATATTAAAAGAAAATTATCAAAATATTTACAGTGGTAAATTTTATAAATAAATTTTTTAAATATTCTTATTATTAAAATGTATAGACTAGCAAATTTGTTTAAAAAAATTTTAAAATTTAATCTTAGTTTTTTTTTTAAACTTGTCTTAATAGTTTTAAAAAAAGATTATTCAAAATATCCAAAATATGTTGATGACTTCGAACAATCTTTAGCAAAAAAATTTAATGTAGAATATTGTCTATCTTTTTCCAGTGGAACAACAGCTTTTTACGCCTCTCTTCTTGCTTTAAATTTAAAAAAAGGATCAAAAGTTTTAATTTCATCACTGACTTTTCCTACAGTGATACAAATATTAAAAAAATTTGATTTTGAAATATATTACTTCAATCTAAATAAAAATTTTGAAATAGTTAATAAAAATATTAATGATCAAAAATATGATTTATTAGTTATGACGCACCCCTTCGGTTTTTACATAAATTCTAAAATTTTAGACTCATGTTTAAGAAAAGATACAAAAATTATTTTAGACGCTAGTCATTCTCAAGGTATGAAAGTAAATAAAATAAATCATGTCAAATTTGCTGATATTTCATTTATGAGTTTGCAAGGTAATAAATCTATCTCTGGAGGTGAAGGTGGTATAATTTTGACTGATGATAAGTATTTTTATTTAAAAATGATAAACAATCACCACCCTGGGCACAAAAATAATGATAAATATGAAATAGCAGGTGGCACAGATGATTTAAAGTTACGTATGCACCCTTTAGCCTCTCTCTTAGGACATAATGATTTAAATTCATTTGAAAAAAGAAATAAAGATTTAAAAAAAAAAATTCAATTAATTTATAATCATTTGGATAATCTTAAAGTTAAACATCCTTATAATGAAAATTCTATAATAAGTGGTTTTCATTTTGGCATCCCTTTCTTTTCCTCGAAAGAAATTGTTTCTGATGTGATTAAAAAATATAATTGGTATACCGATTTAAATGCTCTGAATATCAAATCCATTACATCAGATGATAATGTAAGTTTTTTTAAAGAGCTTTATTTTATTGATTTAGAGTGGATTAAGAGAAATGAAATTAAAAAGATTAAGAATATAATTAATAAAATTTTTAAAGATGCACATTGATTTAAAAAAAGAAAAATCAGATTTAGAAAAAAAAATTTATAAATTAAAGAAATTATATGATTATATAATAATTGGCTCTGGACCAGCCGCCTCTGTCGTATTAAATAACTTAATTAAAACAAGGAAAAAAATATTAGTTGTTGAAAGAGGAGGATTTGAAGAAAAATTTTCTGAAACAATAGCTTCTAATGATTTTAAGATTAAAAAAGATTCAAGAATATTTGGAATTGGCGGGACCAGTAACTCATGGGCACAGATATATTCATTATTTTCTAAAAATGAGATGTGTAATAATAAGAATAAGAATATTTGGCCACTTAGCCACAAAGATTTAGAATATTGGTGTAAGAAAGTCGGCCCAAAATATAAGTTTAATATTGCTAATTTAGGAACACAAACAACTTATAGTAAAAATTTTATTTCAAGAAGATTTATTGAATTAAAAAAACCCTTGAGATTTTCTAAATATTATAAAACTAAAAAATTTGATTTGATCACTAATTGTAAAGTTCAATCATTAGGAGATAAAAAAAATGAAAGTTCAATTTTTTTTAATCTAAGAAATTTAAATTTTTCAATAAATTCAAAAAAAATAATAATTTGTGCTGGAGCAGTAGAGTCATGTATTTTAATTATAAATTCAATAAAAAATAAAAAATTACAATACTTAAAAAATAAAAAATTCATTGGAAGGTATTTTATGGACCATCCAAAATCTTATGTGGGAGAAATTAAATATCCTAGAAATAACTTAATAGAAAATTTAAAAGTAAAATCTAAAAAAAATTTTAATACTTATAAAGGTTTATCTTTAAACAAAAAAAATAAAAGGATACTCAATACTTATGTAAGATTTGAGGAAAAAAAAAGTTTTTTAAAATTGAGAAAACAAGTTTTAGTAAAAATTTTTTTAGAAATGGAACCAAATTTTAAAAATAGAATTTACTTTAAAAATAATTTAGTTCATGTAAACTTAACTATAAGTAAGAAGGAAATTCAAATTTCAAAAAAATTGCTTAATAATGTCAAAAACACTTTTAGTTATAAACCAAAACTAGAAAAACTTGATTTTAAAGTCTCTGATTTAGTTGATGCATCACATCATATTGGTGGATTAAGTTATCCAAAGATTGTTGATAAAAACTTAAAGATTAAAGGATTAAATAATATTTATTGTTGTTCTTCGGCCATATTTCCGACTTCAGGAAGTGCTAATCCCACTTTAATAATTTGTGGATTAGCTGAGAGACTAAGTAAATTTCTACAATGATTTATGTTAATTTGTAATTTAATCCACTTATTGTAAAAAGTTAATTTATTTATAATTTAATATTAAATGAATACAAATAAAGTAAGAGATAGAACCCCAGAAGAGTTGTCAGTAAAAAAAAATGAATTTTTAAAAATTTGTGATATTTTGGATCAACTAAGAATTGAATACTTTTTACAGACAGGAATTTTATTAGGAGCAATAAGAGAGCAGAATTTTGTTAAATGGGATTGGGGAGTTGATATTAGTGTTTTTTCTTATGAACTTTTTAACAAAATAGATGTTTTAGAAGAAGCACTTGTTAAGAATGGATTTAAAATATTAAGTGTGAATAAAAATAAAGATGATTTAAAAATATTTTTTAGAGGTCAATTACCTCTAGAGGTGACAGGTTATACAGTTTTTGGCTGGAACTATTCAAAAATAAAAAAAATTTATTGGAGAACAGATTATTCTGTTCCATCAAAATATTTAAATAATTTTTCAAAGGTAGAACTTTTTGGGAGAAAATTTAATTGTCCCAATCCTCCAGAAGAGTACTTAACATTTGCTTATGGAGATTGGAAAAAACCTTTAAGGTCTTCTGATAAAAATTTATATAATGCAGGTATTTATTATAAAAAAAGAAATTTTTTTTTAAAAAAAATTAACAAAATTAAAAATAAAAT
>MDSZ01063946.1_pt1 | contig 12875 bp, 15 predicted proteins | sample 811201 | NCBI WGS metagenome assembly MDSZ01 (sample SAMN05326647, study PRJNA326480) | marine metagenome | isolation source: seawater | place: Indian Ocean: North | collected 2010
AGCTGAAGAAGCTGCTGCACCTGAAGCACCAGCTGAAGAAGCTGCTGCACCTGAAGCACCAGCTGAAGAATCTAAGAACGATAAATAGTACATGACCGACCATCCAATTGTTACCCTAGGTAGAATAACCGCTATTCATGGGATAAGAGGCTGGCTGACAATTAGATCATTTACGGCAAATCAAAGCGACATTTTTACATACAAGTTATTTATTTTGAATAATGAAAAAAAAATTGATATAAAAATTGATGACTATAAATTACTTACGAAGAAAATAATAATAAAAATTGAAAATATCGACCACATCGATCAGACCCAGCTATTTTTAAATAAAGATTTATTGACATATAAGGAAAACCTTTCAAAAGAAGATGATTCAGAATACTTTTGGTACGAATTAATAGACTGCGATGTTTATAATAAGTTAAATCAAAAAATAGGTATAGTTAAATTCTTAGAGAGAATAGGCGATAATGATATAATGATTATAGGTACAGACAATACAAAAAAAGATCTTCTCATTCCATTCATTAAGAAATATGTGATGAATGTAAATTTAAAGGATAAGTTGATTAGGGTTGATTGGGATGAAGACTTTTAACGTTATTACAATATTCCCAGATTTAATCCAGAATTTCTCAAAGTACGGTTTGATAAATCGTGCAATCAAAAAAAAAGTTGTAGAATTAAACACTATTAATCTCAGAGATTTTTCCGATGACCCTAATTTAAGAATTGATGATAAATCTTATGGGGGTGGTCCAGGAATGGTAATCAAATACATGCCTGTAGAGAAAGCTTTTAAAAGTATAAAAAAAGAATCTTACAATATTTACTTATCGCCCCAAGGAAATAGACTGAGTCAGAGTAAAATATCTGATCTGACTAGAATAGATAACCTTACTCTCTTATGTGGGAGATATGAAGGTTATGATCAACGAGTTATAGATGATTTTGTTGATGAACAAATATCAATTGGAGATTATGTTATATCTGGTGGAGAGTTACCAGCTTTGGTACTAATTGAGGGCATAACTAGGTTATTACCAAATGTAGCAAATGATATGGATTCAATAGTTAATGATTCTTTCACAGAAAATCTCTTAGATTATCCTCATTATACTAGACCAGAGAGCATTAACGACAAAAAAGTCCCAAGCGTTCTTCTAAGCGGGGATCATCAAGAGGTATCAAGATGGAGAAGGAAGCAGTCTTTGGGTGTAACATGGAAAATCCGTCCAGATTTATTAAAAAACGTGAAACTTGGTATAGAAGATGATAAACTCCTGAAAGAATATATCGCTGAGATTAAGAAAAATGAGAACAAGTAAAATTATTAATAAAATCGATTCAAAACAGCTGAAAAAAATGCCAGTTTTTTCCCCAGGCGATACTATAGTAGTCTCGGTTAAAGTAAAAGAGGGAAAAAGAGAGAGGATACAACAATTTGAGGGTGTAGTGATAGCTATCAAGAATAAAGGTATCAATTCATCTTTCACCGTTCGTAAGATGTCTTATGGAGAAGGTGTTGAGAGAGTTTTTCAGTTACACAGTACAATAATTTCTGAAATAAAAATAAAAAGAAGAGGTAACGTAAGAAGAGCAAAATTATATTATCTCAGAGATAGATCGGGTAAATCTGCAAGGATAAAAGAAAAGTTAAATTAATAAAATTTATTTATCTTGAATATTGCATACATAGGTATTGGAAGTAATCAACATAACCCAAAATATCACGTCACCAAAGGTATTCGAGAAATAAACCATTTGATTAAAACTCAAGTTCTCAAGAAATCCTCGCTCTATGTAACTTTACCGGTCGGTCCTCAGAATCAACCAGATTTTATCAACGCAGTTATTAAAATAAGTACATTATATACTGCCGAGGAATTGTTGAATATTCTACAAGGAATAGAGAAAAAACATCATAGAAAAAAGCTACGTAAATGGGGCCCTAGAACACTTGATTTAGACATCTTGATATTCAATGATGTTATTTTAGATACTGATAATTTAACAATACCTCATCCAGAAATAATCAATAGAGAGTTTGTTTTAATACCTTTACTCGAGATTACTGGGTATAATTTTAGAATGCCTAAATTTGGTAAATTAATACACTATATATAAGACAAAAATTTTATGAGTAAGTATATTACAATCGAGGGTCCAATTGGAGTTGGCAAAACAACGCTAGCTAAAAAGATTGCTAACAGTATGAAATATGACACTCTTCTTGAGACTTATTCAGACAATCCTTTTTTGAAAAATTTTTATAAAGAACAAAATAGGTATGCTTTTGTAACCCAATTACAATTTCTTATTAATCGATCAAAAGTCTTTACTAATGATAGGAAAGATTATTTTGAAAATAATAACATTATCTCAGATTTTCTGATGAAAAAAGACAAGCTTTTTGCAGAAATTATATTAAATAATGATGAATTAAATTTGTATAACACTATAAGTGATTCGCTGGATATCTTTGAACCTAAGTCAGATTTGGTTATTTATCTTCAAGCAGATATTGATGTGTTACTTGAAAGGATAAAAAAAAGAGGAGAGGTCTACGAATATCAGATCACTCGTGATTATTTATCTTTAATAGTAAATGCTTATGCAAAATATTTTCATTCTTATAATGAATCACCTTTGTTAGTGATTAACACTACACATGTAGATGTTAATAAACCAGATGATTATTCTCTTTTACTGGAAATTATAAAAAAAGATCTTAAAGGAAAAAATTATTTTAATCCCTCAGGTGTTTAAATCATGAGCAGAGTTTCATTCAGTAAAATTAAGTTATTAAAAAAAAATGGAATAGGAATTGTCGCTGTGACCGCATATGATGCTAGTTTTGCTCGTTATTTTGATGATCTAGGAGTAGACATAATTTTAATAGGTGATTCTCTTGGAGAGGTTATAAAAGGAAAAAAAAATACTCATGATGTCACAGTTGAAAATATGATTTATCATTCCAAGGCTGTAAGACAAGGAGCTAAGAATTCATATCTTATTTGTGATTTACCAAAAAAGTCATCTTCAAATAAGACAAATGCTTTAAAACACTCTGAAAAAATAATAAGAGAGTGTAAGGTTAATATGATTAAAGTTGAATGTAATAATTATAATCTTAATATTGTAGAGCATTTAATAAAGAATAAAATACCTGTATGTTGTCATCTGGGCTTAACTCCACAGTTAATCTCACATAAGAAAAATTTTAGAAAATATGGTAAATCTCAAAAAGAGTTTAACTCTATAATAAAAATTGCACAGAAAATTGAGAAATTTGGAGCTAAAATGATTTTAATTGAATGCGTTACAGATACGCTTGCAAAGGAACTAAAGAATATCATTAATATACCAATAATAGGCATTGGGTCAGGAAAGTCATGTGATGGTCAAATACTTGTATCGTATGACATTCTTGGAATAAGTTTTAACTCAATACCAAGATTAGTGAATAGAGAATATCTTACAATAAAAAATTTTGATGCAAGAATAAGAGAATATATAAATAATACAAAAAATTTTCTGTGATCTATGAAAATTATACGATCCTTAAATGAAGTCAGAAGTAAGATTGCAGAAATAAAATCTAGCGGTAGGAAAATTTCTTTAATTCCCACTATGGGTAATATACATAATGGTCATTTAAGTCTCATAAAGAAATCACAAAACTATGAATCTCTGAAAATAGTATCAATTTTTGTTAATCCTCTTCAATTTGATAATTCAACTGATTTAGCCAATTACCCACAAACTCAAACAGAGGACATATGTTATTTGAGTGATGCGAAAATAGACTACCTTTTTATTCCTAAACGAGATGAAATCCTAACAAATCTTGATGATAATTTTCAATTACCATGGGGTTTTAGTAATTTATTATGTGGAAAATTTAGGAAAAATCATTTTAATGGAGTTTTTGCTATAGTAAAAAGATTATTTGAAATTATACATCCAAATTACGTTTTTTTTGGTGAGAAAGATTACCAGCAATCACTGCTAATAAAATATATTATTGAAAACTACTACAGATCGACTGAATTAATAGTTTGCCCAACAATGAGGAATTCTGATAAGCTTGCTCTAAGCTCAAGGAATTCATTAATAGCAAAAAGCCCCCTTACTAAAATTTCAAAATTAATTGATGGTCTCAAAAAAACATGTATTAATTATCATTCTGCAACTGGTTTAAAGGATTTTAAGAAATTTTATTTAAGAAGTGACTTTTGTAAAACTCAATATATAGAAATGTTTAGAGAGGATGTTTTACATGAGAAACATGGTGTAAGAGATATTGGAAATATTAAAAAGAATAATAGCAGAATATTTATTTCTGTCTATTATAAGAATATCCGTTTAATAGACAATCAATCAGTTGAGGAGTATGATAACGTATGAAGAGATCATTCTTAAATTCAAAAATACACAAAGCAACTGTAACAGATTCTAAAATAGATTATGAAGGTTCATGTGAAATTGATCGTGTACTTTTAGATTCTGCTGGTATCTTACCATATGAGAAAATTGATATTTACAACATTACAAATGGGGAGAGATTCACAACATATGCTATTGAAGGAAAACCCGAAAGCGGTTGTATATGTGTAAACGGAGCTGCGTGCCATAAAGCAAAAATTGGTGATAAAATTATAATTTGTACATATATAGATCTAGAAACATCAAAAATAAAAAATCACTTACCAAAAATAATCTATGTTGATGAAAAAAATAATATTATTCCAAAGAAGAATATTAGCCTAGCGAATGGATGAGAAATTATTAGACAAAGATTTAATAACATCGGCATTAGATAATAAGCTGAATGAAAATAATATTAAATCAAAAAATAATGATCTTATTTATAATAATGATAAGATTACAGTTGATATAAGTCGAAACTTTATTGATAAAAAAATACTACTAAAACTTTTTGAATTATTGAAAGAATTTAATGTTAAGAAAGAAATAAATAAATTATTCAATAATAAATTTAGAAGCAAGTCAGAAAAAAAATTAGTTTCACATGTCTTTCTTAGAAACTCCGAACAAGGAAAAAAAATAGAAAATAACATGTATGATTTATATGATCATATTAAAAAAAATACATTACAAAACTTTATTTCTAAAAAAACTAAAAATATTATCCATATAGGAATTGGCGGATCTAATCTTGGGCCTAGATTTGTATGTAATGCCCTTAAAGACTTTTCGAATTATGACTTCAAACTCTATTTTATTTCTAGTCCTGATACAAATGAACTAAAAGACATCATTAATAATTGTGATCTAGATGAAACTATTTTTATTTTTACATCGAAAAGTTTTGTTACGAAAGAAATATTAATAAATTTAAATTATACTAAAAAAATATTAAAGTTAAAATACAACGACCCTTCTTTTATTTCTCGACATTTATTTGCAATTACCTCAAATAAATCTAAGGCTATTGAATATGGGATAGATCCTAATAAAATCTTAACTTTTTCTAAAAATATACCAGGAAGATTTTCCATCAGCAGCACAGTTAGTTTTATAGTTTTACTTCAAATAGGTAAGTCTAACTTTAAAAAATTTTTTAAAGGGATAAGAAGAATGGATGCTAGTTTTAAAAATACTAAGATTAATAATAATATTCCAATGATGTTAGCACTTATTTCAATTTGGAATATTAATTACTTTTCTATTAAAAACTTTTGCGTTTGTCCATATAGTTTTAGATTAAAAGATATAATAGAGTATATCCAACAGATAGAAATGGAGAGTAATGGAAAATCAACAAATACTCACAGTAGAATGATTAATATTGATACATCTCCTATAGTATTTGGTCAAGAAGGAACAGACTGTCAACATTCATTTTTCCAGATGATTCATCAAGGAAGTCAGGATATAGCACTAGATTTTATTGGTGTTGTTGAGTGTAATGAGAGCAAAGTATCATCTAATTTTTTGATATCTAATCTAATTGCTCAAGCAAACTTATGTTTTTATGGAAGACGTAGTCAATATAACCAAAAAACTATTAAAGGAAATAACCCTTCTAATATAATTCTAATGAATCAAATTGACCCTTATACAATAGGAAATTTAATATCACTTTATGAACATAAGGTTTTTATAGAGGGACTTCTTTGGAATATTAATAGTTTTGATCAATGGGGTGTGGAAGAAGGAAAGCTGTTGGCATCTAAATTAATGAATAAAATCAACCGTTCGAAAAGAAAAAAAAGTGATCAAATAATACTTAAGCTTTTAAAGACTACATTTTAACTAGATCATAAATAGTATTTAAATCATCCATAAGCTTTTCTCGATTCTCATTATTTATTGTTATATGTCCCAATTTTCTATTTTCTCTCTCTGATTTATTATAATCATAGTAGACATAATTTATTTTTTTAATGATATCTAAGTTAGGTTTCTTTGATAAAATATTAATCATTGCAGAGTTATTTTTAATCCGTATTTCACCAAAATTATTATTTGTGATTGCTCTGATATGAGCCTGAAACTGATTAATATCTGCTCCCTCATTAGACCAGTGTCCTGAGTTATGGACTCGTGGCGCCATTTCATTAGCAATCAGATTACCTTTTTTATCTAAAAAAAATTCAATTACTAACACACCTACATAATCAAGTTTCCCACATATTTTTTTGTGATATTTTTCAGCTAAGGCTTGCAATTTATTATTTTTCAAAGGAGCAACGCTATAATTCAAAATACCATTTTTATGAACGTTTTCCACGAGGGGATAAAATAATATTTTTCCATTATTCATTCTGACACCAATGATTGATATTTCTTTTTCAAAATCTACTTTTTTTTCAAGAATTAAATAGTTTGCTTGGGATTTATCAAAGAATTTAACGTCTGGATTTTTTTCTATATCATATTGATTTTTCCCATCATATCCTAGGAATCGTGTTTTAAGTATTGATTTATTTCCAAGAAATTCTATTGATGTCTTCAAACTTTTATTATCATGAACTGAGGAAAATTGTGTTACAGGTATCCCACAATCTACAAATAGCTCTTTTTCTCTTAATCTATCTTGACAAATTTCAACAGCATTTGAATTTGGAGCAACATCGACTTTATCTTCCAAGAATCTGAGAGAATCAGCTGGTACATTTTCAAAATCTATGGTAACGATATCGCATTCTTTAGCAATTCGATCTAGAGACTTAAGATCGTTATATTCAGCTTGTATACAATCTGCGTATTTTGAGGCGGGCGGTGATTTTGATGGATCTAAAACTAGAAAGTCCAATCCAGCATCTTTTGATTGCTGAATCATCATCATTGCAAGTTGCCCACCGCCTAGGATTCCTACTCTCATTATTTTTTATTTGGAGAATTGTTCTTAAGAACTTCCTTAGTTTGTTTTTCTCGAAATCTTATTAATGTTTTTTGTATATCTTCATATTTATTAGATAGTATACTAGCAGCCAACAATGCAGCATTTATTGCACCACTTTCTCCGATAGCAACAGTAGCAACCGGAATCCCTTTAGGCATTTGATTAATTGATAATAAAGAATCAAGACCATCTAAGCTCTTTGTTTTGATGGGAACACCTATGACAGGCAAATGAGATATGGCCGCTGTCATGCCAGGTAAATGTGCAGCACCACCAGCTCCAGCAATGATCACCTCAATACCATTTGAAGCAGCTTTTTCGGCATATTCATAAAGCAGTTTCGGTGTTCTATGTGCTGAAACTATTTTTGACTCATGTGGTATCTTTAATTTCTTAAGAGTAGATGATGTTTTTATCATCACAGGCCAGTCAGACTTAGACCCCATAATTATCCCAATAAGGTTATTAGACTTTCTCATAAACAGATTGTAACAGTATAAAAAATGTTCACAATAGTTTATATTTTTTTATTGGTCAAACACCTAGATGTTTTATATAATTTACAGTAAACGAAGCATATTATGATTGTAATTACAGGTGGAGCAGGATTTATAGGTAGTAATCTACTCAAATCCTTAAATGAAAAAAAGATTAATAATATCTTAATAGTAGAAGAATTAGATCGATTCGAAAAAAAATTCAATAATATAAAACAAATGGATTTTATTGACTGTATTGATAAGAATGCATTTTTAAATGGGATTAGACAAAATTCTTCTAAATATCAAAAGATAGAAAAAATATTTCACTTGGGCGCATGCTCCAAAACGACTGAACCAGATAGAGACTATATTATGAATACTAACTTTTCATATTCAAAAGAATTGTTACATTTTTGTTCAAATCATTCTATTCCATTGATATATGCGTCTTCTGCCTCTGTTTACGGAGAGGGTAAGGTTTTTAAAGAGGATAAGGCTCATGAGTCTTTTTTGAATCATTATGCAGAGTCTAAACTCTTATTTGATAATTATTATCGTCAAAATCAATTAAAAATTAGATCCCAAGTAGTTGGACTTAGGTATTTCAATGTTTTTGGGCCAAGAGAAGATCACAAAGAGGGAATGGCTAGCGTTATTTATCATTTTTCAAAACAGATGAAAGATTCAAAAAAAATCAAATTATTTAAAGGTAGTCACGGATATAAGGATGGAGAACAAAGAAGAGACTTTGTACATGTTAAAGATACTATCAAAGTTAAAGAGTGGTTTAGTGATAATAATATCTCTGGAATTTATAATGTAGGCACTGGATTAAGTAGAAGTTTTAATGACGTTGCAAATTGTGTATTGAATTATTATGGTGACGGTATAATTGAATATATTGATTTTCCTATCGGTCTTGAGTCCCAGTATCAAGCATTTACTGAAGCAAGTATAGATAATTTAAGAATGTCGGGATTCTCTAATCAATTCATGACTCTGGAGAACAGTGTGAAAGATTATCTAGATTGGTTAAATAATGATAAGAAATAATTTTTTAGTTGTTCTTCCATCTTGGATTGGCGATATTATTATGTCGCAATCATTGCTTAAAAAACTTAAATTGTTATATGAAGACTCCACTATTGATGTTGTAGTAAGATCATCTTTTAAGCCTTTAGTTAAATTGATGCCTGAAATTGATAATATTCATTTCTTAGATATCCCCCATGGTAAATTAGGATTTTTGAAGAGATTTGAATTATCAAAAAAATTAAAGAATAAATACAGCTGTTCGATTATTCTAAGCAATAGCTTCAAATCAGCTATAGTGCCATGGTTATCTAATATCCCCAAAAGAATCGGTTACAATAGAGAAATGAGACAATTTCTTCTTACTGACTCATTGATCTATAACAAGTATTCATCATCTATGGTAAATAGATATCTTAAGCTTGTTGATGCAGAGTATGACGAGAGCATAGCACCATCTTTAAAATTGGATGAAGACATAAAAAAATCTATTCTAAATAAGTTTAAGTTAGCTAATGAAAGTAAAATTATTGTATTATGCCCTGATGCTGATTTTGGTCCTGCAAAAAGATGGCCTGTAAGACATTGGTTGGAGTTAATTAAGATTTTAAATAAAGATTCTATCACACCCATAATTCTTGGAAAAAATACATTACTGGCAAGAGATATTTCTAGTGATATAGCATCTACAAAGTATATGCTAGTAGGAAAAACTGATCTTTTGGAAGCAATATATATTTTGTCATCAGCTACTGTAGTTATATCCAACGATTCTGGATTAATGCATGTTGCTTCAGCGACTAATACCAAAAAAATGATATCTTTATTTGGGTCTTCATCACCTAAATATACACCGCCACTAGCTAATATAGAAAAAAGTACTATTATTTATAAATCTTTAAAATGTAGCCCGTGTTTCAAGAAAGAATGTCCTTTGCAGCATTTAGACTGTATGACTCAAATTACACCAAGTGAAGTTTATTCCTCAATTACTAATAATCTCTTGAGAGCTGATTAGTTTCTGGATCTCTAAGGCAGTTTTTTTAACATCAATGCTAATACATCTTTTTTTTTGATTTGTGTCAGTAAAGCTTAGCCTCTTATGAAAACTATTAATTGTTTGCCACCTCAAACTTGTTGATGATTTTTTTGAAGGATAAAATCCAACAGTTTTTTTATTAAGTGCTCCAGCAATATGTAACGGACCAGTAGATCCTGCTATGAATAAATCACTACAAGCTATATTGTTTATCATTTTATTAACATTAGACGAATCTTTTATTTTTTGAATATTAACATTACCAGAAATATTTTGAAGAATATATTTAGCTTGATCAATTTCTGTATCTGAGCAATGAATAATAAAATTATAATCATCAAAACTCCTCAGATTTTCACAAAGATCAATATAATCATCTAGTGATAATGTTTTAGATGAACCCCCTGTTCCTGGATGTATAAAAATAATTTTTTTATTAATATCTAGATTATGTTCTGTTAAAAAATTTTCTTTATATTTCTGATGGGAATTATTATCTAAAATCCAAAACGGAGCACCATCAGCATCAAGTATATTCTTTAACTTCAAAATATTGAATAGTTCATACACTAAATCAATATTATATTCAAACTCAGGTTTTTTAGATTTTGATCTATTTTGCTTGATCTTAAAATTATAAAAATATTGAGCTATCTTTGTCTTTGGAGCAATTCTATTAGGAATATTAAGTTTTTTTAAAAGAAAACCAATCCTAAAAGTTGAAAAAAAAGTTATCGAAGCTAGAAAATTATATCTAGATAGACTTTGTTTAAGAGATTTATAATCCATATCAATATAAAAATCGTCAATATAGGGACATTGTCTAGCTAGTTCTGCTGATTGGCTTGATACAATACAAACTACATGTGAATCAGGTATATTTTTTTTTAGCCATGCTAGAGCAGGCCATATTAACATGAAATCACCAATCTTATCATTACGAACAACAAGAAATTCTCTCTTATTATCGTCTATCATTTTATTAGATTTTTGAAATATTCGATCGTAATTTTTAATCCATCCTCTAGAATAAAGTTTGGCTCCCAATCGAGGATTTTTTTTGCCGATGAGATATCAGGTTTTCTTCTAATAGGATCATCAGTAGGTAGTTTTTTATTTATAATTTTTGATTTAGAGTTTGTAAGTTTGATAATAGTATTTGCTAAATCAATAATTTTAAATTCTACGGGATTACCTAAATTGATTGGGCCAGTAATTTTTTTATTAGAAGACATCATTTTATAAATTCCATCAATTAAGTCATCAATATAACAAAATGATCTTGTTTGATCCCCGTTTCCGTAAACAGTTATATCTTGATTTGTGAGTGCTTGAACTATGAAATTACTTACAACCCTTCCATCATTTGGATGCATATTTGGTCCATATGTATTGAAGATTCTCACAACTTTGATATCCAAATTATGTTGGCGATAATAATCGAAAAATAATGTTTCTGCACACCTTTTACCTTCATCATAACAACTACGAGGACCAATTGGATTAACATTGCCCCAATAATTTTCCTCTTGTGGATGCAAAGCTGGATCTCCATAGATTTCAGAAGTAGATGCCTGAAGTATTCTCGCATTTATTCTCTTTGCTAGACCAAGCATATTAATTGCTCCGTGCACACTAGTTTTAGTAGTCTGTACAGGATCATGTTGATAGTGAATTGGGGAAGCCGGACAAGCAAGATTATATATTTGATCAACTTCTACATATAATGGGAAGCAAACATCGTGCCTCAGTATTTCAAAGTAGGGATTAGAGATGATTGATTTTAAATTTTCTTTATTTCCAGTGAAATAGTTGTCAACACAAATAACATCATTTGATTTCTCTATAAGATATTTACATAAGTGGGAACCAATAAACCCTGCCCCTCCGGTTACTAATATTTTTTTCATAAGACCCCTCAGATTTTATATATATTATAAAGTAGTTTATCAATATCCATTAGGATATTTCTTTTGGAAATTCCATGCATCTTTGCATATATCTTCTAAATTCCTAGTTGCTTCCCATTGTAATATTTTTTTTGCTTTTTTTATAGAAGCATATGCAATCGATGCATCACCTGCTGCTCTATCAATAAATTTAAATGGAATTTCTATGTCTGTAGTTTTTTGAAATGTATTTACAATATCTAATACACTATACCCTATGCCAGACCCAAGATTAATGGCTAAGCTTCCTTCTGTTAATTCTAAATGCTTTAAAGCTAGAACATGACCAAAAGCAACATCTGATACATGTATATAATCACGAACGGCGGTCCCATCTTTAGTTTCATAGTTTTTTCCAAATATTGACAATATCTTGAGTTTTTTAGTTGCTACTTGGGTAATATACGGCATTAAATTTGTAGGTATTCCAATAGGATCTTCGCCAATTAATCCTGATTTGTCAGCACCACAAGGATTAAAGTATCTTAGTGATATAGTTCTCCAATTTTTATTAGATAATGATATATCTTGTAGAAAATTTTCTATAAAAAATTTAGATTTGCCATATGCGTGTTTGGGCAGGCATGGTGTATCTTCAGAAATGGGTTTGTCGGTTTCAGATCCATATACTGTACAAGACGATGAAAATATCATTTTAAAAACATTATATTTTTTCATGACAGATAAAAGATTAAGAGAGCCAATGAGATTATTTTTATAATACTTCATTGGTTTTATCACAGATTCTCTGACGGATTTATAACCAGCAAAATGAATAACCGCATCTATCGAATTCATATTAAAAAGATTATCAAGATCATCCATATTTCCAATATCACCTCTAACAAATTTGGGTTTAACTCCTGTTGCTTTTTCTAAAGCTTTAATACAAGCTTCTTTACTGTTTGATAAATTATCAAACAATATTACATCAAAACCACTTTTTATTAATTCAAGGCAAGTATGAGTAGCAACATAACCAGTACCACCAGTAA
>MDSZ01067739.1_pt1 | contig 12875 bp, 13 predicted proteins | sample 811201 | NCBI WGS metagenome assembly MDSZ01 (sample SAMN05326647, study PRJNA326480) | marine metagenome | isolation source: seawater | place: Indian Ocean: North | collected 2010
ACTACACCAAATTCACTAGGTCCTTGCATAGTAACGTATAATCCTTGGCTCATATTGGCAAATGCTCTGTTAACAGGGTCTGGCCAATCTTCCAATGGCATTCTTAAAACGTGCTCAGGATAATAATTACTAACTATTAGTTCGTTATATCTAGGGTTTGAATAATCTTCCTTTGATTCCATTTCTCTTATTTCTGCTAAAACTGCTGAATCCAATTGAGGGCCAAGAACATTGTTGGCATAATCTACATATTCTGGAATGGATGCCATCATATTAGATATAATGAGCCCTTTTAAATTGTTTTGATATTTTAATGCATATTCCATACATAATATTCCTCCCCAAGAATTACCATATAAATAAAAATTGTCTTTATTAAGACCTAAAGCTGTTCTAACTTGTTCTACTTCATCTACATACCGTTCTACTGTCCATAACGTACTGTCGTTTGGTTGATCACTATAATAAGACTCTAGCTGGTCATAGTAGTAATATTCTATTTCTGCATTAGGAAAATAAGAGTCAAATGCTTCTAAGTATTCATGGGTTGCGCCGGGACCTCCATGAAGTAATAATACTTTCATTGTAGGGTTGTTCCCAATTCTTTTAGTCCATACATTAAATTCTCCAGCACTAGTTTTGATAGGAACCATTTTTACTCCTCCACTAAGTATATCGTCTCTTTTAGAATAATCTAAATAGTTTGATTTTAGTGAGGTTGGGTTTTTTACAGAATTTTCATTACAATTATTAAATATTGTTAGTATAATAAAAATGTAGGTTAATTTCTTCATAAAAGTTTTTATTAAAAATGGATAAAAGTATTGTTTTCAGGGTCGTTTAAAGAAATAAATAGTTCTGATGTATCCGCACATAAGTCGTACAAATTGGATATGTCAAAACAAAGTTCTTGAACTAATATTGCTTCACAATTATCATTATTACTGTTATGTGTTAAGTAAAGAGGAACATGAACTGGAGGAGTACCGCAAAACAAAAACTCATGTACTAAATTGAAAATATGGTCTTCACATCCACCACCATAACTAACATTAATTTTTAAAAAATCGCCGTAAATAAATGCTGTATCAATAGAATAGGAATCCATTAAATAATCATTAATATCTACATTTTGGATTAAAGTCATACAAGAAGAGTCGTAAATACAGTGACCAACATCTGATCCAGGAATTGAAGTAGCGTCAGGATCATAATTGACTGCTATAGGATCAGTACAACCAATTTCCTTTTCTTTATTACATGCTATTACAAAAGTTGTAATAGTTATTGAAAGTAAAATTCTTAAAATAAATGAATTTTTCATAGATAGTTTTATTGTAATAACGTATTAATTTCAAAAAGGTAGTGATTCCATTAATCTTTTTAATAATTTAATTCTAATAATACAAATTTTGTGTCAAATTGTTAGAGATTTGAAAAAGCATTTTAAGTAGTGAAGAAATTTATCCTTTATTTTTTGTTATCAGCAACCTATTTCCAAGGGAATTGTCAAGAGGGGAATTCGAGTTCAAATTTTATATTTAAATACATCAATAAAATAATCAACGATACCAATGATTTAAGTGCGCCAAAATTCATGAATTATCCTACACTTGCTTTTTCACCCGAAACAAGTTGGGAAATAGGTTTGTCGAGCTTATATATATACTCAGCAAATAGAGATTTAAAAAATAGACTTAGTGAAATAAAAGCTTTTACTTTTTATACAATGGAAAATCAATATGGTATTTGGTTGGACCATGCTCTATATTCAGATGAAAATAAGTGGTTTTTTCTTGGAAGAGCTAGATATCAATCCTTTCCGTTACTTTATTATGGAATTGGAGCAGAATCACCACCTGATCATATAGCAAGAATCGATGGGAATTTTACTTACTTCAAGGAGAGATTTTTAAGAGAAGTATTTCCAAATTTTTATACTGGAATTGAATTTGATCTTCAAATTATGAACAATGTTTCTTACAAGAAATCATTGAATAATTTTATAAAGCCAATAGGAGGAAATGGCTCTACAAATATTGGTTTGGGCTGGGGAATTATTTACAATAATATACATAACGTGTTGAATCCTAGAAATGGAATTTTTAGCGAGTTGGCATTTTTGAATTATAGTGGCGAAATCGGTAGTGATTACGATCTGACTAGCATTCTTTTTGATAATAGATTTTACATTCCAATAAGAAAAAATAATGTTCTTGCATTTCAACTTCAAGGACAATTTACTCAAGGCAACCCTCCATTTAATTTACTTTCTTTAATGGGTGGAGAGAGTTTAATGAGAGGATATTACCTAGGAAGATATAGAGACAAACACTTATTGGCAGGACAGATTGAATACAGAATGCTTCCTTTTTCATTTGCAAAGCGTTGGGGAGCAAGTTTGTTTTTTGCTGCTGGTGAAGTTTTCAATTCTGACAATAATTTCCAATTTAAAAACTTGTTACCAACAGGAGGTGCAGGTCTTCGTTTCTTGCTATTTCCAGAAAAGGATATTTATACAAGAGTAGACTATGCTTTAACAAGAGAAGGAAGTGGTTTCTATTTCTTTATAGGAGAAGCATTTTAAAAATAGAAAAAAAAAGACCCTATAAATAGAGTCTTTAAATAAATTATTTAGGAAAGAATTATCCCTCAACAATTTCAAAGGAAATTTTTCCTTTTACTTCTTTATGAAGAACAATATCTGCCTCAAATTTACCAACAGATTTAATATTTCCAGATGGAAGAGTAATATTTTTTCTTTCTACTTTAAATCCAGCTTTGTCTAAAGAATCAGCCAATTGAATATTAGTGATAGATCCAAATATTTTTCCATTTTCACCAACTTTTGCAGGAACTTCAAAAGTTTTCTTGGACATCTTCTCATAAATTTTGGTAGCCTCTTCCTTGAGTTGGTTGTCTTTGTGAGCTCTTTGTTTAAGAGTTTCCGAATGCATTTTTTTTACAGAGTCAGTAGCTAAAATTGCAAATCCTTTTGGAATTAAAAAGTTTCTACCATAACCATTTTTTACTTCTACAAGCTCATCTTTGCTGCCTAATCTATCTATATCTTTTTTTAATAAAACTTCCATGATAATTATTTTAATTGGTCAGCTAAATAAGGCAATATTGCAAGATGTCTTGCTCTTTTTACTGCTTGAGAAACTCTCTTCTGGTATTTTGCAGAAGTTCCAGTAATTCTTCTTGGTAATAATTTTCCTTGCTCGTTAATGAATTTCATTAAAAAATCAGGGTCTTTATAGTCAATAAACTTAATACCAGATTTCTTAAATCTACAATATTTTTCTTTTTTAATCTCAATGTCAATTTGATTGAGATATCTAATTTCTGAATTATCAGCCATAGCTAGTGTTTTAAAAAATTAATAATTTAAGCAGTCTTAGAGAGCTTAGCTCTTCTTTTTTCTGCGTATTCGAAATGATCTTTATTCATCTTTGTTGTTAAAAATCGCATCACTCTCTCGTCTCTTTTGAGCTCAACTTCTAATTTTTGAACAACATCTCCTTCAGCTTGAAATTCGATGAGGAAATAAAATCCAGTAGATTTTTTCTGAATAGGGTAAGCTAATTTTTTTAGTCCCCAAGATTCGTCGTTATTGATTTTAGCACTGCTATTTTTCAATAACTTTTTGAATTTATCTACTGCTTCCTTTGTCTGCTTTTCAGACAAAACGGGAGTTAAAATGAAAACAGTTTCGTAATGATTCATGTTAGTTATTTAAAATTTGGATTGCAAAGATATAAGATTCCCTGAAAAATAAAATTATTTAACTAATAAAACCAACTATAACTTTGTTTAGAAATATTTTGTCTTAAAATCCTTATAACTATGAAGCTTATTTTATATTTGTTAAAAGATGTCCAATTCTAACTACACCGTATCGGCTTTAAAATATAGACCCAAGAGTTGGGATACAATTATTGGTCAAGAAAATATTGCAACTACTCTACAGCAAGCAATTGATTCTAACCAGTTGGCACAAGCCTATTTATTTTGCGGTCCTAGGGGTGTTGGAAAAACATCTACAGCTAGATTATTTGCAAAATCTATTAATTTAAAATACGATCCTAATCTAACCGACTTCACCTACAACATCTACGAATTGGATGCTGCTTCAAATAATCAAGTAGACGATATAAGAAATCTTAACGATCAGGTTAGAATACCACCTCAAAAGGGAAACTATAAAGTATATGTGATAGATGAGGTGCATATGTTGTCCCAAAGTGCATTTAATGCATTTCTAAAAACTTTGGAGGAACCACCTCCACATGCTATTTTTATTTTAGCAACAACAGAGAAACATAAAATTATTCCAACCATACTTTCAAGATGTCAGGTCTATGACTTTCACAGAATATCCATACCCGACATGGTAGCACACTTAGAAAATATTGCTAATAAAGAAGGTGTGAAATCAGAACCTGAAGCTTTACACGTAATTGCTGAAAAAGCAGACGGCGCCCTAAGAGACGCTCTTTCATGTTTTGATTTAATGGTAAATTTTACCAACAGCAACATTACTTATAAAGAAGTAGTTAAAAATCTCAATATTCTTGACCATGATTACTATTTTAAATTTGCTGATTATATTCATCAAAACTTAATTCACGAAAGTTTATTATTGTTCAGTGAAATAATTTCTAAAGGTTTTGATGGTCGTCTATTTATTAACGGATTGGCTTCTCATTTTAGAAATTTAATGATTTCAAAGGATGAAAGAACTTTGAAAATTTTAGAATACACTAAAGACACTATTGAAAAATTTAAAACTCAAGGAGAACTTTTTGATAATCAATACTTAACCGATTTATTATCCCTTACAAATGAAGCAGATTCCTTTTACAAGACCAGTCAAAACCAGCGTCTTCTTGTAGAGATTTTAATAATGAAGCTCTGTTCCTATGGGGCAGAAAAAAAAAAGCTTAATTTCTTAGATGCTACTATAATTGGTCCAGATTTTAAAGACTTAAATATAATTCCTTCATCAAAAGATATTGAAAATAAACCTTTGAAGGAAGTTAAAGAACCTAAAGAAAAGCAGCTTCCCCCAAAGACCTATAAACCCGAGAAATCTGAAATAATCAGACCCAAAACTTCTTTAAGTATAAAAAAGAGATCTGTTGCAGCATCTATCACTGGGATAAGACAAAAAATTAATCAAGAATCAATTGATAAAAATGAAGATGGAGGAGTGGAAGTATTAGAATCTTCCAAATTTTCTCAAAAGCTATTAGAAGAAAAATGGAAAAAATTTGCAGAAATTAAAAATAAAGAAGGAAAAATTGGTTTATTTACTACTCTCACCAAACAAACTCCTGAACTATTAGATAATTTTTTGATAAAATTTATTTTGGATAGCGAAGTTCAGAAGATGGAATTTCAGACTCAAAAACAGTTACTTTTAGATTTTTTAAGAGCTGAACTTAAAAATGGCCATATTCAATTGGTTTTAGAGCTTACAAAATCTGACAATCCAAAGCTTACTCAACTAACAAGTAAGGAAAGGTTTTTTCAAATGGCAGAAAAAAATCCAGATCTTCACATTTTTAAAGAAAAATTTAATTTGGACTTAGAATTTTAATCAATTTTCAAGTTAATGCTAAATCATTTTATATTTGCCCAATGATTTTACCAATACTATCTTATGGATCTCCAATTCTAAGAAAAGAATGCGATGAATTTGAAGAGGGCGAATCTCTTAAAGATTTAGTCTCCGATATGTTTGAAACCATGTATGCTGCTAGTGGAGTAGGTCTTGCTGGTCCTCAAATAGGCATTTCAAAAAGAATTTTCACTGTGGATGCATCTCCGTTTGCAGAACCTGAAGAAGGTGAAGAACTGGATGATAAATTAAAAGAATTAAAAGGCTTTAAAAAAGTATTTGTAAATCCTATAATTGAAAATGAAACTGGATCACCTTGGCCATTTTCTGAAGGCTGCTTGAGTATTCCTGGAATAAGAGAAGACGTTGAAAGAAAAGCAGTTATAAAAATTAGTTATTATGATGAAAATTGGAATTTTTTTGAAGAATCTTACAGTGGAATAGCTGCTAGAATTATTCAGCATGAATACGACCACATTGAAGGAATTCTTTTCACGGATCATTTAAACCCTTTAAAAAAGAGATTGATGAAACGTAAATTAGAAGAAATATCTAAGGGCAAAGTAGAGGTTAATTACAAAATGAAATTTTTTAAAAAATGAAGAAATTAATATATATATTAATAACGTTTTTTTGCTTTTCCTGTACTAATAATAATGAACCTATACCTACTTATTATCAGGATTTAGAAAAACTTAGAGAGATTAACGATCAACTAATAAAATCTAATCCAAAAGATCAAGGTACTATATATGAGTTGGGAATTACTATTAAAAATCAATCCTTAAATCTTTACGTCAGATACCACAAAAATTTTACTCCTGAAGAAAATGAGTTTTTATTACAATGTGCTGCAACTGGTTCTGAAGCAGCTCAAAAATATAAAGATGCAGTAGATTATTTTTTGAAAGCTCAAAGAAAGTTTCCAGAGAGTGAAAATGCTCCAATTTACCTACACAATAGAGCTAGAATACTAGACAATATATTAATGGACAAAAACAATGCAAGATTGGCTTTTGAAGAACTGATAGAACTTTATCCTAACCATCCCTTAAGTGAGAACTCAAAAGTTTATTTAGACAATGTTTTTGGGAAGTCTAACGAAGAAATACTAAATATACTAAAACAGTAAATTTACATGTGGATTACCTCTCCATATGCAGCGGCGGCAGCTTCCATTACTGCTTCACTCATAGTTGGATGAGGATGAACAGTTTTAATTAGTTCGTGTCCGGTTGTTTCTAATTTCCTTAAAGCAACAATTTCGGCAATCATTTCAGTAACATTGGCACCAATCATATGAGCCCCAAGTAATTCACCATATTTAGCATCAAAAATTAGTTTGACAAATCCATCATTGTGACCAGCAGCACTAGCTTTTCCAGATGCTGAGAACGGAAATTTGCCAATTTTTAATTCATGGCCTGCTTCCTTTGCAACTTTTTCTGTCATTCCAACAGATGCAATTTCCGGACTGCAGTAAGTACAACCTGGAATATTGTTATAATCAATTGGTTCTGGATGGTGGCCAGCAATTTTCTCTACACATGTAATACCTTCTGCAGAAGCAACATGAGCAAGGGATTGTCCTTTTACAACATCTCCAATTGCATAGTAACCAGGCATATTAGTTTCATAAAATTCGTTTACTACTATTTTACCATTGTCCACAACAATTCCAGTTTCTTCCAAGCCTATGTTTTCAATATTTGGTTGAATACCCACGGCTGATAATACAATGTCACAATCTATTACTTCTTCGCCCTTGGCAGTTTTGACATTTACTTTACAACCTTTTGCAGATTTTTCAACATTTTCGACCGATGAGTTGGTCATAATACCAATGCCTTTTTTCTTAAAAGTTTTTTCTAATTGTTTAGAAACGTCAATATCTTCTACAGGAACTATATTTGGTAAGTATTCTACAATAGTTACGTCAACTCCCATAGCGTTGTAGAAATATGCAAATTCTACACCAATAGCTCCAGAGCCAACTATTACCATTTTTTTAGGCATTTTAGGAAGCACCATTGCATCTCTATATCCAATTATTTGTTTCTTGTCCTGTTCTAAGTTTGGAAGTTGTCTAGATCTAGCACCGGTTGCTATAACAATATGTTTTGCGCTGTAATTTGTTTTTTCTCCTTCGTTATTGGTTACCTCAATCTGTTTCCCTGGTTGGATTTTACCAGTTCCCATGATAACATCGATTTTATTTTTTTTCATGAGAAACTTAACTCCACCGCTCATTTTTTCGGCAACATCTCTACTTCTTTTTATAACAGCATTAAAATCTGCCTTGTGGCTAGAAACTTTTATCCCATAATCGTCTGCATGGTTGATATATTCATAAACATTAGCGCTCTTCAGCAACGCTTTGGTTGGAATACATCCCCAATTTAAACATACGCCACCTAAAGATTCTTTTTCCACAACAGCAGTCTTTAAACCAAGTTGAGAAGCTCTTATGGCAGTTACATATCCACCAGGTCCACTTCCTAAAACAATTACGTCATAATTCATAGCTCAAATTTTAATTATTATGCGAATTTATAAATTCTCTTCTTCAAATAGCTTATCAATTCAATTTGTTTAAAAAATCTTTAACAATCTCTGCTAATTTATAGGCAGATTCTTCTTTAAATCTAAACCAAAGTTCTGGTTCTATAAGTTCTAGTTCTGAAATTACAGGACTATTACCATTGTCTAAAATAATATCAACTCTCGCATAAAGAGGCATAGTTTTTAGACTTTTTACAGTTTTCTCTGCCAAATCAATTATTTCCGTTGAAGCATTTATTATTTCAACACTTCCTCCGAAATCATCTTGTACTCTGAAATCTCCTTTTTTTGCTTTTTTTAGTACAGAATGAGAGTATTCTCCACCAAAGAGCATTACTGCAATTTCGCCAGAAGATAGAATATTTTTCTGGAATTCTTGAACCATAAAATCTTCATCATTGGTAAGAGAAAGCCATTTGTTTTGGAAATTTTTTATTTCATCATTTTTTAAATGATAAGTATGTCTAGCAGCTCCAGAAATAGTTGGCTTTACAACAATATTTTTCCAATTTTTACTTTTTGAAATAGTTTCTAAATCAAGTTCTTTTTTTTTAGGAACAAATACACTCTCTACAATTGGTAAATCTTTCTTTTGTAAGTCTAATAAATAATGTTTGTCAAGGTTCCAATTTATTTGCTCGTAAGGATTTATTAGAAAACATTGATCCTTAACTATGTCTAACCAATTTCTAAAGTTTGAAAATTGATCAAAATAGTCCCAAGTAGATCTAAAAATAGCACTTTTTGTTGAAGACCATTTAAACTTATGGTCGTTCCAGTCTTTTTTAATGGTTTTAAGATTTAATTTTTCTAGACCATCCATTACCAATCCGTCTTCTTTTAAAACATTTTGTATGTAAGGATCTATTTTTTTAGGATTTACATATCTCGAATCTGTTAATAGAACAACATCAAATTCTTTCATAAGAGCAAATATAATTATTACACAATTTAAGACCTGTTATGTCTCATAAATTCTATTTTTGATATATGAAATATTTGGTTAGTTATAAAGATGCGGATAGACATTTTATAGATTTTAAGTTAATTGTTGATGCAAAAGGTTCGTCAAAGATTAACTTACAACTTCCTTCTTGGAGACCTGGTAGATATGAACTTGGAAATTTTGCCAAAAACATTAAAGATTTTAATGTGGTAGATAGTGAAAATAATAAAGTGAGGTTTTTGAAAAAAACAAAAGATTTGTGGGAAGTCGAATGTAAAAATACAGATCAGTTTATAGTCTCCTACAGTTATTATGCATCTGAGCTAAATGCAGGGTCAACTTACTTAGATCAAAACCAACTTTACATAAATCCTGTAAACTGCATATTCTACAATTCTAAAGATCTTGATTTAGAATATGAAATAGAATTTGAATTACCATTAGATTATAAAATTCACACTTCATTGGAAAAGCTCGGAAATAATACCCTTAAAGCTTCTAATTTTGACCAATTGGCAGATTCTCCAATTATTGCTAGTAATTCTATACAGCAAAAATCTATTACTATTAACGATATTAATTTTAGTTTTTGCTTTCAAGGGGAAGTAAAAGTTAATTGGGGAAAAATGCTTAAAGATTTTACTTCTTTTATTAATTACCAGATAAACCTTTTTGGTTCATTTCCTCACAAAAGTTTCCTATTTCTATTTCAAATTACTCCTTACAGTTCTTACCATGGTGTTGAACACCACCATTCTACAGTTATACTATTGGGGCCTTCCTACGATGTTTTTGAAAAATTATATGTAGAACTATTGGGTGTTTCTTCTCATGAATTGTACCACGTTTGGAACGTAAAAGGAATAAGACCTAGCGACATGTTGCCCTACGATTTTTCTAAAGAAAACTTTACTCATATGGGTTATGTTACAGAAGGAGTGACTACGTATATGGGAGATAGAATACTTTTTGAAAGTGGAGTTTTTTCTAGAAATGAATATTTTAATGAATTGGAAAAATTATTTCAACGACACTTTCATAGCGATGGTCGAAATCATTACTCTGTTTCAGAATCTAGCTGGGATACGTGGTTAGATGGATATATTCAGGGAATTCCTGGCAGAAAAGTTTCTATTTATGTAGAAGGTGCATTAATAGCTATGATTTGCGATGCAAAAATAAGAAAGGCTACTGGCCATAAAAAATCTTTACATGACGTAATGAAATCTTTGTACTCTGGTTCAAATGAATTAACGAGTTATGATATGAATAGCTATAAGAATGCTCTAGAAACTGTTTCTGGAGAAAGTTTCAACCATATTTTTGATAAAATTATTTATGGAAAAGAAGATTTTATGGATTTTCTTGAAGATGCTTTAAAGGTTTTTGGTTGGAAGTTTTCAGTCGTTAAATCCGAAAATAAAAGTTGGCAACTTGGATTAAAGACCTATTTTAAAAATGGCCATCTTAAAGTTTTAAATGTTTTAGAGGGAAGTGCTGCGTATGAGTCGTTGGTTGTAAAGGAAGATGAAATATTGGCTATAAACGATTTTAGGATAGATAATAATTTGAACCATTGGCTAAATTATTTTGAAAATGACCAAATTATATTGAAAGTTAGTAGAAATGGAAAAATATTGGATATAAATATGAATTCTAGTAATGATAATCAGTACTTTAAATATAAATTCTTTGAAGAATGAAAAATTTTGACGCTCTTAAGTGGCTTTGTCTACTAAGCTTAATAGGATTTATCTATTGTTTTGTTTCGGATATTGGTTATTTCTTTCTCTTTTTGGATGGTTTATCTATGGAGTCTGAAAAGAGTAGTTTTTTAAATTTAGTAATAGATAATCTTGATGAAAATGGTTTTGAATTCAATGAATATTTAGCTTCACAACTTAAAAGTTTATATGCTTTAAGAATTGTCTTTGATATATTTGCAATGGTTGGGGTAACTTTAATGTTTTTTAGAATTAAGTTAGGATGGACTTTTTATTGGATTTTTCAAGTAGCCTACGTTTTAGCTCCCTATATCTTTTTAAATTTTGAATTTCAAGCTTCTTGGCCTTATTTTACTGGCATTGCATTGGTCATGTTTCCACTTTTTAACAATATGATTCATTTGGTTTATGTTCTATTATTTATGTCCCAAAGAGAACAACTCAAATAATAAAATCTATTATGATATTAAAATTTAACTTTTTCTTGTAAATTAGAGTAGAAGGATACCTATATGGAAGAAAATAATAAAATAGACTACGACCCTATTAAATCAGAAGCTGAGAAGGTTTCTGTAAAGCAGGCATTTGGTTCGGTAACTAATTTCTTGAAAAATTTATTTTCTATTTACGATGGAGTCGATAAAGAAAAAACTGTTGAAGATATAAGAAGCGATATTGAATTTTCTTCTATAAATATTTGGATTCTAATTTGTTCTATATTGGTTGCCTCCATTGGTTTAATTAATAATTCTCCAGCAGTAATAATAGGAGCCATGTTAATATCTCCATTAATGGGGCCCATAAGAGGAATAGGGTATGCTTTGTCCGCCAATGATTTTAAAGCACTTATTCAGTCTTTAAAAAACTTTGGGATAATGGTAGCTGCTAGTGTTTTGGCATCTTATTTATTTTATTTAATAACTCCAATTAAATCAGAAACATCAGAACTTTTAAGTAGAACTAAACCACATGTATTAGATATTTTAATTGCCTTTTTCGGAGGTCTAGCTGGGGTTATAGCAACAACAGTAAAAAACAAAGCCACAACAATAACAGTAATTCCTGGGGTCGCAATTGCTACTGCTTTGATGCCTCCCTTATGTACAGTTGGATATGCAATGGCAGTTGGAAATTGGCCATATTTTATTGGTGCTTTTTACTTGTTTTTATTAAACAGTGTTTTTATATGTCTATCGACATTTATTGTTTTGAGACTATTGAGTTTTCCAAAGGTTAAATTTGTTAATCCTAAAATTGAAAGGAAAGTAAAAATTTATGTTTTTACAGTTTTACTTCTAATAGTAATTCCAAGTGTTTTTAAATTTTACCATATTATACACGAGTCTATTTTTATACAAAGTGCAGATAACTTTATTAAAAATGAAATATCTATTAATCCAGAAATTGAAGTACTTACCAAAGAATTAAATTACCAGGACGAGAACCCTGAAATAATTTTAAATATTGGAGGAAAATACATCAATGAAGAACAGATAAATAATTGGAAATTACAGCTTACTAATTATGAAATGGGTAATGTAAATTTAGAGATTCATAATTTACAGTCCAAGGCTATAGATGAAGAAGAGTTGTTAAATAAAATACTAGTGGATAATGACAAAAAGATATTATCTATTTCAGAAGAGAGAGACTTATACAAGAGCAAACTTCAAAATATAATAAAGGAGAAAAATGCTTTGGATCAATTAAATACTAGGATTCTAACCCATTTCCCATCTATAAAATCTTTAAATTATGGTCAATCTTATAGCGAGTTAAATGGAGTTAAAGACACTAATTTTGTTTTTGTTATTAGGTGGAATAACGATACTCTCAAAAATTTCCAGAAATCTTATGTAGAGAATTTTATAACAAAAGAATTAAATACGTTCTATTCCAACGACAATAAAGTTCTAATTTTTAATAAGTAGATAATGGAAAAGTCCAAAAAAAATCGTGTAAATGTAGTTTACTCAACAAATCCTCATTTTGATTTTGAGGAACCCTCGGACGAAGA
>MDSZ01231543.1_pt1 | contig 12875 bp, 10 predicted proteins | sample 811201 | NCBI WGS metagenome assembly MDSZ01 (sample SAMN05326647, study PRJNA326480) | marine metagenome | isolation source: seawater | place: Indian Ocean: North | collected 2010
ATACTCCACTGTCTTGGCAACATCCTGCATTGCATCCCGAAGGTCAGGTTGTTGACCTGATGCCATGTCCATATATTCATCAACCAATGACCAACGCCATTGTCCCATACTCTTAGAATACCATAGTTTAATATTCATTAATCAGCAGGTAATAAATCAGCATTTTCTAATTCTAAATCATATTCTAAAGGATGACACTCTTCCGCCATTAGGTACTGATATGCTCTATACAAATCTTCAGTTTCATATGATTTTTCATTATCAGCAATTTCAACAATTTCAGGATCATCTTTAGCTATAGGGGGAAGATCATCAAAAGTAAAAGGGACTTGATTTATGAAATACATTAAAACAATTTGTGTTTTATGATTATACCAGCAATAGCGGGTATCGATGCGATATTTCACGGCAATTAAGCCTATTTCCTTATATTTAGAAGAAAATACTAGAGAATTGGATTAGCATATGATAATCTGCCTTCTGGACAGGTATCACGTACTAATTCCAACACATTCATAAATTGTTCTACATTATCACATACAACTTCTTTAGTATCCCCTTCATTAGAATAAAGATAAATTGTCTTCTTCAGTGGGTCTACCACACATTTCATTAAATACTCGTCGTCCATCCAGGCACTCATCATACTCATACAGTATAACCCCTGAAGTCAAATACGTCAAGCATCCTGTTCCACTTCAAGAGGTGGAACATCTTTACGAGTTGCAGTAACAGTATAATAACACTTAATGGAAGTACCAGTTCCAGACTTAATTATTATATCTAAACCATCAATTTTTTCAACAATGAGATCTTGACTAGATCCTATTTGAGTTAACTGAACAGTAATACTATTCATATCAACCAAATCAGGCCAATACTCAGGTAAAGTAATAATCCTCTTATTTTCTAACCAACCACGAACATACACAGCATACTCTGGTCCCTCCAAACACCCATGCCATAATCTTTTACCTTCCTTGCCTGGGCTGGGGTGAGGAATATTAAATGCTTTTACAGAAGCATTTGCTCCTGATGCAGTAACAGTTCCACTAATATTAATATTACCAGTACCATTAATCTCAGTATTTACCTTAAGATTATCAATCTGTGCATTCCCATGATAAAAGGGAGTACATGAATCAGCAGGATAATCAGACTCTTTAGAATTTCCTTTAAAGATATAAGAATATAAGGTAGATTTAGTACCCCATGCTTCTCTATCCGTACAATCTTTGGTACTTTGACCAGGTGCAAAACCTTCAAACTCTGCCATTTTCTAACTCCGTGATTGTAAGTATTGTGAATTATCTCCTGGATAATCCTGTGGGGACGTACCCTCGTATTCTGAAATATTTCTTTCACAGTCTTGTCTTTCACCATAAACATGGAAGAAACAATTAATAGGTACTCCACTCCTTGACTGTAAATGAATCTTAGTAGGTTCAAGACGTTTAACAATAACATCTTGATGAGCACCAATAGGTGTCAAATTAACAGTAATAGTACTAGGATCAACTAGATCTTCCCAATAGAGAGGAAGTTCTATATAAGTCTTATTTACCACTCTTCCCCGATAATATACATCAGCAGTTGGAGCTTCTGGAGCAACATAACGAAGTCTATACCCATCTCTACTTGGATGAGGTATATCAAAATCTTTCTTAGCAGCAAGAATATGACCACCACAATTGGATATTACATTACCTTGTGCTTGAATATTCGCACCTGCTGTTATATTTCCACTAGCATCTAAAGCATTCTGAATTGCAGCATTACCCTGAACTGCCAATGCATATGAATTATTAAGACCAAAACAAGATCCACCAGGAACCTTTGGCGTTTTACTATCTTTATCTGAATTAGTAAGAGGTGCAACCATCAATGTTGCATAAATGCTAGGAAACTGTAGAGGATCCCCAAAAACTATAGGACCCTCTATATGAGCAGATCCATTAATTTTCCGATCCCCTACTCCTATCGCCGGAACTACTCCAGTACCAACCTGTATTTGTCCACCTACTTGTACGTCATCAAATCCCCAAGCCATTACTATCCTCCCTTATTTTGTGAAACGTTTTTGTAGATTTGCATTAGAATTCTTAGAGGGTTTCTTAGAACATGCATCCGATACTGCCTTAGTTAAAGCACCATAAATTCCTAACATACTATTAGCAGCAATAAAACAATCACCTGAAGTACTAATTTTAAACTGCATTGAAGCATCTAATAAAACTTTTTTAGTATTCTCAATTGAAAAGGTTTCTGTAGCGACACATCGAATATTACCCGAAGAACCACCCTCACCCCTTGCCATCAATTCAATATTGTTGGCCTCTAACCTTATATTACCATCATTTGCTACGATTTGTATATCCCCCTTCTTGGAGTTGATCATAATTGTAGAACTTTCTACTTCATTAGCAGATCCTGCTTCAATAGTAAAGTTACCTGGCCCTGCAAAAGTAGTGTATCCCTTCCTTTGACCATCAATATCTAAAGATGCAAAATGTTTTCCATCCGGTGTCCTCAACATTACACCAGAAGTTACATCCCCTTTTTCATGAATATGACCAAAGACAACAGATCCTTTTTCATTACCATAACCTGTAGCAGTATAATTTAACTTAGCAGTATCGGTAGGATTAGGATCTGCTCCACCTTGATCAGAAGCTGAGTTATTAAATAACCTATCTTTTATTTCTTTCATAATTTATCCTGGAAGATTTAAATTGGGATCATTACTAGAAACATCACTACCCTGTCTCTGAATTGCAGATGGACGAGTAGTAACCTCAGCATCAATACTTTCTTGCATGGTGTTATATATCTGAACTAACTCACCAGGAGTTTCATACCATCCAGCATAACGGACACCATCTTTATAAAATACAGCACCATAATAAGGTCTACCTTGATAGTATCCTGTTTGCTTGAGACCCACAAGATCGGTTACCTGTATTAATTTATCAGGATCAACAATAACAGGATCACGTACCACTTCAAAAACTGGTACTGCTTCAAAGTTTACACCAGTAGGAGATTTAATCCTAATATTAGGCCATCTATTAAATCCAAGACCAGGATCATCTATACAAACCTTTGATATTTGACCAAAAGGAGTACATTGACATAAAGAAAGTTTAGCACCAAAACTTGGTTCTATAATAACTTCATCTTTAGTACAATCATAATTAATTCCCCTATCCTTAATATGAATATCCTTCAATCTCAAAGTTGCCGGATATCCATCCCCACCAGGACGAGGAAAACCATTACCAGGATCATCAACAATTACCTCAGTAATAACACCTTTTCCACTTATTTTCTTAGGACAAGGTGGAGGAATAAGAACAGCAGAAATACCAATAGGATTATCACTCCATGCTTTAGCTTTACCTGTACCAACACGCATTCTCTTGGTAATTTTAAAAGCAAAATATACAGGATTAGTTGCGAAAGTACTCGTAATATCACCCTCAATATTACTAAAGGTAGCTTCTAATGTCCTCTTTCCTTTAGTGGCATTAAAATGAGAACTCTTTACATTTTCCCATACTCTTGCATTTCCTATTTCAACACCATCTAATCTAATAGTTACAACATCATCTGCTAGAGATTTAATAACATATTGTCCATCTTCAGGAAAATCAACATTTTTCCAAGTACATTTCCAAGACTTACCCATCATATTTGCACGGAAGTCCTGCTCATCTATGAAAGAAGGACTTAAATCAGGACCTAAAGCACTACTTCTATAACTTGCAATTTCTGGACCTTCATATGTTACTCCATCTTTAGCAGTTCCTCCACCAAGTCCACCACTATTAATAACCTTTCCTTCTACTTTAAACTTACAAGTTGCTCTGTTTGGACCATTAATAAAATCATAAAACCTTCCTTGAGTAGCAGAACATTGTATATCACCCCAATCGTTATCAGTATGCTCCTCCATTTGAAGAATAGACCCATCTTTATCTCTTAATCTAACTCCTGTTTTACTCTGAGCACTGGTTACTTCTACCTCATAAACCCTTCCGATTTTTACTTTAGCACTAATAGTAGAATTGATTTGTGGTCCTTTATAAGTCTTAGATTCTGATAAAATACCTCTAATAGTAATTCCATTTGCAAATTGTGCATTAGAATTAGTATTAAATGTAACGTCAACCTCACCCGTTTGTCTAGTCTGTGTTGCAGTAACTGCCCAATCAGCAGTACTAAAGATTTTCTTGTCTATTGTAGTAAAGATTTCAGACTTATAATTCTCAACTTCCATTCTTAATTTACGTGTTCCCTCAACAAGGAACATCTTTTGATCTCCTTTTATCCTATCCTTTCTTCTAGAGAGATCAAGTTTTAATTCACCATCAATATAAATTCTAGCAATATCATCAACTACTGCCCTTAATTTATACCAACCACTATAAGGAACTTCTACATTCCATGAATTTTCAAAAACAGTTCCTCCAGCAGAAGAATCTTCTTCCGATAAAGGTGGAACAGGAGAAATTGCATACCTATTATGAAACTTACCCCATCCTTCAAAGTTTACAGGCCACCACTTCTCACTTGCTCCAGGAAATCTTGTACTCCACATTGGATTGCGAGGACATCTGCCAGGTGATTTAACCACAGGTTCTTGAGGAATAGGTGGTAGAGGTGCATCAATAGTTAATGCAATACCCATTGGATTTTCATTCCATGACTTAGCAGAAATAACTTCTGTTTCAGTAAAGACAGTCTTAATATCAATTGCTAAAGCCATGGGATTAATTCCCTTGACTTCAGCAAAACTAAATTTACCACCAGGAAGTTGTTCAAGATTAGCAATAATCGTATAGGAACCCTTCGTAAAAGATCTAATATACGTTGATTTACCTGTACTAGTATCAGTATCTCCCACAAATCCTTTCTTCTCTATTACCTCTTCCTTACCACCACCTATAATCGTAATAGTTACATTATCATCTACCTGAACTCCAATATCATAATTACCATCAATAGGAAAAGTAATATTATCCCATCTTATCTCATGAGTTCCTGAATAAGGATTATCTTCTAATTGAACTTGAGTATCAAAAGGACACACTCCATATTGGTTTATAAATCCACCTCTATTATAAACATTTGTTCTCCATAATTGTCTATTTGCTTTATCAATATGAGAAATAGTATTAAAAACATCATGTGTTTCAAGATTCTGTGATTTTGTAGACCTAGTAGTATTATCTGGGGGTGGAGGAGGATCTATAGTAACAAGATGTTGTTGAATCCCTTGGCGACCTATTTGTGTCCAGGTCTTTCCGGCTATATCGATATGATCAACTGCAATTCCAGCTTGACTTGGTTTATCATTCCAACTCATCTCAATAGTTGCAGATCCAGGTCCAATGAGTTCTCTACCATCATCAGAGAATTTTAAATCTCCCGATTTAATACGTAGAGTACAGTTAGCATCATTACCATGACCATCTTTTAATTCAATTTTTTTACCATCATCACTCACATTAATTGGTCTATTTGATTCATTTAATCCAACATAAACTATAGTTTTATTTGTTGATACTGCTTCCTGTGTATTAGGAGTAGGTACTTTAATAACTTTTTCTTTAACAGGAATATTCAACAAATCAACACGAATTTGATGAACTCCTGCCTTTATTGTTTTCTTAATTGGATTAACAGCACCCTCAAATCCATCTAATTTAGAAACAAAAACCCCATCCAAATAAAATTCTGCTTTGTTATCCCTAGCACCTCTAAAAACATACTCTCCATCATAAGGAAAATCTTCTTCCCATACAAAAGTATACGGAATACCTGCAAAATCAGTACCTGATGCATTTGAGGCTGGTTTTGGAGAAATTGCATGTTCATTCATAAATGCACCCCATGCAGGATGATCAACATTAAATTTAGTCCTAGATGAACCTCTAGATCCAGTTATACTTAAAGGAGCCCGCTTTCTAGTAGACCACCACGGATTAGTTCCTTCCTTAAGAAAATCTTGATATTGTTTTATTTGCCTTTTAATAGGATCTTTATCCAAATTAGCATATAACTTTGGTTCCCACGGACCAAGATCAGTTCCGTCAGGTCCATATCTTCTACCAAAGTTTATATCTTCTTCTGGTATACAAATTTCATAATCTTCAAAATCATCTTCCTGATCATAATACTCTACTGATTCTACAATTTCACCAACCACTGCTTTCATATATCCACCAGCACCAATTCCACAATTATCCTTTACTTCTACAATAGGTGGAGATTGATACCCAAAACCCCCCGATATAAGGTCAACTGCCATTACTGAACCATCATTACCAATAACTGGATTACCCTTTACTCCTACACCACCCCCGCCGGAGAATAATGCTTTAGGAGGACCACACTCTTTGGTCATCTCAACACCAGGACATTCCTCTATTGGTGAGAGATCATTAGGAGTAAGTTTGTTTACTCCATTAATATTCATATATTTGGTAAATTCTCTGGTTTTAAAAATAAACTGAGTACCAGGATTTAATTTCGCATAGTCATTTGCTTCACAGACAGTAATATTATCAACAAAACCTCTTTCAGTTGATATATAACCAACTCTAATTTCTTCTTTTGAGGAATTCCCGAAGATAGTAAATTCTGCCATGGTTAGTATAATGTTAGTGCGTCGTCTAATCTAGAACGATCACCAGTTAAAGCTCTCTCTGCTTCAAGATCTGCTTCAATCTCATTTCGTTCTTGCTCATCAGTTATCTGGGAAATATTATCCCCAACTTGAAGATCACTCAGACTTGTTGTCTCCTTAGTTGGTTCTACAAAAGGAGTTTCATCTGGAACTGAATGAGTTGCAGGTTCTTGAGCACGTTCCTCAACTCCTTTTGTAGAAGGAACTTGTTGTTCTGGAGTAGATGATCCTCCTCTTGCTAATGTATAATAGTCTGACATAGAAACAGCAGGTTTAAGTTCACAACCAAAAACATTTAATTTAATATTCATAAAACCCAAAGCAGAAGTTATACTACCATTAATGCCACCCATTTTACTCATTATATCACTCAAAGTTCCACTAACACCAGCTAATTGACTCTGTAAATCTTCTAAGAATGCATTAATATTATCAATCAATGAATTGTTCGCATCCTCTATTTGATCCTTATGAATAGCAAGAACTTCACCTACAATCCCCTCAGCAGTACAAGCAGGAACACTAGTATATGTATTAGGTGCATCTGGATCCTGTGCTGTAAATGCATCTTCCTTTGCTTTTTTCTCTAAATCACTTGGATTAAACAAATCGTTAAGTAATCCTGCTATAGTCCCACATAAACTATTAGTCATTTTACCATACATACACAAAGTCAATTCTGTAATTGATTCTTTCAAGTCAGACATCTGATATCTCATACTCATGGGCATTGCAGATATCACCTTGGTCATAGCAATATTTAATTGTTTCGTCACATAATTCATAACTTTATCAAATACTATCTTCATATACTTCGCCATCTGACATGCAGCATCACCAATTAACTTTTGCATGTCTGCCATTGGATTACCAACAGCGGATACTGCACCCGAATACTTTCTAATTGCATCCTGTACATATTGCAATTCCTTAGAAAGGTTCTCAGTAACAGTCTGAATTCCTTTCATTGCGGATTTGACCGGATCATCCGGTTTCATTGTTACAATCTTCTCTTCAAGTTTCCGCTGTCTTTTTAAATCTCCAGCACTAAGTTGATGAACAGCATCAGGATTCTCTTTAGTTGGATTAGATATAGGTCCCTTAGATGCAAGGCCATCTGTTGCTTTAATATTTTTTGTTCCCTTAGTAACTTGATCCTTAACAAAAGTATCCAATGCCACACCTGCTAAACCAGATGCTCCTCCAGTCGCCATTGCACTAGAAATCATTGCCAATTGCCTAGGAGTAGCATTACCTGCTATCCCAAATTTATCAAAAATACTTCCTGGTGGTGGATTAGATGCTTCTTTAGATGGAGCTCCAGTTACCAAATCATTCTCAGCTACTTTTGGTTTAGAACTTCCTTTATATTGTTCTTTAACCTCAGAAAATCCACTAAACGCTTTAAAAGCTTCTCCACCAGTCATTCCGGTGGCCATTTCAAAAGCAGTTTGGGCATTGTTACCCAAAAGACCAGTGATCATGGGAACCTGCTCATCCTCATCCATCCACTCACCCATCACGAACATTCCTTGACGGATTTGAGATGTCTGGAATGCACCTCCTATTCCATTACCAGCAGTAACAGGATACTCAATGTTTGCCCATGGAAGTTGATCATCAGGAATAGTTTCCTGTTGCTGATCATGAACTCCCATGATTCTTACTTTATATCTTCTACCCCAACCAGGAATGGTATTGGCACTCTCAAATTTCCCTGGAAGGATATTATCCCGCCAAGATGAGTCGTCAGCAATCTGACCTATCCAACGTCCCGTACTGGAACCATAAAAATTAGTAGAAGATAATTGTGCTACCATATCTTATTCGTCGTATACTCTACACTCTTCAGCATCAGGATGGTTGTCACAATAAACTTCAAGATGCTTATCTTGATGTCTTAAATGCCAATCATTGATACCAGTCTCTGGTTCATCATCCTTATGATATTCATCATAATATGCATGAGCAGATTCTAGATCTTCCTTAGTGTACTCCATTTTACCATGATTAATATGCTCCTTGCCATCTTTAGGGTCAAGGTAGACTTCATGGTCTAAATCGTGTTTAATGTTACTCATAAAATTAGTCCCTTACTGTAATATTTATCGTCCAATACTTACTCTTCCTGTAGAATCTCTAACCAATACCAACTTAGTATAAGTTTGCTTGGGAGTCAAATAATGACACAAAGTGGAAACAATATATTTACCACCATCTTTTTTATCTACTTGATCGCTACATGCTTTATTTTGTGTTTCTACCAATTCAATTTTATCAATATAAACAGGATCACCAGCATGTAAAGAAAAATCTCCTGGTATGACAATAGTAACAGTGGTAGAAACCAACTGGTTATATCTCATAATTGATTGGTTAGTAATAGTCTTAGGATCATAATTTAATTCCTTTGACTTACCAAGTTGCTGCTGTTTCTGACCAAGCCCAGTTCCAGTTGGAAGAGTTCCTGTATCCATTACCATAAAAGTTGTCCTAGAAAAATTCTTATTAATTTCTCCACTATCAAATTCCTCATTAAAAACAGGAAGTTCCTTCCCGGCCATTTCCAAATACTGTTCCTTCTCCTTTGCACTCAAAGAAGATACTTGATATTCCATATTAAAAGGATTAAAGGTAATAATTTTAGTATTCCATGCACCACCCCTAAGTTTCTTAGTTATATTCATATTATTATCTCTAGAATAACTCAATGCTTTTACATCATATCCTTCAGGAATGTCTTTTCCATCTGAACCTGGAGTTTGATTATAGATAACCATCAATTTTGTAGGTTTACCCATTAAACCATCAATAGATTTAAAGTGAAATCCCTCTGAAGTTTCATAAAAAATAAACCCTGCACTATTATTTCGTGCAGATGGATTAGATTCACCACTAGGAATTGCATCCTTAGACATTTTGTTTATAGCAAAATATGGTCTACTAGTAGCTAAACAATAATTTAAATTATTTGATGTCTCTTCAATATGAAGTTTTTTCTTTGTACTCAAATACTCTTTGTCTTCTAAAATTCTTTTAACATGTTCCGAAATCTTTCCATCTACCCGTATTTCAACACCCGTTTTACTATTCTTAATTGCTTCTTTTGTGATTAATTTTAAATTAACAGTACTCTTGGTAGTATCATCTCCCAATGGAGTTACCTTATCTACATAAAAAGCATTATTTTTTCCATTATTAAAGACCAAAGAATTTCCTTTATTATCAGAAAACTTTAATTGAACATTTTCTTCCCCAACAATAGGCAATCCCTCTAAAGCAGTTTTACCATCTATAGCACCACCAGCATCAACATAAGTTACATCTGCCACAACATGATCTTGCAATAAACTCTCATAATAAGTTAAAACAACTGTTCCTTGTGCAAGACTAACAGTTTGCTTTGTTTTATTGGAAGTAATATCTACCTGTTGGATATAAGCAGGTCCTGCTGCTCTAGAAGCCTCCATTTCTTTAAAGAGATCTCTATCCCCTGGTAGTAATCCTGCGTATGACATGGGTTATTGTTTCCTACTTATATTTAACCACCTTTTTTATAGAAAAATTCACCAGAACTATCACCACCAGAATCACTTACATCAATACTTACACTAGATCCACTTCCACTAGGAGTTGATACAAGTTGTTCATTACTGTCTCCACCAACACTATCTCCACCAACTTCAATTACATTATTAGATGTAGTTTCATAAGATGCTTTAGTACTAATTCCATTTATAGTACTATTTTTATTTTTTTGTACATCACTAACATTAACAGGTGTAATGCCAGAACCATTCGGAAGTGATTTTTGTGCTTCTTCCCCACCTTTCATCATCGTCACAAGTTCCCCAAGATCGGGAAGTTTCTTTATAATACCATCAAGCTGAGATTTAATTCCAGTTAATCCTGGTATAACACCAACAAGAGCCTCTTCTCCTCCCATAATAGTTTCTGGGAACATATCTCTTGCAAACATATAAGCATCAAGTGCCAAAGAACCTGGCCACATACCAGCAATATCTAATGCACCAGATATTGTTTCAATTATACCACCAATACTATCTCCAGCAGCAAACCTATCATATGCAAATAATAAGTTAAAAAGACCACCAATCCATGGTAATGCCTTAGCACCTAATTTACCTGCGAGTTTGGGTGCATCACCTAACGAAGCCAATCCAATCTTCTTTAAAACATTCTCTAAACCTGGTATCTTCAATAATTGCTTCATCAAAGTATCTTTTAAACCCAAAAGAGGTTTAGTAACTGGTTCTATAAATTTCAAAAAAGGTTCAAGAATTGTCTTTGCTATTTTCTCCTGTACTTTCTTACCTAATTTATTAAATGATTCCGTAATATTCTTAGTAGCCTTATCCCACCGTGATGCAATATTTTTCCCTATATTTTGAATATTCTTCCATCTATTAGATGCGAATTTCTTAGTACGTGCAAGTGCCGTATCACCCATATCAGCAGCACCCGTAGTGATTTTTTGCCACCAATTTGCTTTAGGTTTTACAGCTTTAACTTTTTTTGCTTGTATTAATGCCTGAGAAGTATTAGCACCACCTTGTCTTGCTTTATTATATGCACGAATCTGACCATCATCTAAACCTTGTTTTTGAAGTACTCGCTCAACTTTAGTTTTAGATCTAATCGAACCATTAGGATCAACTATATTAACCTTTCTTACTTTCTTGAAATTACCTTTAGAATCTAGACCCTTCCCCTTTGGTTTTATTGTTGAACCTTTACCTTTACCTGTTTGATCACCCATTGCCATTCCAACGGCTGCAGCAGTCATGCCAACCGTTAACGCCAAATTCATAAACTTATTCATGTCATTGGCGAAGGTATCAAACTTCTCAGCACCTTCTTCACCAAACTTATCCTCTACTTTTCCTCGCGTCCATTCATATGCTTTATATCCTGCATCAACAAAAGCAATTAATCCATTTAAAATGAATCCACCAACCTTAATAACAAATTTGGCAATTGATGCTAATGGTTTTAGTATCTTAACTATTTCTGGTAAAAACTTTAATAATCGAGTGGCCACCCACCCCAAAAGAATCATATTAATAAAGTTCTTAGATTTTGCTAGAAAACTCTTACCAGGAATAGGTAATTTTATACCTGCTTTTTTAGCTTCTTTAGGGGTTTCTAACTTCTCTTCGCCTTTCCCTCTCTTTAAATTTTCATCAATTTTTTTCTGCTTATTAAGCTGAGCTTTCTTTGCAGCAAGAGTCCCCTTTAATAAATCAGTTGCTTTAATTACTTTTACATTTATACCAACTAATTGTTGTGTTGGTTGTTTCTTAGGAGGTATAAGTTTTTGAGGATCTAATACTGCCATGACTTATAAAGTAATCCCCAATACTTTTATTTTATCCTTAGAAAGATATACTAGTGCATCAAAGTCTGGTATCTTAGTACCTGCGTCCTGTGCAGCAAGCATTTGTCTCTTCTTTTCCTGCTTATATAATTGAACCGTAGAATTTGCTTCTTGTACAGGAGGTCCAGGAACAGGTTTTTCAGCTACTGGTTTAACAGGAGGTGTTTTTGTCGTGGATTCATTAGGGAATAAATCCATGAAATCCCACCACTGATTTTTAGCTGCTGGTTTTACCCCACCACCTTTAAGACCCTGAATACTTGAAAAATCAATGTCTACACTTGATGTTGAAGGTCCATAATCAACACTAAGTGCATCTGCCACTCTCTCTTCTAAAGATCGAGGTGTCACTTTAGGAGCAGAAAAGAGAGGATGAGATGTACTCTCTTTTCTGAGACTTCTGGCACGGTTCATCCTCCTCTGTTGCTCATCTATCTCTTCTTGAATTTGATCAGTTGATAGATTTGGATACTCTAATTTAAATTTCTCTACCAAACCACCACCTTGATATCTACCACCAGTGGGTCTATTAGTTCCTCCACCAGCAGCATTTATTGCTTCCATGGTGCCTACACCAAATTTTTCAACAGCACCAGTGGACATAACAAATTCCCCAGCAGTTAATTTTGCAGGAACCCTATCTGTTCCAGAAGGTCCTGATACAAATCCCCCTGTAGCTAATTTCTTTTCTGGTTCATCATCTTGATCTGAAAAACGATTTATTAATCCAGGAGTTGCCATCATCAAACCACCCGTCATTAACAATGCTTTACCTTTTCCTCCACC
>MDSZ01034952.1_pt1 | contig 12874 bp, 14 predicted proteins | sample 811201 | NCBI WGS metagenome assembly MDSZ01 (sample SAMN05326647, study PRJNA326480) | marine metagenome | isolation source: seawater | place: Indian Ocean: North | collected 2010
AAAGTTTAAAATCGAAGGACAATCAAGTTATGCAGCAAATAAACTTTTAAAAGAGGCAAAATTAATTGAAAAGGCTGGTGCATTTTCGATAGTACTTGAATGTTTGACGCCAAATTCATCTGCATTGATTACAAAAAATATTAATATTCCAACTATAGGCATAGGATCATCAAATCAATGTGATGGTCAAATACTAGTGACAGACGATATGCTTGGAATGAGTGGTTTTTACCCTAAATTTGTAAAAAAATATGCATTACTTAATAGAACAATTGAAAAAGCTGTGAAAAAATATACTAGGGACGTAAAAAAAGGAATATTTCCCCAAAAAAAAAAACTTTCTTAATGGAACAAAATTTAAATAATAAAATTGAAATTAAAACAAGACTAATAAGCTTTTATAAAGAGAACAAAATTAAAATACTAATTTTTTTTATATTAATATTAGTTTTAGTAGTAGTTACTTCTTTTTTAAAAATTAATAATGAAAAGAAAAATAACATTATTTCTGAAAAATATATTGAGGCAGGTATACTATTTACAAAAAATGAAAAGGATAAATCCAAAAAAATTTATGAAGACATATTAAAATCAAATAATAAGTTTTATTCATCTTTAGCTCTCAACATTATTTTAGAAAAAAACTTAGAAAAAAATAAAGAAAAAATTTTAGAATATTTTGATAAAGTTGAAAATTTACAAAATAATAAAGAGCAAAAAGATATTTTGAAACTTAAAAAAGCTTTATTCTTTTTAAAAAATTCTGAAAATGAAAAAGCAAAAATACTATTAAACGAATTAATAAAATCTGAGTCAAAGATTAAAGATCTAGCTGAAAAAATACTAGTTTATAGATAAAAAGGTGTTATGAGAATATTTTTAATTTTAATAATCTCTATAATATTTCAAAGTTGCTCATTTGATAATAAATCAGGTATATGGAAAAGAGAGTCTGTTTCGGAGAAAGAGGAAAAAGATGACTTTTCACAATTTGAAGAACTTTCGAGTGTTAAAAATACTTTTAATGACGAAATAATCATCAAAAATGATTTTAAGTTTAGTTTACCTCCATCATTTAATAACTCTGAGTGGCCTGATATTTTTTACAATAAAACAAATAATTCTAAAAATTTTAGCTTTAGTGAATTAAATCGTAAATCTTTTAAAAGTAAAAAGATATCTAATCAAAAAATAAATGATTATATTTTGTATGATAATGAAAATATAATTTCAACTGACACAAAAGGTAATATAATTGTTTATTCATTAACCAACAAAAAAAAAATTTTAAACTTTAATTTTTATAAAAAAAAATTCAAAAAAAATATTAAAAAACTTAACATAGTCATAAATGAAAAAATTATATATGTATCTGATAATTTAGGTTATCTTTATTCGCTTGATTATAATGATAACAAAGTTTTATGGGCAAAAAATTTTAAAATACCATTTAGATCAAATATTAAAATATTTGAAGATAAATTAATTTTATCAAATCAAAATAACCAAATTTTTTATGTAGATAAAAATAATGGTAATATTTTAAAATTAATTCCAACTGAAGAAACAACTGTAAAAAATAAATTTATAAATAATATTTCTTTGGACAACGATTCAACCTTTTTCTTAAACACTTTTGGATCTTTATACTCTATTGATAACAAAAAAATGCAAATAAACTGGTTTATAAATTTAAATCAAACTACAAATGTCGATCCAAGTAATTTATTTTTAGGCAATACATTAGTAAAAGCACAAGATAAAATTGTTGTATCCACTAATTATTTTACTTATGTCTTAGATAGTAATACAGGAACAATACTCTTCAAAAAAAATTTTTCTTCATTTATTAAACCATTAATAATAAGTAAATATTTATTTTTAATCACTAAAAATGACTTACTCATCGCTTTAGATTTGAATTCTGGTCAAATTATTTACTCTTATAATATTAATACTAAAATCTCAAAATTTATAAATACAAAAAGACGAAAAGCCGAATTTAAAAATATTTATATGATAAATAGTAAATTATTTATATTTTTGAAAAATTCTTATGTAATAGTTTTTAATACTAATGGAAATATTGAAAAAATTGTAAAATTGCCCTCTGAAATTAACTCTCAACCGATATTTATAAAAGACTCTATTATTTTTATTGACAGTAGAAATAGAGTTTTTATTATTAATTAACTGTTAGATTTTCCGCTCAAAAGAGAAAGTTGTTTTACTTTCAAGCCTTCTAAATTATCTGATGGTTTAACTGGATAGTCTCCAGTGAAATAATGATCACTAAATTGAGGATATACTATATTTCTCTTTTCTCCAATTAAAGCTTTATATAATCCATCCAAACTTAAAAATTTTAAACTTTTTGCTTTAATGTATTTAGTCATCTCAGAAATGCATCTATTATGGGCCAATAACTCCTCTTTAGTGGGCATATCCACCCCATAAAAATCAGGAAATTTAATTTGAGGACAAGCAATTCTAACATGAACTTCAGCAGCACCAGCTTCATAAAGCATTTTAACAATTTTATGACAAGTAGTTCCACGAACTAAAGAATCATCTATCAAAATAATAGATTTGTTTTTTACAATTGTTTTAGTGGAACTAAGTTTAAGCTTAACTCCTAAACTTCTTATATTTTGTGAAGGTTCAATAAAAGTTCTACCAACGTAATGATTTCTTATTAATCCAAGCTCAAATTTTTTATTTGATTGTTCAGCATACCCCAATGCAGCTGGAACTCCCGAGTCAGGCACCGGTACAACCATATCAGCTGAAAGATCGGTTTCTTTCGCTAGTTCTTTACCAAGATTTTTTCTATATTCATAAGCACACTTACCACTGATAAGACTATCTGGTCTTGCAAAATAAATGTATTCAAAAATACATGGCCTAGGTTTTTGTTTTGGAAAAGGCTTTATACTTGAAAGTTTTCCCTTCTCAACTATAACAATCTCACCATTTTCAATTTCTCTAACAAATTCTGCTCCTATAATGTCTAAAGCGCAAGTTTCAGATGCAAAAATATATGATTTTTTTAACTTTCCAATCACAAGCGGCCTAATACCAAATGGGTCGCGAACCCCAACTAATTTTTTGTTTGTCATTAAGATTAAAGAATAACCTCCTTGAATTTGAAAAAGAGCCTCAATTAATTTGTCTATAAATTTCTCTCTTTTTGATTTTGCTATCAGCTGCACTATAGTTTCTGTATCGCTAGTAGTTCTAAAAATAGCTCCATCTTTTACCAAACTTTCTCTTAGATAAAGTGCATTAGTTAAATTTCCGTTATGTGCTAGGCTTAATCCTCCCATGTGTAAATCAGCAAAAAACGGCTGTATATTTCTCAATGATGTTTCACCTGTTGTGGAATATCTATTGTGTCCGACAGCAAATTCTCCTGGGAGTTTTTTTAAAGTTTCTGGATCTGTAAAGTGATCACCTACAAGACCTTGCCTCTTTTCTGAGTGATAATTTGTTCCATCAAATGAAACTATACCACAACCCTCTTGTCCTCTATGTTGCAGGGCATGAAGTCCTAGAGCTACTAAAGCAGAGGCATCTTCGTGATTGGAAATACCAAATACTCCACATTCTTCATTAAGTTTATCCAGACTAGATTTTTTCAATTTTTTCTTTCGTATCTATAAATTCTTCACTAGAGGGGAATTCCTCTATAAGTATTTTACTACTTTTGTTTATTAAATTAAAACTAAGAGCACTTTCAGCTGATATACCCCAATTTTGATATGGATAAAACCAATTTAATATAGAAAATATACACACAGAAACAACATATCCTTTGAAAATTCCAAATAACAAACCAAAAGTCTTATCAATTGAACCAACACCAGTCCATGTCATTGCTTTTCCTAAAGCTTTTCCAATTATAATAGTAAAAAATAGAGTAAATACAAATATCACTATACCAATACCTACGTTATTTATGAATTCAGATTTTATGTAATCACCTACCAAGGGTTGAGTCTTAGGAACTAAAATAATTGTAATAATCGTAGAAAAAACCCATTTCATGAAAGAAATAAGACTAAGAGAGAAACCTTTTACAAAACATTGAATAACGAAGTAAATCAAAATAATTATAAACACTAAGTCAAAAATATGAATTTTATTAAAAATTTTTAAAAATTCCTCAATCATAATTTGGAGTTCTAGTTTCTTCCCCAAATGGCTTGAAAATCAAAATTAATTGCGGCAAAAGAGTTAAGACTGAAATCATTGCAAGTAACATCGCTATTCCAGTAAATATACCAAAATAAATTGTAGGGATAAAGTTTGATAAAACAAGGATTGAGAATCCAAAAACTATTGTGATTGAAGTATTTAAAATTGCTATACCAACAGTTCTATGACACCTGTCTAACGTTTTTTTATAATCTTTAATTTTTTTAAATTCTTCCTTAAACCTGTAAATATAATGTATGCTATTATCTACTGCTATCCCAATAGTAATTGCTGCAATTGTTATTGTCATCATGTCTAAAGGTATTTTAGCTAGACCAATTATTCCTAAAATAAAAAAAGCTGCAATAAAATTTGGAACTACTCCAATTAATGATAATTGAATATTTCTAAAAAGTATAAAGAACATAATGATTATTCCCACCATTACTATTCCTAGGGTAAGTATTTGAGACTTGAAGAGACTTTGTAGCAAATTGTTAAATAGAATAAGAACTCCAGAAAGTTTATATTCTTCTTTACTAAACCCAAGTTCTTTATTTAAATCTAAATTAATTTTATTAATAAGATCATCTCTTCTTAAATTTTCCAGAGAGTCTTTTATTCTTACACTTATTCTGGCTTCATCTTTCTCTACAGAGATGTATGGAGATATGATTTCTTTTTTTATTTCGGGAGGTATTTTACTATAAAGTACAGCAATTTCTAAACTTTGTAATTTTTTATTATTTAAATCCTCTGCTACTCTTAAAATTGATCCAAAAGATAAAACTTTTCCAATCTCAGGTAAAGAGTCTAAATAGTCATGTACTTTTAAAATTTTATCCATTTTATCTCTAGTGAACCAATATTTAGCTTTATTTTCTTCCTCCTTGCTATCATTTTCCCATTCTGAAAACTCATCATCTTTTTCATCACCCGTTTTTTTTATTGGGAACTTGATAATAATGTTTAAAGGTGTAGTACCGCCTAAATCATCATCAATTTTTTTCATACCTTTGTAAATTTCTGTTTTTTTATCAAAGTAATTAATAAAACTGTTTTCGACTTCTAATTTTGAAATTCCAATAAAACTTGCAATGATAATCAATCCTGTAACTAGAAAAATTATATACTTATATTTTTTTGCAATTGATCCCAGAATTGAGGTGATTATCGATTTTTCTGTATCTTTAATATTAATTTCATTTTCTGATGAAAATATATTAAGAAGTGAAGGCAAAAGTAAAAAAGTTATTACAAATGAAACAATTAATCCTAAAGTCATCATCCAACCAAAATCGATGATCGGTTTTATTCCGCTAAATATTAATGATAAAAAAGCACAAATTGTAGTCAGCACAGTATAAAGAATTGGCAACATCATTTTTTTACTTGAAATTAAAACCGCTTGTGACTTTGATAAATCGGGAAATTCTTTTTTTAATTGAAGAAATCTGACGGTTACATGAATATTCATCGCCATATTTAAAATCAACATTAAAGCAATAAAATTTGAGGAAATCACAGTTACTTTCCATCCAATTAATCCTAATAGGCCAATCATTACAATTACCGAAGTCAAACATCCCACTAAAGGCATTAAAACCCATTTTATATTTTTAAAAATGAACCAAAGTGTAAAAATAATAAAGACAAACACCCCTATACCAAAAACGACAATATCATTTTTGATATAACTCATCATATCGTCAGCAATCATAGGAATTCCCCCTAGATGTATTTTTGCATTTTCACCATATTTACTTATTACATCTCTAATTTCTTTAATATTCTGATGGTTTCTTAAGTTGTATAAATTTTTATAGTCTTCGTATTCTTTAATAAATTTTTTATAATTTTTTTTTTCTTCTTTAGTTAATCCTGTCTCCTCTGATTGAATAAAATATTTTTCTTTAATTTTGATGTATTCGGCCAATCTTTCATCTTTTTTCAAATAAACAACTATACCAGATGTTTTTCCATCCTCACTGATGACATAATTTTTATATATAGGACTATTTAAAATTTCTTCAAACCCTCTTTTTCTATCAATTTCTGGATAGGCTAAATTTTTATAATTTTTTAATCTATCCATTAAATTTTCGTCAGTGCTTTTTAATAATGGCACGTCAATAACAGTTATTACGCTATCGACCCATGTGAGTTTTTCGATTTTTGATTTGAGTAACTGTAAATTTAAAATAGTTTCCTTTTCCATAAAACTAGAAACCGGCGCATAAGTTAAAACTAAAAATTCTTTTGAACCATATCTGTCATTTATTTCTCTTAAATATTTTAAATCTTTGTCACCTTCTAAAAGAAGTGCGTCAGATGAAGCGTCTAAATTGAAATTTTTTGAGTTATATAAAGAAAAACCTATTAATAATAATATTATTATTAATGTAACTTTTGAAAAATCTATAACTAACTTTTTATAAATATTCGATAGCATCAACAATTCAGATATAACTGAATTTTTTTATAACTAAAGAAAAATTAAGTCTAATTTTTGCTTAAATCTTTGAATTTTGTATAAATTCCTTCAAACTCGACTTTAATAGTGCCCGTTGGGCCATGTCTTTGCTTACCTAAAATTATATCAGCTAAACCATTAACATCATTCATTTTAGATTGCCACTCTGCATGCTCAATAGATCCAAGCTTAGGTTGTTTTCTCTCTAAATAATATGCCTCTCTATATACAAACATTACTACATCAGCATCTTGTTCTATTGACCCAGACTCTCTTAAATCTGCTAATTGAGGCTGCTTATCGTCTCTTTGTTCAACTGCTCTTGAAAGTTGTGATAAAGCTAAAACAGGTACCGAGAGCTCTTTTGCAATAGCTTTAAGTCCTTGAGTAATTTCTGAAATTTCTTGCACTCTACCGTCATTTTTATTTGAGCTAGACCTCATTAATTGAATATAATCTACAACAATTAAACTAAGGCCATTCAATCTTTTAATCCTTCTTGCTCTGTTACTCAGTGTAGCGATGGTGATTGCTGGTGTTTCATCTATAAATAAAGGTAAATTATAAATATTTCTTGAAGTTTCAATATATCTATTTATCTCCTCCTCAGTAACATTTCCTTGTCTTATTGAGTCCGATTTAATTCTTGCTTGCTCAGACAATATTCTAGTTGATAATTGTTCAGAGGACATTTCTAGAGAAAAAAAAGCGACAGAAGACTTTTCTTGTCTAGATAAAATATTTTGCGCTGCATGATATGCTATATTAGTAGCTAACGCAGTTTTACCCATCGAGGGTCTTCCTGCTAAAATTATTAAATCTGATTTGTGAAGCCCTCCTAATTTTTCATCTAAATCGGTTAAACCCGTGGGAACACCCACAATACCGCGGTCGCTTTGCATGGCAAGAGTTGCCAATTCAATTGTTTTATCTACAGCTTTTTTAAACTCAATAAATGACTGTGAAAAACTTCCTCTTTCAGCTAAATTAAATAGCGATCTTTCTGTGCCTTCAATAATACTTTCTGCATTTTGCTCCTGAGTATTTGCATTTAACGTGTCATAAGAAAGTTTTTCTGAGATTGATACTAATTCCCTTCTCAAATACATTTCATGAATAATTTTAGCATAATCTATTGCTTGTTTCGTAGATCCAGAAAATCTTGTAAGCTTTACAAGATACTCAGTACCCCCAACCTCATTTAACATATTATCTTTTTCAAAATAATTTTTTAGAGTAATTGGGTTAGCTATCATTCCTCTATTATTTAAATTTTCAATTACCTCATAAATCTTGACATGAGCAGGATCATAAAAAATTGCAGGTTTAATAAATGTTGAAACTTCATCTATTATATCATTATTTACCATAACAGATCCAATAAGAGCTTGTTCTGCTTCTAAATTAGACGGCTGTTTATTTTGCGAGTTATTTTTTATCGATTGAACTTCTTTCACTCATAAATAATAGTTGAACAAGATATAATTTGGTATCAAAAAGTTACACACTTTTTTTTGTTTTCTGTGGAAAAGTTATTTTGATTGAATTTTATCTATTTTAATAGAGACATACGCTTTTACCTCAGAGTGAAAATTTATGTCAATCTTATAGACTCCAATTTTATTTAATTCATCCTTGATAATAATTTGTGAGGGGCTTACTTCTGCTTTTGCTTCTTCTTTAATAAGATTTGTTATTTCTTTAGGTTTTATTGACCCGTATAGATCACCATTTTCTTTACTTTCACGGTTAAATACGAAAGTTTTTTTATTAACTAATTTTGCAATCTCTTTAAATTTATTTTTGACCTCAATATTTTTTTTATTTAACTCTTCTTTTTTACCATTAACGTAACTTAGGTTTTCTTTACTAAATCTCAATGCTTTACCTTGTTTTAGTAAAAAATTTCTGCCATACCCATTTTTCACTTTAACTTTATCGCCTATATTCCCTAAATTAAAAATATTTTCTAATAAAATAACTTCCATATTATAATAGTCCTAGAATTTTAGCTCTCTTTATTTCTTTAGTAAGTTTTCTTTGTTTGTTAAATGAGACAGAAGTAATTTTCGAGGAAATAATTTTCCCATTTTCTGATATGTATTTTTTTAATAATCCGATATTTTTGTAATCTACAACTGGTGCATTTTTTACTGAGAGAGGACATTTTTTTGAAAATTTACCGTCTGCTTTCTGAAATAAACTTAATTTATTTATAGAGTTCGCACTTTTTTTAAATTTCTTTTTATTATTTCGTTTCATATATTAATTAGCTTTTTTGAAAAATTCACTTTTAGTATCAAGCTTTTTATATTTGACAGTCAAATGTCTTATTATAGAACTATCTAACTTAATTCTCTTTTCAATTTCATTTAAAGTGTTTGTATTTCCCTCAAATTTAAAATGTATATAAAATCCTCTTTTATAATTTTTAATTTTATTTGCTAAATTTAATAAACCCCATTCTTCTATTTTAACAACCTTTCCAGAGGATTTGTTTATGATTTCATTATATTTGTCTTTTAATATTTTTAATTCTTTTTCTGCTAAATCTTGTTTAGCAACTATAGTGTTTTCGTAAAAAGCCATAAAATTTTGTTAACTTAGGTTTATTATTTATTTATAAAAGCTGGTTTATACTATAATAAAGAATTATATCAATACTAATAATGTTAATAATTTAGACTAAATGAGCGCTTTGATATTTCCAGGACAGGGATCACAGTTAGTTGGTATGGGATCAGAATTTTATAACAAATTCGAACGGGTTAAAAATATTTTTAAAACAGCAGATGAAAAATTAAATTTTTCGATTTCTAAATTGATACTTGAAGGCCCGTCAGACAAATTGCAATTAACTAAAAATACTCAACCTGCTATTCTAACTGTAAGTTATTCAATTTTTGAAATATTAAAAAAAGAATTTAATTTTGATTTTTCATTTTTTAAGTATTTTGCAGGACATTCTTTAGGTGAATATAGTGCTCTGGTTTGCTCTGAGTCTTTAAAATTTGAAGATGCTCTTTATTTATTACATCAAAGAGGCTTAGCAATGCAAGATGCTGTCCCAATCGGGACTGGCAGTATGGTAGCTGTTTTAGGAACAAAAATAAATTTTATACAAGATTTAATTCGAACTAATCTTGATGAAAAAGAAATTTGTGAAATTGCGAATGATAACTCAGAAGGCCAGGTAATAGTTAGCGGAAGAAAAGAAAGCATAGAAAATTTTCAAAATATTTTAAAAGAAAAAAAAATTAAATCTTTACCTCTTAAGGTCAGCGCACCATTTCACTGTTCACTAATGAAACCCGCTGCAAATTATATGCAGGATAAAATTGAAAAAATAGAATTTAAGAAACCAAAGTATGAAATTATAAGCAATGTAACTGCCGACAAGATATCACAACCAGAAAACATAAAAAAATTACTAGTAAAACAAATTTACTCAAGTGTGAAATGGAGAGAGTCTATTTTAAAAATGTCAGAAGAAAAAGTAAGAAATTTTATAGAAATAGGTCCTGGAAAAGTTTTAACTGGTATGGTGAAAAGAACTTTAAAGGACGTAAATTGCTTTTCAATCAACTCAATTGCTGATATTAAAAATTTGCAAAATGAATTTAAAAAATAAAAAAATTTTAATTACAGGAGCCACTGGCGGTATTGGAAACTGTATCGTAGAAAAATTAAATAGTTTTGATTCTAAAATTATTGCAACCGGAACAAATGAGGAAAAACTAGAAAATCTGAAAAAAAAATTTCCGAAAATTTACATTGAAAAATTTAAACTTGATGAGCATGAAAAAATTGATGAGTTTATAAATAGTGTGGAAAAAAAATTAGATGGCTTAGATATTTTGGTAAATAATGCCGGAATTACTTTAGACAATTTATCGATAAGACTTTCAGAGGAACATTGGAAAAAAGTTCTAGACATCAATCTAACATCTACTTTTTTAATGTGTAAAGCAGCAATAAAAAAAATGTTAAGAAAAAAATATGGAAAGATAATCAATATAACTTCTATAGTTGGACACACCGGAAATTTAGGACAGGCTAACTACTCAGCCTCAAAAGCTGGCATAGTCGCATTTTCAAAAAGTTTAGCAATCGAGTATGCAAAAAAAAATATAAATATTAATTGTGTGTCGCCAGGTTTCATTAAAACTGAAATGACTGAAAAAATAAATGAAGAATTTAGAAAATCTCTTATAAATAAAATACCATCTGGTAAACTGGGAACAGGCGAAGACGTTTCAAATTGTGTAGCGTTTTTAGCATCCGATTTGTCAAACTACATTAACGGTGAAACTATCCATGTTAATGGTGGAATGTATATGGCTTGACAATTCTGTTTAATAATTTATTAAGAAATTATATACACGAAAGGAATTCATGTCAGAGGATATAAAAAGCAAGATAAAAAAAATAGTTGCAGATCACTTGGGTATCGAAGAAGAGAAAGTAACGGAAGAAGCAAGTTTCATTGATGATCTAGGAGCCGATAGTTTAGACACAGTAGAACTAGTTATGGCTTTTGAGGAGGAATTCGGATCAGAGATTTCTGACAGTGAAGCAGAAAAGATTTTGACTGTTGGAGATGCAATTAAATTTATTGAAAATAAGAATAGTTAATTATTTTAGCTAATTTCAAAATGCACGATGGAGAAAATGTAATGGTTATTTTATCTTCTCCATCTGGCGTGGGCAAAACAACAATTACAAAAAAACTACAGCAAAAGTATCAGTCTTTTAAAATCTCTGTTTCTCATACAACAAGATCACCAAGGTCAAATGAAGTAGATGGAGTAGATTATAATTTTGTTTCAATTAAAAAATTTGAAGAACTTATTAAAGAAAAAAAATTTTATGAATATGCAAAAATATTTGAAAATTATTATGGAACATTAAAAGAAAGCGTTGATAGGTTAATTCTTAAAAACGATATTTTATTTGATATTGATTGGCAAGGAACAAAACAATTGTCAAAGTTTAATAATTTAAATCTAATAAAAATTTATTTAATAACTGATAAAAAAGACCTAAAACAAAGATTGATTAAAAGAAATCAAAATAGCGAAGAGGAAATAGAAAAGAGATTCAAATCTTATGATGATGATACAACACACTGGAGCGATTATGATTATGTCATTATTAATAAAAACCTAGAGGCTTGTTTCAAACAAATTGAAGAGATTATAAATTCTTACAAAAAAAAATTTAACTTTCCTCAAAAACTTGGGTAATTTTATAGTACATACTTGGACTTATATCAGAAGGTCTCAGACTAGTTTTTAATTCAGGGATTTGTTTAATTTCATCTTTACTTAATATTTTAATAATTGACTTATTAATCATTTTTCTTTTTTTTGAAAATAAATAATTTGTAATTTTTTCTAAATTAGAAATATTACTTATTTTGTAAGTATTTTTTTTTGGTTTAAAGTGAATTACCATTGATTTTACTTTTGGTCTTGGAAAAAAACAATTTTCTGAAACAATAAACTTTTCAATATTATCAAGTCTATAATTTGAAATTATTGATAATCTTCCATAGTGTGAAGAAGGAAATTTACCTATTATTTTTTCACCAAGCTCCTTTTGGAACATTAAAATTAAATTTGAAAATTTTGGGGGCCAAGTTTCAAATTTTATCAACTTTACAAGTATTTGAGATGAAATATTATATGGTAAATTGCCTAAAATAACTGAGCTTGATTTCATCTTTTTTTCCAAATCAAACTTTAAGATATCCGCATTAACAACTTTTATATTTTTGAATTTTGAATATTTGTTAATAAGTAAATTAAATAAAAGATTATCTTTTTCAATAATTAATAATGTTTTAGGTTTTTTTTTGATTATTTCATCAGTCAGCGCACCTCTGCCAGGTCCAATTTCAACAACGTTCCTACCTTTTACTTTTGTTAGACCTAATATTTTGTTTACAATGTTTTTATCTATTAAAAAATTTTGCCCTAAAGATTTTTTAGCTTCTTTCATTATCCAAATTTTAAAATGAATTTAATACACCTGAAAAGACTTAAAGGATTTGCAATTTTTTTTAAAATTAAACTTTTTGCGGTACCGTGGTCAGGCGAGAGTCTTAAATACTTAAGACCTAATGTTACATTTATAGCATCAAATTTAAATAAAGTTTTAAAAGGAGCAAGGACTTGATCGTGAAACATACCAACTATAACA